>ENA-ORDP01000311-ORDP01000311.1-marine-sediment-metagenome-genome-assembly--contig:-NODE-311-length-33061-cov-12.276798_pt1 | contig 33061 bp, 24 predicted proteins | sample MGYA00248627_ERZ508539 | MGnify/ENA primary metagenome ERZ508539 (study PRJEB26208, sample SAMN05571518) | marine sediment metagenome | biome: deep sea; feature: Hydrothermal vent; material... | reverse complement strand
GATCTGGCAGATTTTGAATCCAATCTGTATTATCCAGAATAAATAGAGGTGCCCTTAACCTTTCAACTTTAAACTAATTCCCCCCCCCTATGACTCCCGGTAAAAAGACTTTGATGCGCCACATCACTCAGGTGCTGATCATTCTAGCGGTTTTTCTGGGCATTCGTGCCTATTTAACCCAGGGTACGATCAAATCAGGGCCAGCTCCCGACTTTGGTGGTGTTCTAATGGATGGTTCAACCTTCCAGCTGAAGGATCTGCGCGGAAAACCGGCACTGATTTATTTCTGGGCCACCTGGTGTAAGGTCTGTGAATGGAACGATGGTGCGATAAATGATCTGGCAAAAGACATGCCGGTGATTACCGTGGTAATGGAATCCGGTTCACAAAAGGGTATTCGCGAGAAAATGAAAGAGCGTGGTCTGAGCTTCCCCGTGTTTGTCGACGGTCTGGGTAAACTGGCTGATCTCTATCATGTCAAAGGCCTGCCGACCAACTACATCATCGATGCAGAAGGTAATATCCGTTATGTTGAGGTTGGGTATACTACGGGATGGGGGCTAAGGGTTAGGATGTGGTTGGCTTCAATGGATTAAACCCCGCGATGAAAGATAAAATACCGGCTATTATATTGATAATCCTTAATCCTTAATCCATGCAACAAACCAGAAACAACACACTACTGCTGCTCATCTACCTGGCACTACTGGCCTTCGCTTCGCTCGCGACCCGAGGCCTGATTCCGGTCGATGAAACGCGTTATACAACAGTAGCGTGGGAGATGTGGCTGCGGGGTGATTTTCTGGTGCCCTACCTGAACGGTGAGACCTATTCACATAAGCCGCCGCTGTTATTCTGGCTGATCCAAATTGGCTGGTGGTTGTTTGGTGTCAATGAATGGTGGCCGCGTCTGATACCTTTCTTCTTTTCCTTTGGGGCATTGTTACTCGTGCAGCGTCTTGGTCGCCAGCTATGGCCTGAGAGCGATGCCTATCTGATGGCTCCGTTCATTGCGCTTGGCTTTACTCTATGGGCCTTTTTTTCCACTACAGTCATGTTCGACATGATGCTGACATTTTTTGTACTGCTGGCGATTACCGGCATCTATCATGCCTTCGCGGGCGACGGCAACAGGTGGTGGTTGCTGGTTGGCCTTGCCTGGGGGCTCGGTATGCTGAGCAAGGGGCCTGTTATTTTTGTTCATACCCTGCCGTTACTCCTGCTGGGTCGATACTGGGTACCTGCAGCTAAGGGGACATGGAAACAGATGGTTATCGGCACCCTGGTTGCTCTGGTCATAGCCGCGGCCATCATACTTGCCTGGGTGATCCCTGCGACAGCCAGAGGCGGTGAAGAATACACACAATCGTTATTGTTCGGGCAGAATATCCAGCGTGTCCTGAAGGCACCGAATGATGCTCTGCCGTGGTGGTATTATATTGTCTTCATGCCGTTTATCCTGTTTCCCTGGGCCTATTGGGGTGGCAGCTGGAAGGCACTAATCAATGGTGCAGCCCGCACTGGAAAAATTGACTATGGCAGACGCTTTTGTCTCGCCTGGATAATTCCAGTGTTGTTGTTGTTCACTCTTATCAGTGGCAAGAAGGTTCATTACCTGCTGCCGGTGTTACCTGCAGTGGCACTCTATATAGCCAGCCTGCTGGCAGATAGAAAAGAGCAGAGCAGTAGTTGGGAGATGTGGCCGCTGACCATTCTTTATCTTGTGGTGGCAGCGATGGTCGGCATCCTGCCGTTTATTTTTGGCCCCTCTGACTCACCATACTGGATTTACAGCATCAGCCTGTTTGTAGCCATTCCATTTATCATACTTGCTTTCGCAGGCCAGCTTTTTGTAAGAGGCACGCAGGTAAATAGAGTAAGAATGATCAGCCTGCAGACGGTGTTCCTGGTCGTGATTGCACATATAACAGTCTTTCTTCCAGCCTCAATGGGCTACAATTTAAAGCCGATTGCTGCAGAGATAGCCCGCTTACAGGAGCAGGACTATAGTATTGCCTATAACGGCAAATATCGCGGTGAATATCATTTTCTTGGTCGCCTGAAGAAACCGTTTGATGTGATCCACGATCATACTGAACAGCAATGGATACAAACACACCCCGATGGCTATATCATTGGCTATCGTTACCAACAGTGCGGCGAACAGCAGCAGCCGGTTACCTACCAGCGCCTGTATCGTAATGCACAATGTGTGACGATAAGGACCAGTGCGCAGCAGTTAGCCTTTCTGAAGAAGAAGGCCGCTTTAATCCCGAGTCCTTAGCCCCTGGTCTTTCTTCTTTTCCCTTTAAACTTCTTTTATATTTGTGAAAGATGTCCTATTTCTTCCCCGAATATACCCCCTCAATCTCCAGCAACAAATCCTCCCGACAAATATCCGCAGAAAGTATCAACACTTCGACCTCGTTACCCAAACGTTTTCGGACATGAGACAAGACGGCCTCAAGGTTCTCTTCATCAATCAGATAAATTTTGATAGCTGTCAGCTGCGAGGTATCGCTGATTCCAAGACCAGTTTGGACGTGTGCTTCAGCAACAAGTACGTCCATATTGTTCAGACATTCATCGAGTTGTTCCAGCAGCTTGTTTTTGTGCCTTGTCTCGTGGCCAAGGATGCTGGCAGTGCCAGAGATATAAAGATGTTTTGATTTCCCCCATTGCTTGACCATGGCGCGGGAAAAAGCAGGGCTTTTCGGCGCATAGCGGGCAGGGTAGTCAAAGGCAGATACCTGGAGAGGGTTTTCGATCTGTATGCCGTCCTCGCGGGCAGCAATAAAGTAGACCAGAACATTGTTATCATGTGTACCTACAGCCGTAGCGGCGGATAGATGTGATTCAAATCCTCTTGAGGTATCTATGGCCTGATGGCGACCCACACAGAATGACTGATAACGCTCCATGCCGTCATCATGCCGGTTGATCCAGGGCAGGTAATTCCACATCCGTATCATTTGTGGATAGTTGAGTTCCTGCTGTAGTCGGCTTATCTGCTGATAAATATTTTGCGTAATGGATTCGATAGAGTCATTACCATTGTCGACCATAATCCGGCCAAAGATCAGTGTAGAAGTCCTGCGGTAATGGATATCACCCAGCTTACCATTTTCGGGAAGCTCATCCGTACGCCACACCTCCAGCAGATCACTTCCAGCCAGAGCCGGTGTGCCAACAATGATCTGTTTGTCATTAGAGATCTGTGATTGGTCACCAAAATCGATGATAGCCAGAGTACAGGGGTCACTTAGCGTATCAGGCAACATTTCACGTAGCCGATACTGGATATCGAGCAGAGTCTTTTGACGGGGTCTGGTGTTCATGGGTAGTATAATTTTCGCATCTAACAAACCGGAAAGCACCAGTTTTCAGTCTACTCGAATTCGCTTCAGTACAGTGTGCTGCCGAAGTCTTCATTCCAGCAGATGCCGAAATTTATCATAGAGGCGCCCTTATGATTTACGTAGCCTGCATCGTTCATTGTAGGAGCACCGCTATAGGTGAGATAAATCAGATGGAAGAGAATCCGATTATGATTTTGATAATCTTTCCTTAATCCTTAATCTAAAAGAACCGGCCTTATGGCCGGTTCTTTCACTTCGTTAGTGTAGATAACTGCTCTTTAATAGCAGGCGGTGCATCCATGATTTCCACGAATGAACCCTTGCCTATCATAGACAGGTCAGGAAAGGACAGGGCAATACGGAATTTCGCAGACAATGCATAGGCCTTATCTCCTGAGACAAGCATCTCATAAGGCAGGTGAGCAGTATGACGGGTTCCAGCAATATCGATCTTACCCATAATGCTTTTATCAGCCGCCGCACCTTTTGTCATTGCGACACCTATTACAGTCTCATCCTTTCCGGGAATCTTAACCTCGTAGACCTTTTTGATTCCGCTTTTCCCTGCTTCCAGGTTGCTGTTGATCTTTGCAAGTAAATCCGCATAAGAGTCAGCACCACCCAGTTTTTCCGGGTCATCAAAATAAGGCATAAAGGCCATGTAGTGATATTTTCTCAGCTTTTTTGCAGTCAGTCCTTTTTCTGAGCCAAAAGGTTTGGCATCACCCAGTGCTGTAATTAGTTTTGCTGCAACATCGGCCTGGTCATTGTCCAGGCGATAGGCATCTGCCCAGTAAACAGGGTTGCTGTAAGCGACTTCAATTTTGTCGCCATCTTTGGTGACCGAAACCCTGACGACTGCACCGTAGCCGCCGAATTTAGTCTTAGCTGCAGAGGCCTTGAGTTCATCACTGCTTACTACGATGACCTCGGCACCTGCATAGGGTGAATATTCACCGACAATATCGAAACCACCTGACTGTAGCTTATTTTTTGTAGACTCAACAGCGGTGTTAAAATCTGTGGCATTGCTGGCAACCAACATAAAAGGTTTAAGGTTCTCAGCTGACCAGGCGTTAAAGGAGAAGAGAAAGAACAGGGCAATAAGAATGCCAGCACGTTGTAGAGCAGTAGTTTTCATAAATAAGGACTCCAATACAGAAAAAAAGGGGGGGGATCCTGGGGCGCCGGATATGACCACAAATTCTGTAGTAATTCCAGAAAACCAACAAAATCCATCATAAACAATAAATGATAACAGATAATCGGCAATCTATCTCAGGGTTTACCCTGAATCCAGGCTCCAGGGGAAAAAGAAAGCACAGCTATACTGCATTTGTTATTTGTCCCTGGCCCTTCTTTCCCTTTGTGTTCTCAGCGTCTTTGCGGTTAACTGACCTTGAAACTATGAAACTATGAAACTATGAAACTATGAAACTATGAAACTATGAAGCTATGAAACTATGAAACTCCTCCTGTCTATAATTCTCATACTCGCCGTTTTCCAAATCGTACATGCTGACGTCCCCCCCGAACAGCAACCTGAAGTAGAACACCTGCTGGACTTTATTCGGCAGTCTGATTGTGTATTAATTCGCAACGGTTCAGAATACAGCGGCAAAAAAGGGGTTTCACACATCCAGAAAAAATACGATTATTTCAGAGACGACATTACCACTACCGAAGCATTCATCAAATACTCGGCAACTAAAAGCACCATGAGTGGAAAGTACTATACGATACGGTGTCCGGGTAAAAAGGAAATTCGCACACAGGATTGGTTGTTGAATGAACTCAATGACTTCCGTAAAAAAACGGGGAGTGATGCCCCGGCGCGATAGGCTGTTGGCTTTGATGTGTGACCATTACGAATGAAGCGCGGCAATCTTATGCAATATGATCAATTACTTATATGCCATATCGTCACCATCTTCTTCACAACGACGATTAACTCAGTGTTTTTTTAATCTTTTAGGAACCTCTGATTAATTCTGGACGAAGTAGATTGCGATCTAAAATATTCAGGTTTGAGGCGTAAATCGCACGTAATAGCTAGCTATTGCGAAGGTTTGCAACGAAAAAACTGGATATTTTAGGCGTAAGATACGCGTTCATGAATTGATCAGAGGTTCCTTTAGCTTGAGATATCATAAAAATGCATACGTACCCGTAGATCCTGTTAGCATAGAATATTCATCCAACCAGGCTAGTCCGGCCGACGTAAAAAATGATACCGTTGATTAGCAAGATCAAGTGTTATAAGCCATGAAAAAAACGATTACATTGTTAATGATACTCGTAGTCTCAGGGCTGGCTTACGCCTCTAATAATCCGTCTGATATCATATTTAATTATTATGACGCATTAAATATCGGAGATTATAAAAAGGCCTATAGCTACTTATCGCAAGAGCGAAAAAGTGTAATCAAAGAAAATGAGTACGTCAGTTTCCATGAAAAAGCCCCGTATAAGGAAGTTTATGATCAATTTATCAAATATGAGTTAATAAAAGAGGCTATTCTCGAGGATACCGCCATTCTCGAATTGAAAACAAAAATTCCTGCACAAAGTATAATATTGCCCATATTTTACTCTGCTTCCTATATGGAAACGGATACCCCGGCGGGTAAAGAAGAATTGTCAAAATTTGTTAAAAAAAGATTAAAAGAGATAGGAAAAGATGTCCCCATCCTATACGTGTACGGTGATATTGTCGTAAATATGGTTAAAGAAAATGGCGAATGGAAATTAGCAAAAAATAAAGATCCTCAATAACCATTGCCCAAATTCAAGAAACAACACATAACGAGCTCAAGTGTCCCTCTAATCAATTCTATAACTCGCCCATTCAGCAGACGGTGATTCTGCAGAGATGGTTACTGCTGTAAGGCCACCGGTAGTCGCTCATGTCGAGTCTTCCGCCGAATACGATCATCCCCGCTAACGGGCCAGGCCCGGCCCCTGTTACGGAGTAAGCCCCATGACGGTATCCAAATGAGCAGCCATTATGGGAAAAGTTCCCGGATTTAACATGGCAATATCTCATACTCATTGATGCTGACAGGGCATAACTTTCGTGAATCCTTCCCATAACACTTTTTGGTATCAGCTACTAAAGTTTTTGTAAGGGAAATGAATTGATGCATCACATCATTCATTTACTGTTAAACAAAAACAAGAGGTTCGGGAAGATGAAAAAGAGTTATCTTACATTATCAATAATCATGATAGGCAGCATCGCCCTGCAAGCTTGCAGCACGTTGAGCACCCCGGCCATGAGTTTCGATGAAGTGGTAAAAATGGGCTCAGACTGTAAACAGGCAGGTCTGGAATTCAAGGTGTTTTCCTCCCATACGCTACCCAGCACAATGATACCGCTGAGTGAAAATGACAAGGCTGCCTATTTGAAATCAGTACGAGGTTCACTGGCTGTGTACGATGCATGGTGTGCTGCACCAGACAAATATAATTACTCTTCAAAATACGCGTGGTGGGAAGGCTTTAAAGAGGAGCTGAAGCACGAAGAGTTGATTGCACAGGTAGATAACTGCCGCTCCAAAGTACCGGTAACGCAGCGCAGTAATCTGGAAAATTATGCAGAGTTTGTCGTACACCCTGTTTCTGCTTCGATCACAGAGGTTATCTGCAAAGGGAATGAACAGATAGCCGGGGAATCCCCAGTGCTCACTTCGGAGCTAGTTGCCAATAGTGTGCAGCACTGAAAGAAGAAACAGTGAATTAACGAACAGACTGAGCGTCGTTATGTGTTTTATTGAGACGAGACGACGTATACAAATATTAAATGAGGGTTAATAAAATGAAATGGTTTTGTAATCCACTAGGCTTGAAATCTCTTCAGTATGATTTAGGCATGTCGATCGGTATGGAGTTACGACTTAAGCCAATGATCGAACATTTTCTGAAAACTGCTCTGCAATCTCTTGACATGACTGGCGCACACTTTTATTTGTGGAAAACCGGGGATGCCGGACGCTTCTATGATCCTCCTTGTCTAGGGGGCTATGCTTCACATTTTCTGAGTCTTCCGGAAACGATAGAATATCGTCCTCACCAAAGTGCAAAAATAAATTTAACCATCAATCAGATTGAGTCCAAATCCGGGATGGTGGTTGTTCATGAAAATAATTTATTTTCACATATTTTCCTGCTTGATGGTGTGGGTGTTATCGTGCTTGAAAGTAAGAATCATCCATTCGAACAGAAATTGTGTGCAGCTCTCGGCCCGATCATGAAACGGCTCCGCACCAGTTGTCTTGCCTCGTTGCAGCATGAACAATTTCTGGTGGAGATCAATGCTCGAAAAGAAGCCGAGTCAACCATCAAGCATCTGGCCTATCATGATACCCTGACTGACCTGCCAAACCGCAGGCTTATTCTCGAAAAGCTGGAGGATGCCATCGAAAGTGCAAAGAAAGGTAACTATTTCGGTGCCATGCTGTTTCTTGACCTGGATCACTTCAAAACCATCAATGATTCTCTTGGCCACCTCGTGGGTGACGCATTACTCAAGGCAATTGCTATCCGCTTAACTTCCTCACTACGTGAAGAAGATACAGTTGCCCGACTGGGTGGAGACGAATTTGTTGTACTTCTCCCGCAGGTAGCAACGGATAAGGATGGTGCGTCCGATTACGCAAGGCTTGTGATAGAAAAAATCAATCATTCTTTGGCAACACCCTACAATATAAAGGGAAACGTACTGCACAGTAGCGCGAGTACGGGGATTGTTATCTTTCCCGAAGGAGATAGTACTTCTCTTGATGTCCTGAAGTATGCAGATACGGCTATGTATCAAGCCAAGGCAGCCGGACGTGGAACGGCAGATTTCTTTTCTAGCAGCATGCGGATTGCGGCAAACAAACGTTTGCAGGTTGAGAAAGAACTGCGACTTGCCCTGGATACTGATCAACTCTCCCTGCATTTTCAGCCACAATACAATATCGATAGAAATATCATAGGTGCTGAAGCACTGGTTCGCTGGTATCACCCTGACAGGGGCTTTATCATGCCTGGGGATTTCGTGCCTATCGCCGAAAAGACAGGACTGATACTGGCCATGGATGAATGGGTGTTATTTAATGCCTGTGAACAAATTGTAGAATGGAAAGACAAGGGGTTACTGCCATCCGGTTTTCGCCTGGCCATTAATCTCAGTAGCCGTCAGTTCATGATGAAGAATTTTGTGCAGAATATAAAGCAGATCATTGATGCCACCGGTGTTGATGCCAGCTTCCTTGAACTGGAATTAACGGAAAGACTACTCATCTCAAATATTGAAGAGACCAGTAATAAAATAAAGGAACTACAGGGTTTGGGTATTCAGTTTTCAATAGATGATTTCGGCACTGGGTACTCTGCTTTAAGCTGTCTGAAACGTCTACCCGTGGACAGGCTAAAAATTGACCAGAGTTTTGTTCGTGATATCACTACTGATCCCAGTGATGCAGCTATTGTTGACACCATTATTGTCATAGCGTTACACCTTGGTATTGATGTCATAGCGGAGGGAGTAGAAACAGAAGATCAGTACAATATTCTGCTAAATAAAGGGTGCACATCCTATCAAGGGTATTATTTTGGTTATCCAATGATTAGTAAGTCTTTTGAGAAACTACTGTTCAAGACTAAAGAAGACCCTCTCCAGATTATGCACTCCGACAGGCCTTTGGGTACAGCTTACTACCATTAAGCATTAAGCGGAGTTGTCATATACCTCTCAGTGAACCGAGCAGGGGCAGTGTACTTCGCCTGCTCGCCTTTCACTATCAATGATACGGGGTTTATGATAGCTTGCACTGACTTATGATCCGTCTATCTTAGTTAGACTATGGCTCAAAACCCAGTTTCTGTTCTCCCTCTCCTCCCGGTCGCTACGGATCGGGAAGAGGCCGATTCCACACACCACTGCTTCAGTGGAATAGACCCGAGACTATCCATCTGTCTGTGCCCCCTGTGTCCGATCTGATTGGAAAAATTGTCGGCAGCGGTCGGGAGTTGCGGACGAGCCAGTCCGGGAGTGAATCATTCGTTCGACCCGGAACCTCAAACCACTTCACTGTCTATGCGGGATGAGGGATAAACTGTGTTCTGGTTAAAGGAGAGAAAAAGGTTCATAAAGAGGATTGCCGGTTTCACCCTCCTGATTGCTGTCATATTTTCATACGTGTCCTGGCTGTTAGTCCAGAAGGAAGAACAAAAACTACAGACATCAACACACAATCTGTTCCAGGTTTTTCTGGACACCACCCAGCAGACACTGCAGACATGGCGGGATAAGGAGATGCAGGTCGTCCTGACCTTCTCTCGGGATCGCGAACTCATCAATCACTTTAAGCAACTGCTCAAGCTGGAAAATGACCCGGCTGGCCTGATCTCTCACCCTTCGCAACGGGCATTACGCCGTCAGCTCAAAAACCTCCTGGATTCTATGGATTACCAGGGTTACTTTCTTATCAGTCCCGCAGGCATCAGCCTGGCATCCAGCCGTGACAGCAATATAGGCACCGGTAATCTATTACTGAAAAACGAGAAACTGTTTGCGAAAGTGATGGCCGGCCAGCCGGTTTTATCGATTCCTGTCCGATCTGACGTGCCACTGGAGAATCTTCACGGGGAGCTTCAGGAGGGACTGGCAACCATGTTTGCCCTCGCACCGGTTGTTGACCGGGACAGTCGGGTTATCGGTGCTCTGGCCCTGCGCATTGATCCCCAATCCAGGTTCATCGGTTTGCTCTCAGGTGTACGTCTGGCTAAAACAGGTGAGGCCTACGTGGTGGACCGGAGAGGGCTAATGTTGAGTGAGAGCCGCTTCGTGGAAGAATTGCATACACGGGGCCTGTTGCCGCCCGATGTGCAGCAAAGCGAGTTGAATGTGATGGTGCGGGAGCCAGACACCGGTCTTCTTACCCGGCCAGCGAGAGATTTCTACAGGCAGTTATCGGGTGAGAGTCTGGAGCCTTACATCGACTACAGGGGGGTGAAAGTCGTGGGTGCCTGGCGCTGGCTGGATGACTGGGATCTGGGGCTGGTGACCGAAATCGATGCCGCTGAAGTGTACGCAGACTTGAAGCACTACAGAGAGGCCGTATTTATGGGCGGCATATTGACAGGGGTATTGAGCCTGCTGGTTCTGATCTTGCTGGCCATGAGCCGTAAGCACCTCGAAGACAGCAAGGCATGGCAGCAGGCTATTGTTGACAATATGATTGATGGTGTCATTACCATTAATGACAGGGGGATTATAAAAAGTTTCGCTATGGCAGCGGAGAAGCTGTTCGGTTATACCGCCCCGGAGGTCATAGGCCGTAACGTCAGCATACTGATGTCGGTGGATGTTGCCGCTATGCATGATGAGTATATACAACATCGCACCCGCTCCGGTGGGGCACGCATCAATGGTACAAACCATGAAGTGACAGCGCACAGAAAGGATGGAACGGAATTTCTTGCCGATGTTTCAGTTACTGAACTGTGGATTCGAGGGAGTCGTTTCTATACTGAAGTAGTCCGGGACATGACCAGCCGCAAACAGGCGGAGGAAGAACTGCGGCAATTCAGGAGTACACTCGACCACACCCTGGACTGTGTGTTTATGTACGATGCCGTCAAGCTGCGTTTCTTTTATGCCAACGAGGGGGCCTTGCAGCAGGTGGGCTACACCCATGAAGAACTCATGACCATGCATCCCTATGATATCAAGCCGGACGTATCAGAGGCACAGATCCGCGAATTGATTACCCCCCTGCTGGCTGGCAAGCAGGAATCCCATACCTTCGAGACCATCCATCAACATAAGAACGGTCAGCGTGTGCCGGTAGAAATCTTTCTGCAATATATCGCTCCCGTGGAGGTACCACACTTTATTGCTATCGTGCGCAACATTAGCGAACGGAAGGCCATGCGGCAGCAGCTGGGGCAACAGAAAAAATTACTCGATATGCTGCACCAGTCCCTGACCAGTTTTGTTGAGAAGGGGGATTTTCGTGCTGTAACGGGTGAGATGCTGGATGCATTGCTCGAACTTACCGGATGTGAATATGGCCTAATTGGTGAGGTGTTATACGACGACAAAGGCAGGCCCTATCTGAAAACCCTTGCGGTCACCGATATCGCCTGGGACGAGGCCCATCGGGAACTCGTCAGGAAGGGGCTTGAGTTTCACAATCCCAATAACTTGCTGGGTCATGTAATGATCTCTGGCAAGAGTGTTTTGAGTAATGACCCAGCAGTGGATCCCCGGGCAGGTGGGTTGCCCAAGGGGCATCCAGCACTGAATTCCTTCCTTGGTGTCCCTATTTTCTACGGAGACCAGCTTGTCGGTATGTACGGCATCGCTAATCATCCAGATGGTTTTGACGAAGAAATTCAAACGTTTCTGCGTCCGTTCGATACCTCGTATGGTGTGATGATCCATTCAAAGCGTATTATGGAGAATGATGATAAGAACCGCGCTGAGCTTATCAAGGCCAAAGATGCCGCCGAGGCTGCCAACCGGGCCAAGAGTACCTTTCTCGCCACCATGAGTCACGAGATCCGTACTCCCATGAGCGGCGTGCTGGGAATGATCAACTTGCTCAGGCGATCCTCGCTGAATGTTGAGCAGCAGCGTCTGGCAGGTATCGCCAGGGAATCAGCGGTGTCGTTGGTGCAAATCATCAACGACATCCTCGATTTCTCCAGGATCGAGGCCGGTGAAATGACAGTGGAAAATATCGAAGTCGACGTGCCTGGCCTGGTGGAGGGCCTTGCCGAGGCGCTTTTTGTTGAAATCCACAACAAACGATTGAGGCTCTATTGCCTGATAGAACCCGATGTGCCGGTATGCTTAACAGGCGATCCGGTGCGACTGCGGCAGATTCTCATGAACCTATTGGGTAATGCGATCAAATTTACCCAGACCGAAGAGGATCAGATTGGCGAGATCCAGGTCTGTGTTGCCGTGGATCGGGAAGAGTCTGGTGACTGGCTACGGCTGGAGGTAATTGACAACGGTATTGGGTTGAGCCAGGAGCAGATTGATCGTCTGTTTCACCCCTTCACTCAGGCCGACAGCTCCACGCACCGCCGCTTCGGTGGATCAGGCCTGGGTCTAACCATCTGTGCACGCATGACCGAAATGATGGGAGGGGTGATCGGTTGTGACAGCAAACTGGGGAAGGGTTCCCGGTTCTGGGTACGCTTGCCTGTCCAGCCAGCTTCGGAGCAGGCAAGTCAGGTACAGCAGGACTCTCTGAGCGGGCTGGATATGTTACTGCTGTGTGATAATCCGCTGATCAGCCAGTATCTCCAGCGGGACTGGTCCCAACGCGGGGCCAGGGTTCGTGTTTGCGATACCCTGGAACAGGCCCTGGCGTGGGCCACAGATGCAATACCGCAGGTGGTGATCCTGGATGGTGATTGGGGTGAGAAGGAGGCGCAAACTATCCTCGAAAGATTTCATGAATCCCCAGACTTTTCAGCGTGTCGCTTTGTGGTAGTGCTAAATGACCATGAGCATGCAAAAGAACTGGATTATCATGACAGTATTCTGGTCGATGGAAACCCCCTGCGGCCGAGGCAATTACGTCACGCAATTGCTGTTGCCTGCGGACGAGCCGAGCCGGATGTGGATCACTCACCCGAACAAGAATCTCAGGACATTTCACTGCCCACGCTGGACGAGGCCGAGGCGGCGGGAAACTTGATATTGGTGGTTGAAGATAACATCATCAACCAGAAGGTTATCGAGCTTCAACTCAACATGTTCGGGTATAGGGTAGACGTCGCTGCTGATGGGCGTGCGGCGCTGAAACTGATGGAGACTCACAATTATGGGTTGGTATTGACCGATTGCAATATGCCGGAGATGGACGGCTTCGAGCTGACCGCCGCAATTCGTGAGCGTGAAACCGGAGCAGACAAAAAAACGCCGATTTTGGCGATTACTGCAAACGCCCTTCAGGGAGAGGCTGGGCGTTGCCTCGCGGCGGGCATGGATGACTATATCGCGAAGCCGGTGGAGCTCAACGAGCTGAAAAAGCTAATGCGGCATTGGTTGCCCCTGGAACAAGAAGCTGCGCCACAACCTGACTCCACTGTACCCGACGTCTCCGATGAACCAAAAGGAGCACCCATTGACCCGGAAGTGCTGGCCGCCGTTTTGGGCTCTGATGAATCGATACAATTGCAGTTTCTACAGCAGTTTCTCCCCCTGAGTGACCCCTTGATTGCCGGTATCCAAGCGTCTTTCGAGGGAGACCAGTTGGCAGAGCTGTGGGAGCAGTCACACAAGCTTAAATCCTCGGCACACGCGGTGGGGGCCGTGGCCCTGTCAGGGCTGTGTCAGTTGCTTGAGGATGCGGCGAAGGTGGAATCAAGGAAGGAGCTGGAGCAGCTCATGCCCCGTCTGTTGACGGAGTGGGAGCGGGTGCGTGGCTATATTCAGGGACTGGACGGGGGATAGGCTACGCTGGCTAATCTGTAAGTGCTTACGTGTTGTAATCCATCCGCAGCAGGCTGACAGTTTGTGTGTAAACCGTTTCGATAGTGGCAACCCGGTCATGAGCGTCATCAACCGGACCTGACCGGCTTGCCTCTGAAAGCGCCCTGGTGTGCCGGTAAAGCGCGTTCAGTCCCATGAAACCGAAACCGGAAGCCAGCGCATGAGCATAATCGTGTATTGCCTTGCTGTCATTGTGTTCTATCGCCTCTCGTAATTCATTAAGCCGAGGTCGTGTGTCCTTGAGCAGGGCTGACAGCAAATCATTAAAGCCGTCCTGACCCAATTGTTCTATCAGTTTTTTGATGTGCGTGCTATCCACCAATATCGGCGCATCTTCTACCCCGTGGGTTTCCAGCTTGCTGCCCTCACGGCCAACTTGTAAATGCAGATTATTATCCTTTTGTTCCCGCAACGGAACGTCACTTTTTGATAACCATTTTTTCAGGACCTGTTGCAAATCATCCATATCGATGGGCTTTTTAATGAAGCCATCAATTCCAGTTTCCATGCAGTCCTGTTCTCTGGGTTCCTGGCAGCTCGCGGTAAACGCGATGATCGGTATATGGTGGCCGGTATGCTGCTCAGCCTTACGTATCCTGTTGGCCAGTTCATGACCACCCATTTTCGGCATGTGTATATCGGTAAGTAGCAGGTCATATTTTCCAGTCCGCCAATTTTTCAGGGCGCTACGGCCATTTCCTGTGACATCGGCAGAGTACCCGAGCGTTTTCAGCTGGTGTTGTATCACTTTCTGATAGAACTCGTTATCTTCTGCAACTAAGATACGCATATTATCAGGCGAGGACGTCCCTGTATTATCCTTCTCTTGTATTTAATGTCTTTAATCAATAGTTAAACACATGTAGTTGATATTCTTCCGATTCTACCCGAAATCTGTCACCATTGCTCATAAAGCTATCGGCACCGCACTGCGCGCCCGTCAGCGTGTGGATAAATCGTCATATTTTCATGACACCGTTCATATTACGAATAGCCGGGATGCTTTGATGAATCTAAAAGTGGAAAGTAAAGCAATTATCGTGGATGATGGCTACAATCAGGTTCGCGATGTGTCTCTATCCGTGTTGCTGGATATAATGGTGGGGCAGGGATCTCACTGAAAAAAAGAGGGGGACAGGAATCATGAGCGACAAGCCGATTACAGTATTGCTGGCCGACGATCATATGGTGGTACGGACGGGTTATCGACGTCTGCTGGAACAGTCGGGTCACATTGAGGTGGTGGCCGAGGCCGAGAATGGGGAAGTGGCCTGTCGGCTGTACCAGGAGCACATACCGGATGTCGTGGTTATGGACCTGTCGATGCCGGGTATCGGTGGTCTGGAGGCGGCCCGACGGATTCTGTCGCGTGAGCCATCGGCCTGTATTTTGATCTTCAGCCTGCATGACAATGTGCTGCTGGCCGAGCGGGCACTGCAGGCCGGTATACTGGGCTATATTACCAAGGCCAGCTCACCAGAGGTCTTGATCCAGGCGGTAGTGACGGTCGCCCAGCACAGGAAGTTCCTGGGTCCGGATATTGCACAAAGTGTCGCTCTGCGCAACATGGGCGAGGAGAATTCCTCGCTGTCCAATCTGTCCCCGCGCGAGATGGAGATCTTCCGGCTGGTTGTCGAGGGAAAGAGCGGGGCGGAGATTGCGTCGACATTGCACCTGACCAACAAGACGGTGTCGAACTACCTGCACCAGGTCAAACAGAAGTTAAATGTCCACACCTCGGCGGAGCTGGTGCATGTCGCTATCCAGAATGGCCTGATCATGGCATAAGTCATTCTGTCATTACACGCCCTTTTACGATACAAGCTTCATATTCAAAATGCGACTGGCTGATTATAATTTGGCCTGGGTGCACCCGTTTGGGAAAAATTCCCGATATTAAGTGCCCATAATGTCCCAGGTTAACCCGGGAAGTGTACATGAATTTCTTAAAAAATGAGGCTTTGCTACGCTTATTCTATATAATGCATAAGTAGCTGCTAAATGGAATTTATCAACCATGATTGATGATTATAACGACTACAAAATGGTGACAGCTAAACAGACCTGATAGGGGGCCTAAAGGTTGTTACGTACCTGGTTATAGAGTCCCCTGGAATGAGTAAGGGGAAACCAGCATGGTAGAGGGCATTTCAGAACAGAGTGGTAAGCCTTCTCCCTGGTATAAGACGAGTTGCATGTTTACATCCTGTCTGCTTATTGCGCTGGGTGTAACGGTATTACTTGGCTGGTACCTCAATATCCCGTTCCTTGTTCAGGTGTTTCCCTCCTTTGCTCCGATGCAGGCCAATACGGCTCTGGGTTTTCTTTTGACTGGTGGCGGCTTGTTCGCCATGAGCAGAGAGTGGTTAAAGGGGTCAATTATCAGTGGCATCTTGTTAATTGTTCTTGGCACCCTGACGCTGAGTCAATACCTGTTCAATATTAATCTGGGTATCGATGAAATACTGGTCGAACAGTATTCTATTATGCAGAACGTTTCCCATGCGGGACGTATGGCACCCAATTCAGCACTGGCTTTCATTCTCACCGGTGCCAGCTTGCTGACCCTGTCGATAGGTTCACTGTGTGGACGCGGTATGCTGGGCTACTGGTTTCTGAGCGGAAGTGTACTGATAATTGGAACAGTCTCTGTCGCTGGCTACCTGAGTGGGGCGGAAACCGCCTACGGTTGGGCGGGCTATACAGAAATGGCAATTCATACGGCACTGGGTTTCGTGGTAGCCGGGGTTGGCTTGCTATTACAGATATGGACTATGCATGTAGCCGGAAAAGGGGGCGTTTCTGAGAATATTGGGAATGATACTCTCTTGCAAGAAACAAGTGCCCGTCCCTTTAGTATGCGCCGCAATATTGGATTTTCTGTAATTCTTGTCATGATGCTGGCTCTATCGATCGTCGGCTCGATCGGTGTACGTGAAATCTACATAATGGAGCTGGAACAGGAGCGAGAAAACCTTGCTGCCCTGGTACAGGTATGGGGAGGGATAGTCGAATCTCAGGTAGATCCAGGACAAAAAGACAACAGCAATTATCTTGCCCTTGCCAGAGCCAGGGCAGTCAATCAGGTAATGAAAGCCAATCTAAAACTAAGTGAAATCGGTAAGTCAGGTGAGTTATTGCTTGCCACAAAAAATGGCGACAATATCGAGTTTATCCGTAGTTTGCGCGGTGGGCATGTAATGGGGATCCCCCTGGGTGGACAGCCTGCTGAATACGTGAAACAGGTACTATTAGGCCAGACCGGTGCGATGATCGGTGAGGATTACCGGGGGGTAGAGGTTATTGCCGCTTACAGACCGTTGCCTAAGCTGGGAATGGGCCTGGTGGCCAAGGTTGATTTGAGTGAAATCAGCCGCCCCTATATACGGGCCGTCTTTCTGGCCATTAGTGTGGGAATTGTCGTTATCCTGCTCTGTGCTATCGCCCTTGTCATGAAGCTGGATCCTGTCTTCAAGCGTCTCGAGCGCAACCGTGAGCAACAGTCGATACTCAATAGAATGATGCGCATTGGTATGGAGGATATCAGCCTGAAGGATAAAATCGATCGTTGTCTGGAAGATATTCTGTCCGTCTCATGGATTGATCTAAAGCATGAGGGGATTATTTTTTTGGCCAATGAAAAGAACAGGGAACTGTACATGGTAGCGCATCGGAATATTGCACCAGAACTGCTACAGACTTGTGCTCGCATGCCCTATGGCAAGTGCCTGTGCGGGCGCTCGGCCCAATCGTGTAAGCTCCTGTTTTCCAGCAATAGCCGTACGGATGAGCGGCATGAGACCTGTGCCAGCAAATGTGAGCTGCCCCACGCTCATTATGTTGTGCCTATCCAGGCCGGTAAGAAGTTGTTGGGTGTGCTGACCGTTTACCTTGAGGAAGGCCACCGGGAAATGGAAGCGGAAAAGACCTTTTTGTCATCCCTGGCCAGTGCTCTGGGCGGCATTATCGAGCGTGCTCAAGCTGAGGAGGCGTTGCGCCTCAGTGAAGAGCGTTATGCATTGGCTGCCCTTGGTTCAAATGATGGCCTCTGGGACTGGAATCTCAAGAATGACGAGATCTATTTCTCGTCACGTGGGATGGCCATGTTGGGTTATGGGGTAAATGAAGTCACCTCAACCTTCAAAGAATGTGAATTGCGAGTCCATAAGGACGACCGAGACAGTATCACCAATGCCATAAAACAGTATCTGGCAAGCTCTGGAGGCTATTTCAAACAAGAGTATCGGATTCTGCACAAGGACGGCAGCTACCGTTGGATACTGATGAGAGGGGTATCCATCTGGGATGAATCAGGGAAACCCCACCGATTCGCGGGCTCTTTCACTGACATTACTCGGCGTAAAAAGGAAGGGCTTGAGATGCGTAAACTTTCCAGTGCCCTGCATCAGACGGCTGATACTGTAGTCATCACCGATACCGATGGTCTTATCGAATATGTCAATCCAGCATTCGAGCGCATTACGGGCTATAGGCCGGATGAGGCAATTGGTCACACGCCGGGCTCTCTCATTAAAAGTGGGAATCAGCCACCGGAATTTTATAAAGGGTTATGGGATGTTCTAAAGCGAGGCGAGACATTCCAGGGAACCTTCATCAATCGTTGCAAGGACGGCAGACTATTCTATGAGCAAAAAACGATCACCCCAATAAAGAATAACAGGGGGCAGGTTACCTGTTACCTGTCTACCGGCAAAGACGTTACCGAACTCAGACGGACAGAAGATATCCTGGAGCGCTTCGGCCGTATACTCGACAGTACAACGCACGAGATCTATCTGTTCGATGCCAGTGACCTGCATTTTGTTCAGGTCAACAAGGGTGCATTGGATAATACCGGTTACAGTAAGGACGAACTGATGAAAATGACGCCCCTTGACTTGAAACCGGAATTTTCTACCGAGCAATTTGACAAAGTAGTTAAACCGTTGCGTCAGCATAATGATGTGAAACAGGTTTTTTTTGAAACGATACACCAGCGCAAGGATGGCAGCACTTACCCTGTCGAGGTAAGGATACAGCTTTCGTACGCTGAAACACCTGCTCTGTTTGTAGCCATCATTCAGGATATTACTGAACGAAAACAGACAGAGAAAGAACTGCGTGACCTGCTGAAGGAAAACCGCCATCTTGGCCAGCGCATGATCACAATACAGGAAGATGAACGTCGCCATCTGGCGCATGAACTGCACGACGAGCTGGGGCAGGCGATGAGTGCGCTGAAAATAGATGCCGGGTTTATCCGTGAGAGTACCCTCGCAGACAATCCGGCGGTAGCGGCGGCGGCCATCGATATCGAGCAAGCCGTGGAAGAGACGGTGGGCAAGATCAGGAAACTCACCCACGAGCTGCGCCCGGCCACATTGGATCATCTGGGGCTGGTGGATGCGTTGCGGGAGAAAGTCGACGAGTGGTGCACAGCTTACGAAAACATGAAATGTTTCTTTTCCAGTGATGGTGAACTTGCCGGTCTACCCGAAGTCATCAACATTACGCTGTACCGAACATTGCAGGAGTCGTTGACTAATATTTCCAGACATGCGGGGGCCAGTATGGTGGATATTCATCTGGAACGCCTGGGTAACAAGGTGAACTTTCTGATAACGGATAACGGTAAGGGCATGGATCTCTCTGAAAAAAGCGAAGGGATAGGTCTACTCGGTATTCGTGAGCGGGTCAGTGCACTGGGGGGTGAGTTAGAAGTAAACAGCAAACCGGATGGAGGTGTGGCGATATCGGTCAGTCTTCCATTCTCAGAAGATTATGGAGAGTCAGAGTCATGAGCAACGAACCGATTACAGTACTGCTGGTCGATGATCACATGGTGGTGCGGACGGGTTATCGACGTCTGCTGGAACAGTCGGGTTACATCGAGGTGGTGGGTGAGGCCGAGAATGGTGAGGTGGCCTGCCGGCTGTACCAGGAGCACATACCGGATGTCGTGGTTATGGATCTGTCGATGCCGGGTATCGGTGGTCTGGAGACGGCCCGGCGGATTCTCTCGCGCCAGCCATCGGCCTGTATTTTGATCTTCAGCCTGCATGACAATGTGCTGCTGGCCGAGCGGGCACTGCAGGCCGGTATACTGGGCTATATTACCAAGGCCAGCTCACCAGAGGTCTTGATCCAGGCGGTAGTGACGGTCGCCCAGCACAGGAAGTTCCTGGGTCCGGATATTGCACAAAGTGTCGCTCTGCGCAACATGGGCGAGGAGAATTCCTCGCTGTCCAATCTGTCCCCGCGCGAGATGGAGATCTTCCGGCTGGTTGTCGAGGGAAAGAGCGGGGCGGAAATTGCGTCGATACTGCACCTGACCAGTAAGACGGTGTCGAACTACCTGCACCAGATCAAGCAGAAGCTGAATGTCCGTACCTCAGCGGAACTGGTGCATGTCGCCATCCAGAATGGCCTGATCACGGCATAAACTATTCCGCTCCTGCACGATTCAAGGTTCAAAGCTAAAAGTTCAAAGCTAAAATCTGAAACCTAAAACACCTCCGTGACCAATCTCGACATCATCGTCCTTGTCATTTATGTCCTGTTGGTCACGGGTTTTGGCTGTCTGTTCTATCGCCGATCATCCGATGTCGAAGGTTTTATGGTGGCGCACAGGCGTCTGCCAGGCTGGGTTGTCGGTCTATCCATCTTTGGTACCTATCTCTCATCTATCTCTTTTCTGGCATTGCCCGGCAAGGCATATATGTCAAACTGGAGCGCTTTTGTTTTCTCGCTGTCATTGCCCTTCGCTGCCTGGGTCGCATCGCGCTGGTTTATCCCATTGTACCGTGCAACGGGCGATGTTTCGGCCTATGCTTACCTCGAGCGCCGCTTTGGTTTATGGGCCAGGCTTTATGCGCTGGTGTTTTATTTGCTGACCCAACTGGCACGAATGGGTACTATCTTTTATCTTGTAGCGCTGGCCATGGAAACCCTGACTGGCTGGGACCTGTCAACCATCATAATCATCACAGGCATCCTCGTTACGCTCTATACCGTCGTTGGTGGCATAGAGGCGGTGATCTGGACAGATGCCATACAGAGCGTCATTTTAACGCTGGGTGCTGTTGTCTCGCTGGCAACAGTCATCTGGTTGATGCCGGGTGGTTTTGGCCAGATCATTGACATTGCCACCGATGCCGAAAAGACATCACTGGGTAGCTTCGACCTGACATTTACCGAACAGGGTTTCTGGCTGATCATGCTCTACGGTATATTTATCAACCTACAAAACTTTGGTATCGACCAGAGTTACGTCCAGCGCTATCAAACTGCGCGTTCACTGACCGATGCACGGCGTTCAGTCTGGATAGGTGCCCTGACCTACATCCCGGTCAGTGCATTGTTCCTGCTACTTGGCACAGCCCTGTTTGCCTACTACCAGATCAACGCAGGACTACTGCCGACAGAAATTACCGGTGACAAAGTCTTCCCCTATTTCATCGTCAACGAACTTCCCGCTGGACTCACAGGCCTGGTCATCGCCGCCCTGTTTGCCGCGGCCATGAGTTCAGCCGATACCTCAATAAACTCATCGGCCAGCCTGTTGATGAACGATGTGTATCTGCGCTTATTAAGGCCACAGGCAACTGCCAGCAGCCAGATAAAATTTCTCCGCATCATCACCATCATCCTCGGCATAGCAGGGACATCCACCGCCCTGCTAATGATCTCCATCAAAGGCGCACTGGATACCTGGTGGTCACTGGCTGGTATCTTCTCCGGTGGTATGCTGGGGTTATTTCTGCTCGGCGCATTATCACGCCACGCACGCTCATTCGAAGCCGCTACCGCCGTCATCACAGGTCTATTGGTAATCGCCTGGGCGAGCCTGTCACCGGGCAAAGAAGTCTGGTGGGCCAATCCTTTGCACAGCTTTATGACGATTGTTATCGGGACGTTGACTATTTTTCTGGTTGGGGTGGTTTTGAGTCGGGGAAGGGGGAGGATGGAAAAAAGCACGCCGCCGAAAACATTATTTGATTTAGGAAACCCCTGATAAAAAACCCGTCATTGCGAGCGTAGCGCGGCAATCTCTTTCAGATACAAATGTCAGGATAAAGGTCTCTCCAATCAGGGTTGGTACTTTTGATCAACTTGAGTTTTGCTTCCCGTGAACCCGACTTAATTTGTTTTTCCCTCGTTATTGCCTGGTATATGTCTCCAAATAGCTCAAAGTAAACCAGTTTTGTAAGGTTGTATTTTGCACTGAACCCTTTCGTAACGCTGTTTTTATGTTGCCAAATTCTTTTAGGTAAATCGCTGGTTACTCCGGTGTACAGAGTCCCGCCTAGTTTGTTGGTAATAAGATAAACAGCAGGTTGACTCTTCATTTTGTAGTCCTTTACTTACATATGAACATCCAATGTTCAGTTTAGGGAACCTCTGATTAATTCAAAGAAACCCGTCATTGCGAGCGTAGCGCGGCAATCTCTTTTTTAAAATTAGCCAGTTAGAGATTGCTTTGTCACTACGTTCCTTGCAATGACGAATAAATCAGAGTTTCCTTAGAGTTTAGGAGGTTGCCGCGCTGCGCTCGCAATGACGAATTAATCAGAGCGTCCTTAGTCTTTCCTTTCCTCTTTAACTTTTCCTCTTTCCTCCAGGTTTAACAACTACCTCCCAAAAAGAAGATCCAGTTCCTTCCCATACTTTTTCCCGTATTTCTTCCGCAATTTCTTCTCAGCCTTCTGCTTCACTTCCTGTTTAGCGGCTTTATCCATATCAATTTTGAATTTAGGATCATTGAAACTACCACTAACCTTCAGCGGCAGGGACTTGCCCTCAAGCTTTTTAAACTCAGCCTTATCAATCTTAGAGATTCCGGATGACAGTGCCAGTTTCAGGCGGTAGTCCAGTTGTTGGGTATTTAGATTGGCCGAACCGCTGCCGGTGAGATCTGCCAGCGGAGTAAGTACCTTGATGTTATCCGTCATCGCGATGCCGTTGACCAGTTTGGTATTCAAACCCATCTCAAGAATTTTTGTACGATCTGGACTGCCGTCATCGACATAGGTCTCCCTTTTCAACAGCGCATTGGCCCTCTGCAGCATTTTTCGTACGCTGAAGCCTTCGAAAGCGCCATCTTTTATCTTCGCATCAACCGTGCCGTTGAGCCCCTGTGTCAGGGCACCGGTATCCAGCCCCTGAGTACGGAGCTTAGCGCTCATGTTTGCGATGCCTGTAATCCACTCTTTCGAATCTTCACCCATGGAGTATTTCATCACCTGTGCAATCTGAACGCCGTTCAGGTCTTCGGTGACGCGAAACTTTGGTGTGGCGGTGGTTGCATCCAGTTCCATTATGCCTGTGGAACTGCCACCAAACAGCTGTGCTGAAAATGGCTCAATGCGGGCTACGCCATTCTTTGCCTTCAACTCGGCCTTAACATCGGTGGCCTGCAGTGTATCCAGGATAAAAGTACCTATAGACAGGCTGGCATCGACATCAAGTTGACGAATCGTCTCGACTGGAATATCAACAGGCTCTGACTTTGCTTGCGCGTAAGCTAAGTGAATACTTACTAATGAAAATAGCATCTGCTCCATAGTGGTTGGCTTAATGCTGCTCTGATCAGGTGCTGATCCCATCCACGGTGTCGCATCAAACTTATCCGTTTCAATTACCAGCTTGACTGTCGGCAGTGGGTTGTTGAGATTGGAAACCACCATGCTACCCGAGCCTTTCGAGCCGGGAATGCTGTAATGCATGGCCGGCAGCTCGATCACCATGCTGGCCAGGTTAACTTTCAATGGCGAATCCAGGGTGACAGTCATTGGATTGACGGGCGCGATGCCGCCGGAAAGATTCAGGCTTAGGGAGATCTTGTTGCTGGTTACCAGTTGTGCTGCAAGATCTACATCAATATTGGCCTTCATGCTTTTTTGCAGTTTGCCGCCTTCCAGTGCTGTACCAGTTGCGTCTATATTGATGGTAAAATTATTCAGTTTCACTTTCTGCAGGTCACTGGCAAGCTTTAGATCTGTATTGATCTGCATGCTTCCCGTCATTTCCTCCCCATTCATGGCAAAATCAGTGTCAAAAGACACCGCGATAGGGGAATCAAAGGTAATCGCGCCGGTTTCAAGATCCATATTCGTCAGTTCAAGCTTTGTTCCTCCCTGGCGGTCATCCCAGGTGATGCTGGCATTTTTCATTTCAATGCCGCCAATTGCGAGCGCCGCCAGGACTTTGCCGCTATCGCCTGACGAAGCTTCTGTCTCTGTGCTACCTGTGGCAGCTTCGTTTGAGCCAAACTCCCAGTTTGTTTTGCCATTCTTCAGGGTAACCAGATTGGCCTGTACCCCTTCCAGCACAACGGTTTCCATCTGTACCTCACCGCTAAACAGCGGTATTAGCTTAAGCTTGATCTTCGCACCTTGTATCCCGGCCAGCGGTGCATCACCAAAACCCGGTGTATTGGCTACTTCAATGGCACCCGTTTGTATCCCTATCCATGGGAAAAAACTGGTATTCAGATCGCCAGCAATAGAAATCTCACGCCCGGTAGCTTCTTTAAAGCCATTGGCCATCTGCTCACGGTAGTCATTAGCATCGAAAAACAGCGTCATCCAGGTGACGACGGCAAGTGGCACAAAGATAATGATGGCAAGGGTAATGAGTAAAAGGCGTTTCATGGGATTCTCCTGATTTTATAATTCAAGTTTCAGGTTTCAAGTTTCAAGTGTCAAGCTCTGGAGAAAATCTTCATCATTAATCGCGAGTTCCGGCCCCCTAAATCTAAAAATCCTCGTAACCGGAGGCGGCGCGCCTGGAAAATAGTTTTCCACGTGAAGACGTAAACCCTAAAAGTCCTTCCAAATTGGTACAATAAATTGCGAGAATCGCCGAATAAATTCTAAATAGTACGGGGGTAGTTTCAAGTAAATTCTCTAAAAAACGTCTAAGTTGTTTTTTTAAAAGGGATTGATTGAGAGCTGCTTACAGGTTAGTCTTGACGGAAGTTATGTGTGCGTTTCTGAATTAAAATATTGGTTGAGATATGCCTATGAAAAATATCATTCTAAAAAATATAGCGTTAACTGTTCTGATATGTGCTTTGTTTATACCGGTTGTAGCTTTTTCCGATTCAGTTGAGTCTGATGCCAAGTCTTACCTTGATGGAAAAAATCCCCAGGCTTTATCGGATTATCCCCCCGTATTTACCAGCGTCTACGAAGACCACGCCCCCCTGATCAAGGAATCCACCCAGGTCACGGTAATTCATTATTTCAATGAAACAGACAAGGGTAACTACGAGGATATCGCGACCTTGACCGGGCAGGCCGTTACAGCAGCCATTGCTGAGGCGCGCAGTGACGGTAATGAGAACGACCTGACGCAATACATTACCGATGCCGTATGCGGGTCTTTCCAGGGAAGCCTTCGTTCTGCCTACAAGGAGGTAAGCAGTGAAACCAAGGTTGTCGAAGGTGGCTTGAAAGCGGCGCTTAATGCCGGTGTTCAGCCAGATTCCGCAGCAACTGCGGTTGTACGTGGGATTGATGCCTGTTTACAGAAGCGTCTGGATTATGCCGTGGCGCCTGCTATCGGTGCTACGGTGGGAGAAATACTGGGGGCAACGGGTGTCTCTTATAGATATATCGCACCCTACCAGGCTTACTTGCCTCCCGTATTTGGCGCAGGGGAGACACAATATTTTTCAGATCGCCCGGGTTTTGATACAGAAGTTTGTATCTCAAACTGCATTTGAAGCTAATCTTTAAGAAATTATTACGACAATGAAAAGGAAAAGCTTGCCATTTGTTTTCACGGTGGCATGTTTTTTGCTAGGGCTTACACTGACGGTTCCTTCATATGCAGTCGAAACGGCACTTGATCCGGGCTTCAGTGGCGAGGGCATCACCTATGGCCCGAAGACGGTTGCTATTGGCAGAGGGACTTCTACCGGTGGTCAGGATGAGGAAACCGAAGGGGTTTTTGCCGGAAATACATTTCTCTACCCAACTGTGGGCGTTGGCATCAGTACGGACGATAATATAAATCGTACTTCGATTGCTCAGAAACAATCCACCACCATCTATCACCTGCGACCTGCCTTGGGGATACAGAGCTCAATAAACGCCACCCGCCTTGTTGCAGGGTATGATGGCGATTACGCTAAATATTCAGGCACCCTTTTCGATGACCTATATAATTATGATGACCATCATCTCTATGCAGGTATGGCGGGCTATGGCAGGCGAGGAGGTTACAACCTGACAGCGGACTACAAGCGTGGTCATAATTCCAAAAGTGGTAACAGCATTAGTGACCCCCTCCGTCGTTTTGATCAATGGGACCGCTATTCACTTCAAGGATCAGCATATCTTGGCGCCCGTGAAGCAAGGATAAACCTGAGGTTGGATGGGCTGCTTCAGGCCAAGCGGCAGGATCTGCTGAAATCGATTGATTATGATACCGTGGCACTGGGCGCTATGTTCAAGCTGAGGGTAGGCCGCAGGAGTTACGGTGTGTTCGAAGGTGGCTGGCGCCGCTGGAATTTTCTTAATTCTAACGCAGATGCTGACCGTTATTATGCTCGTTTCGGGATATCGTGGGAAGCTACTGCCAAAACGAAGGGAATATTGTCCTATGGAACGGAAAGCTACGATCCGGCCAACCCGGGCGTTGCAATTACTTCAGGTGAAGCCGGGCCTTCGTTTGGCAGCAACGAGAAAACAAAAAATTCAACCTGGCAAGGCAGTATTGACTGGGAAATACGCAGCCGTGACCTTCTCAGACTGGGCACATACCGTGGATCCAGGAACAGCAGTGGCACAGGATCCCACAGCATATCAACGCGCTACACCACTGGCTGGACACATGACTGGTCAGAGCGAATCCGCAGTAACCTGGGATATATGGCCGGTACTGAAGATTACAAGGGTACAGATAGAAATGATGACCTGTTAAGTTATAACCTTGATATATCCTATAAGTTCCGCCGAAACATATTATTGCGTGGCTATTATATATTTGAAGAAATTGATTCCAATGTTGAACTGCGTTCTTATGATCGCAACCGTGCCGGGTTCTTTTTTGAGTGGGAGCTGTAGTTCTTTTATACTGTAGATTATGATTCAGCAACATCAATTGCTCCGGGCAGCTCTCTACTGTCTGGTCTTACTTGCGTTTCTGCTGCTGCAGGCGGCGCATGCCGACCCGTATACCCTGGGTTCCGGGGATACGATAAAAATCCATGTATTCCAGGAGCCAGATTTAAGTATTGAGGCAAAAATTAGCAATAACGGTACCGTAGATTTCCCGTTAATAGGCAATATAGAAATTGCCGGACTAAGCCTGGCAGAAACGGAAGCGGTACTGGACAGGAAACTGCGCGGTGATTACCTGATTGATCCACAAATATCCGTCAGCGTGATAAGTCATCGTCCTTTCTTCATCACCGGTGCAGTAAGAAGCCCCGGTAGCTACGAATACCAGCCGGGCATGTCGGTAAGGCAGGCCATAGCTGTCGCCGGTGACTTCACCGAAAGGGCATCGCGCAGCAAGATATATATCATCAAAGAAAGTGAAAGCAGCGAAAACAGCAGGAAAATAAAACTTGATGAACCGGTAGGACCGGGTGATACGATTACGGTCAAAGAGAGTTTGTTTTGAAAACAAAAGTTTCAAGTTTCAAGTGTCAAGTTTCAAGACTTTGTTCACGGTCTTATGACTTGAAACTTGACACTTGAAACTAATCTACAATGAACCAGTCATCCACCCATACTATGCACCCAAACATCCCCGACCCTCGCTACGCCCCTGACCAGGAAGAAGAAAGCATCAACTTTCTGCACTACTGGCGTGTCATCTGCAAACATTTTTTTGAAATTATCGGTCTGACTGTTGCTGTTGGTATCCTTGCCACTCTGGTGGCGAATTCAATGACCCCGATCTACAGTGCGACTACCAAGGTTTCTATCGAGCGTGTGACGCCGGCTACCGGCGGCACTACAGGAATTTCCTGGTATACGATACAGAATTATCCGGGGACGCAGTACCAGATACTAAAATCCAAATCTGTCGCAGAACAGGTAGTTGAGAGCCTGAAGCTATGGGAATATCCCTATTTTAATAAGACAGAAATTGAAAGCGGGAGCAACTGGCGCAGATATCTACCTTTTCTCAAAAATGAGAAGAAAAAGGAGGATACACGCAGTAAAGAAGAAAAATTAGTAGATAAGAAAAAAGGGCTGGTGAATATGGTGCAGGGCGGAATATCTGTCAAGCCTGTCAAAGATACCTACGTCGTTGAAATCAGCTTTTCATCACCCAGCCCGGAACTGGCTGCACTGATTGCCAATAGCGTGGTTGATGCATACATCAAACGTAACCTCGATGCACGCTTTAAGGAAGTAAAAAAGATCAGCGAATGGATGACCGAGAGCCTGGGCGGCATCTCCACTCAACTGGACAGTTCAGAGAGTAGATTACAGCGTTATCGTAGCCAGGAAAACCTTGTTGATGTCGGTAAGGGTGCTACTGGCTTTTTGACCGAACAGCTTGATGATCTGTCAAACAAGGTGATTAAGGAGCGTATTGCATACAATCAATTAAAAGTATTAAAAAGGCAGGCCGACAGATTCAGTAAAATGCCGTTGGAAGAAGTGCTGAACAACCCATCTATCTATAAGCACCCGACACTCAGTGAATTGAAGTCAGTAGAGGTTGTCGCAACACGAAAACTGGCCGAACTGAAAAAACGTTATGGCCCGAAACACCCGAAGATGAAGCAGGCGGTGAATGAAGTCGAGGCGATACAGAACCGTTATCGACAGCTCATTCCCAGCATCATCAGGGGTATCGATGAAGATTTTGAAGTCAGCCGGCAAAACCTGGTGTCACTCGAAAAACAGGTTGAGTCTCTGAAAAAGAAAGTCCAGAGTGCCAATATAAAGGGATTTGAACTGGAGCGCCTGCAGCAGGATGTCGAAGGCAACCGAAAATTGCGTGATCTATTCATGGAAGAGTATAAACAGAACAGTTTAAACTCAAGCTTCGAGACAGACAGGGTCAGGGTGGTGGATGTCGCCGCAGTACCCGGTGCACCGAGCAAGCCTAACAAGAGACGAATCGTCATGATGTCTGTACTGCTGGCCATGTTTGCTGGTATCGGCCTGGCCTTTCTCATCGATTATCTGGATCAGACAATAAAGACATCAGAAGACACAGAAAGAAAACTTGGTTTGGTAGCAATGGGTCTGCTACCCGAGCTGGATAAAAAGAAGATTCGGAAAGGAGAAATCCATCCGGAAAGGATGTATATCGAAGATGAATCCTCAAATTTCTCTGAAACCATACGAACCATCCGTACCAGTATCACGCTTTCTGCACTGGATCATCCACACAAGATTATACTTAGCACCTCGTCTGTTCCGGGCGAAGGAAAAACCACAGTCGCCTGTAACGTTGCATTGTCAATGAGCCAGCTGGAAAAAACCCTCATCTTCGATGCCGATATGCGTCGACCATCCACAAAGAAAATATTTGGATATGATCACCGTTTGCCAGGCATGTCAGAGCTGCTTGCCGATGAAGCAGAATTGAAAGATGTTATGCACAAGGTAGAAGGCACCAACCTGTATGTCATTACCGCCGGCTCTGTCCCAATCGACCCACTGGATCTGCTGGCTTCGAACAAATTCAAACACATGCTGGAACAGCTGGCAAAAACCTACGACCGTATAATCATAGACTCACCACCCATTTCCATGGTCAGCGATGCAGTACTGTTATCCAACCTTGCCGATGCCGTCATCTTCGTTATCAAGTCTGATTCAACCAACTCAAAAATCGCCAACGTCTCGATACAAAAACTCCAACGCGCCAACGCCCACATCATCGGTGCCATAATCAACAATGTCGATCTTAAAAAGTTAGCGAAGTATTATGGGGGTGGGTATGGGAAGTATTATGGGGGTGGGTATTATTCTTACGGAGAGGAGTATAGGAAATCGTAGATTTCCTATCGATGATTTACGTTTTAGGGTCTACGTTTTACGTAAAATCAAAATTGTAACTGGTAACCCGAATGATCGACCTCCACTCCCATTTCCTGCCCTCCATCGACGACGGCCCAGGTAGTCTTGAAGAATCTTTGATATTGGCAGGAATGGCCGTGGAAAATGGTATTGAGCTAAGCATAATGACTCCGCATATTCATCCGGGGCGTTATGAAAATCAGAAAAAGAATATAGAACAGGCGGTAGATAGATTCCGTTTGGCATTAAAAGAGAACAATATCTCCTTAAAGCTGGGTGCAGCAGCAGAAGTCAGGATTGGGCCAGAAATACTGACCATGGTACAGGAAGATGCTATTCCTTTTCTCGGTAAACTGGAAGGCTATAAGATACTGCTGCTGGAGTTTCCACACGACACCATCCCGGTGGGCAGTGAGAACCTGGTCGACTGGTTGCTGAAAAGAGAAATTCGCCCCATGATTGCCCATCCTGAACGCAATTGGGAAATAATGCGAGACCTGACAAAAATCACTCCCTATGTCGCACGCGGCTGTCTACTGCAAATAACCGCTGCTTCCATCACCAATCGCTTTGGTGAACAGGCAACCATCAGAGCTAAAGAAATGTTGGAACAGGACTGGGTACACATCATTGCCACCGATGCGCATGACGTTCAACATCGACCTCCAGATCTCGTATCAGGCAGAGACGCTGCAGCAGAAATTATAGGTATCGATGAGGCAAACAAACTGGTAGTAGACAACCCCGGAAATATCGTAGGGGCATCGCCCACGGCGCAATAGGTTTTCATGTAAAGGGGGAAAGGTTCCAATATTGTTGAACTTGAAACTTGAAACTATCCTCTCCTTCTCAAAACCTTCCACCCCTGATTAATCAGCCACAAATACCCCCCAAACACTGCAAGAAAAGAATAAAACATCACCGGTTCCAATATTTGTAGAAAATGACCAAGCAGTCCTACCACAGCAAAAAGTATCGAAGCACTAATAATGATCAAAAGCGTCATATGTTTACTGAATCCAGCCAGCTCAAACATATGATGCACGTGCTTCCTGTCTGCCGCGAAGGGTGACCGGCCATGGCGAACACGGCGTATCATCATAGTCAGTGTTTCAAACAGTGGAACAGCAAACAACCACAGGGCGGTTACCGGCGACATTGCCCGCTCATCTCCTTGCGACAATGTGATTAAAAACCATGACAATACAAATCCTAAAAACATACTGCCGGCATCACCCATAAAGACCAGCGAACAGTTTTCTTTATTGCGATATAAGTTGAAAATAAGAAAAGCGGCAAGTACAGCGGCGAACAATCCAAGAATAAAAAGTATATTTGTTTCTCCGGCAGTGAAACTGATGGTCGCCATTCCGGCAACGGCGACGAGAGTAACAAGCCCGGCTAGCCCATCGATACCATCAAGCATATTTACTGCATTGATGACGCCAATCGCAGAAAAGACGGTAATCGGAATAGCAAGCCAGCCAAGTTCAACAACAAAAGCAGTGGAAACAAGATGACCAAAATCATTTAGAACTACTCCACCCCAAAGAGCCATAATCGTCGTGGCAATAATCTGTGCAGAAAAACGCGCAGTAGTCGATAGCTCATGTAAATCATCCAGCACACCTGTAATAACGAGTATGAGTGCACCAGCCAGGAAGGCACGTAGCCATCCAATAGAGATATTAAGTGTAAGAATGGAAAAACTCAGCGCCACAACCATGGCAAGACCGCCTGTTAACGGTACAGAGCCTTTATGTTGCTTGCGCCCATCAGGTTTATCAACAAGACCAATACGAAACGCCACAGGCCGCAGCAAAAAAAGAAGAAATACCGTCACCCCAAAAGCCGTCAACAAACTTAGTGGGTAGTCAAATTTCATAGGCAAAGGAAAAATATCAGTCGTTAAATTATAAGCTAGATCTCATGACATAAATACCCATAATTCCATGTTCAAGGTTCCAGGGAAAACCTTCATCCTTAATCTTTAACCTCTCCCTTTTCCCCTTTTACCTTTCAACTGCACTTCCGTAACCAGTTGCTTTATCTAACTAAATCAGTTTTAATGGCCGTTCGTTCAATCATTGAACAAACCTGAGCCAGAGTATAAATCAGGCAGCACCAGTGTCGTATGAAAGCGTACGGTATGGCGGTAGCGTTCCCGCCGGAGGCGCGACAAATTTCTATGATGCTTAACGGCTTGATGAAGAAAAAAAGAGAACAATAAACAACTGAGGTGAATAAAGGAGAAAAGCAGGGTTTCATATTTGATTTACCTTTCCCCTTTCCTCTTTCCTCTCTCCTCCCCTTTCCCCTATTAAAATGAATGAAGAAACCCACTATCACGTCCTAAAGTACATTGAGGAAAACCCCTCAATAACCCAGCGTGAACTCGCAAAAGAGTTAGGCGTGAGCGTTGGCAAGGCGAACTATTGTCTGAAAGCGCTTATAGACAAGGGATGGGTAAAAGCCAACAACTTCAAAAACAGCAATAAAAAACTCGCCTACTTCTATATACTCACCCCCAGAGGAATTGAACAAAAAGCAATAATTACCGTTAACTTCCTAAAAAGAAAGATCAAGGACTACAAGGAACTAAGAGAAGAAATAGAAATGCTGAAAAATGAGTTAAAAATAGATGATACAGAATAGTTTCAAGTTTCAAGTTTCAAGTTTCAAGTTTCAAGTTTCAAGTAAAATCAAATACAACTTTTATTTCCATGGAGGGAAATATGCCATATCGAAGTTTTGAAGACCTGGAAGTATGGAAGCGTTCATCCAGGCTCGCAGTTGAAATATATCGAACTCTTAATAAATGTCGCGATTTTGGGTTAAAAGATCAAATGACGCGGGCAGCAGTTTCTATACCATCAAATATAGCTGAGGGTGCCGAAAGGTTTTCTGACAAAGAGTTTGTAAGGTTTCTCTATATAGCTAGAGGTTCTGCAGCAGAGCTTAGAACGCAAATATATATTGCAAATAAAATAAATATAATTGATACCGAGCTTGCAAAAGAATATGTTAAAGAAGTAACTCAGTTATCAGCTATGCTGCAAGGCCTTGCTAAATCACTAAAAGCATAAAACCTGAAACTTGAAACTTGAAACTTGAAACTTGACATTATGCACACCCGAAAACGAATCCTGATCACTGGCGGAGCTGGCTTCCTCGGCTCTCACTTATGCCGGAGGTTATTG
>ENA-ORDP01000310-ORDP01000310.1-marine-sediment-metagenome-genome-assembly--contig:-NODE-310-length-33211-cov-9.413681_pt1 | contig 33211 bp, 31 predicted proteins | sample MGYA00248627_ERZ508539 | MGnify/ENA primary metagenome ERZ508539 (study PRJEB26208, sample SAMN05571518) | marine sediment metagenome | biome: deep sea; feature: Hydrothermal vent; material... | reverse complement strand
GTTTTTTAGAATATTTTTCTTCCACCGAATGGTCGGTGGCAGCAGTGTAATTAAATTAATTATTAATAAATGTTTTAAAAAACAAAATTATAACCCAAATCAATATTTACACCGAAAACTCCCTTAGAGAATGAACCTTTTGAAATAGATTCAACATAAGGCCCCATTCTCACAAAAAAATGAGATCCTTTTTTATTTAGAATCATTATGCCGAATGTCGTAGATAAATATGACAATTTGAGTGTAGAGCGGTTATCATTTATAAATGCTGATATAAAACTTAGAGTTACATTTTTTTTATCTAAAAGATGTATGTTTAACCCGAGAGATAAATTAGTTTCTTCTGATGAAGGTATAAATACTTGTGAAACTGCTACACCAAATGCTGCTTCAAATGAGAGATATTTACTAAATAAGATTCTACCACCTAACCTAAGACCACTTACCCTACTTATACCTACATTTATGTCATATTGTGGTAGTTTATTAATATCATTTTTAAAAGAATTACCTTTTAATTCAGAACTTTTGTTATAGTTAGATTTTATATCTTGTGCAAAATAATTTTGACTAAATAACAATAGTCCAATAAATAAAATTATTTTTTTCATTACTTTCCTTCATTTATTTTAGAAAAAATTAAGAATTATTTTTATATATTATTCATATAAAACCAGATGTGTAATATTGAATAGAAGGATAGGGGCTTGCAACAATAAAATTAATTTTTATTGTTTTAACTATATACAAAGCAGAACAATTCACTTGCTGTAATAATAACATATGGCTTACATTGCGATAAAGTTTTTTGCTTATGTGTAAATATATATTCAGGGTGCTGTACCGTATTTTTTAAAATAAATATGGTTATACAACTACCTTTTGCACAACATCAGATTTTAAAATCTGCTTTAGCTTTAATGAATTGAGTTATAGAAAATAGTTGTTTTTTAGTTAAAATAACAGCAAAAATCGTGCTAAAATAAAAACGTACATTTTGTTCTAAATTTAAAAGGTAGAAATTTTCCTTCGGTAAAAGTTATCTTTTTAAGTCGGTAAACATTACCGAAGTGTAAAGAAACGTTACACTTAAATGTGAAGGAATTTTCTGTCACTGCATAATCAGTGGCTACAATATTAACAAACGTGCCTGCGGAATGGGATTGATATTGGGCAGAAAAGCATTCCAAAGACCTATGGAAGAAGGGATAAAGATTGTTAATTTGGTTCAGGATGTTTACCTGGCGAAAGAGATAACTATTGCTTAAATATTAGTTCTTTAATTTGTAAAAGCTCCAAAATATTTCGGAGTTTTTTTTATTTTGAAAAACTGAATGTTAAAATAAATTTGTAATTTATACTTATCAAAATGATTTGTTAAATTTATCCGTTAGCTAACGAACATTAAGATGACAAAGAAAAAGAAGAAAATAAAAAAGAGAATCCCTGTTCCTCAAAAACCACCTAAAGTTGAAAAATCCAAGAAAGCTTATGATCGAAAGAAAGAGAAAAATATAGAAAACGAAAAATAACGAAAAAAATGATTGAAAAATCTAGTATCTACGTGATAAATTTGACAATTACTTTATATGGAGTATGATTGAATGATTGAATGGATGTATGAGACTAACTTTTTAAGATTATCATTAATGTTCCAAGTTTTTCATTAATTTCAGGATGATCCATATTGCATACAAACATACATCGCCGAAGGCGAACATACATTCATACTTCTGGAAACAAGTATTTAACTGCGATGGATTTTTAATATAAATATTAACAAAATGAATTTTAAAATATAAAGATGAAAACATCGGTAATAATTTCTTTCTATCAAAATATTGAATATCTAAAATTGGTCTTAGCCGGTTTTGAAAGACAAACCGAAAGAGATTTTGAAATAATAATTGCCGACGACGGTTCGGATTCATCTGTCATAAATCAAATAGAAGAATTATCAAGAGTAGTATCTTTCCCTGTTTTGCATATCTGGCAGGAAGACAAGGGATTTAGAAAAAACAAAATTTTAAATAGAGCAATTGAGTCTTCAAATTCTGATTATTTAATTTTTGTTGACGGTGACTGTGTGCCTCACTCTAAATTTGTTGAAGAACATTTAAAAAGCAGTAAAAAGAAAATATGTTTAACAGGCAGAAGGGTAAACCTCTCGCAAAAATTTACCGGTAAACTGTCTGTTGAAAAAGTTACCAACGGATTTTTAGATAAGAATATTTTATCTATGATAATAGACGGCTTGTTCGGTAAATCCAATTATGTTGAAAAAGGATTTTATGTTAAAAGTAATTTCTTAAGAAAATTTTTTAATAAGAAAAAGAGAGGTTTATTGGGGTGTAACTTTTCTTTGTTCAAAGAAGACCTGCTTTCAATTAATGGCTTCGATGAAAGATACGAAGCACCTTCCATCGGCGAAGATTCGGATGTTCAATTCAGGCTGGAATTAAACGGGGTAAAAATAAAGTCATTAAATAATATTGCTGTTCAGTACCATCTCTATCACAAACTTCAACCACGCCTTCAAAAAAACCTTGACCTGTTTAACAAAAGTAAATCGGAACAAACCGCCTTTACAAAATTCGGAATAAAAGGATAAAATATATTTGCTTCTTTTTATACAAAACTTTACTTTTAAAGTTATAATTTTAATACATACTAAATAAATAAGGATAATAGTGTTAGATAACTTAGATATTAAGATATTGAAGATTCTTCAAAAGGAGGGAAGAGCAAAAAGAAATCTGCTTGCCGAAAAAGTAGGGCTTTCACTTCCCTCTGTAAGCGAGAGGTTAAACAAACTTGAAGAAAAGGGAATAATAGAAGGATACTACGCTAAGTTAAACCGGATAGCATTTGGTTATGATTTAATGGCTTTTATTTTTGTAACGATGGATTCATCAAAACATTATAATACATTAATAACACACGTAGAAAAAATTCCACAGATAATAGAATGTCATTCTGTCTTGGGTGAGGGTTCACACATATTAAAAGTTATTGCAAAGAATACGGAATCATTGGAAAAATTACTTGCAGAAATTCAATCCTGGGCAGGTGTTGTTTCAACAAAAACAACATTTGTTCTCTCTACAATAAAAGAAACAACGCAATTAGATATTTAAATAATTAATAAATAGAAGAGGTAAACAAATGGGAAAAAAAGTCACACAAGTTGATAAGATATTAAGTTTCGTAAAAACAAATAATATAAAATTCATCGATATGAAATTCATGGATTTTCCGGGTCAGTGGCAGCACTTTTCAATACCTGCAAATCAATTGAATAAAAACACTTTTTCCGACGGCTTGGGATTTGACGGTTCTTCAATTAGGGGTTGGAAAAACATAAATGAAAGTGATATGCTAATTATGCCTGACGCCAATACAATGTTTGTGGACCCGTTTATAGAAGCACCTACCATTAGTTTAATTTGTGATGTTTATGAACCTGCAACAAAGGAGAGATATTCGAGGTGTCCGAGAAATATAGTTATTAAAGCAGGGGAATATCTTAAATCTACAGGAATTGCCGATACTGCTTATTTTGGACCTGAAGCGGAATTTTTTGTTTTTGATGATGTTCGATTCGATTCGGTAGCAAACGGTTGTTTTTATGAAGTTGACTCGGTTGAAGGCAGATGGAACAGCGGGACAGACGAAGGTCCGAATTTGGGACATAAACCACGATACAAAGAGGGTTATTTTCCCGTTCCCCCAACAGATTCATTAAATGATTTAAGAAACGAAATGGTGATGAATTTAATTGATGCCGGAATTGAAGTGGAAGCTCAGCATCACGAAGTTGCAAGCGGCGGACAGTGTGAAATCGATTTAAAGTTTGAGCCTTTATTAAAAGCCGCAGATCAATTATTAATGTTTAAATACATTGTAAAGAATACTGCAAAAAAGCACAACAAAACGGCAACGTATATGCCCAAACCGATAATGGGAGATAACGGAAGCGGAATGCACGTACATACCAGTTTTTGGAAAAAAGGGAAGCCATTATTTGCCGGTACAGGTTATGCCGGGTTAAGTGAAATGGGATTGTATTTTATCGGTGGTATATTAAAGCATGCATCCTCCTTATTAGCATTTACAAATCCCACTACAAATTCGTATAAAAGATTAGTACCGGGATTTGAAGCACCTGTTAACTTAGCATACTCACAAAGGAATAGAAGTGCTTCTGTAAGAATACCAATGTACTCGGCAAATCCAAAATCAAAAAGAATTGAATTTAGGTGCCCGGATCCATCGTGTAATCCTTATCTTGCTTTTTCAGCAATGATGATGGCAGGACTTGATGGAATTATGAACAGAATAGACCCCGGTGACCCATTGGAAAAAGATATATATGATATGGCTCCGGAAGAACTGCAGGATGTTCCGTCAACACCCGCAACTTTGGCAGAAGCTTTAACTGCTCTATCCGATGATCACGAATATTTGTTAAAAGGTGATGTCTTTACAGAGGATGTAATTAAGACCTGGATTGATTATAAAACAGATAAAGAAATAAAACCGATGGCGCTGCAACCGCATCCTTATGAATTTGCTCTTTATTATGATGTTTAAAATAGGCTGACTGAATCTTATTTTTAACCGCAACTTTTCCCGAGGAAATTACTTTGTGATAAGTTGCGGTTATTTAATATACAAGTAAAACGACGGTTCATTTTACAAATTTACCTGAAATCCAAACACAATAGTTCTCCTTCCAAAATAACTATCTATATTATATCTCTGTGAATAATCTCTATCGTAGCTATATCCGAAAATATTATTAATGTTAAGGATATTTAACCCTTCAACATAAAACACAGTAAAGTAATTGTTAAATAGTTGTGTTAAATAAGTAAGGCGCAAATCGAGTCTCCGGTAAGTTGGATAACGATCGGTGTTTTTTAATCCGTATACAGGTTGATATATTTTTTGATTTTTATGATAAATGGAACCGGCAACCGGCGTAAATGGTCGTCCTGTTGCAAGTTTAAAATTTATGCCTATTTGCCACTTTGCCGAAAAATTATATTTTGCAACGATTGATAAATTATTGGTAATATCGAAGTCACTGTTTGTTAAATTTTTATAGTCCATCCACTTTCTTTTCGTGTTTATAAACCCGTAAGAAATCCAGCCGTTTAATCCGAATGGGAAACTTCCTTTAATTATCATATCAACGCCCTTTGCAAATCCGAATCCTTTACTATCGTAATTACCTGTTCCATTTTCCAAAGGCAGGTTTTTATAATCTTTATAATATGCTTCCACTCTAAACGAATTATGTTCATTAATTTTATAATTATACGAAAGAACATAATGTATTGCTTCCATCGGTTTTAATTTTGTGCCGGCATTGGTTTTATTAAAAAGCCTCGTATCGGGAATTTGATGAAATATCCCCCAGCTTAATTTAATAGTTGACCTGCTTGCCAATTTATATCCAACACCTAAACGTGGGTCTATCCAATATGTATTGAATTCAGAAATATAATCAGACCGGACTCCTGTTATGATAAATAAATTGGAAAGGTCGAGCGGTTTGTTGATTCTTATTTCGGCATAAGCTCCAATTCTACTGCCGGTAATTTTTTCGTTAATTTGATCGACGGATGCACCGGGACGTATATTATAATTCTCTTGTGGAATTTTACCTAAATATGTTCGTACCCTTCTTTCAGCGACCACTCCGGTGCGTAGGTCTAATTTTGAAGATACTATCTGCTCTAAATCCATTCTAAGCTGCAGGACATTGTCTTCCTTTGTTAAATCAAGTAATCCCAACTTCCATCTGTTGGTAAATTTATTAAACGAAACACTTCCCTTAAAAATAAGGTTATTAAAAAACAGGTCGGACATTTGTAAATCGATTAAATTATTTTTGCTGTTTCCGTTAAAGGCTCCATTGTATTCTGCTCTTTTAATATTTATACCCTGTTTATCGTCTGCAAACAAACCGAATAATTTCAATCTTCCGGTTTGTGAATATTTATAAATTAAAGATGCATTCAAGCTTTGCGACCTCGGCGTTGTTGTAAATTTATTTAATGTTCCGTTGAGCCACATAATCGGTTTTGTAAAACTCTGTTTTGCATAAAATCTTAATCCGAGTTTATCTTCAATTATCGGGAGTGCTCCATTTAAAGATGCAGCAGCCATCGAAATTCCGATACTGTAATTATTTATAATAGGCTCGTTTTTTGTCTCAATATCCAAAACACCGGAAAGGGCATTCCCATATTTTACGGAAAAACCGCCGCTTGAAAAATAGATACTTTTTACCGCTCCGGTATTTATATTTGAAAACAAACCGCCGTAAGCCGATTCATACGTATACGGATGATAGACCGCTGCTTGATTAATTAGTGTAACGGTTTCCGAAGGATCGCCGCCGCGTACATATAATTCCGCACTTTCCGAAACTTGTGTTAAGCCGGGCATTGTTTTCAGCGATTGAAAAATATCGGCAGCTCCGCCCGGTGTTGTCAATACATCCATTGCACTAATCACAATCCCTTTCCCTTTTTCCGAGCTGAAAGAACTGCCCATTACAACTGCTCCGGGAAGTTCTACCGCCTTTTGTTTTAAGAAAATTTGAATATTTACAACTTTTTCTTGATTCAATAACTTTATCCTTTTTTTATACTTTTCATATCCAATCATACTGGCAATTAAAATAATGTTTCTTTTGGATCTTGCAACAAAGGAAAATTTCCCTTTCTCATTTGTCATTGCTCCATCTGTTGTATTAAGCAGATATACGTTTACGTAGGGTAACGGACGGTTTTTCGTATTGAGTACTTGTCCGTGAATTTTGATACTCTGTGAATACAATAAGCCGGTATTTAAAAATATAATTAGGATAAGTGCTATTTGATTTATCTTGTTGGACATAAGTTAATTAATCCACTCTTATTTTAATTATTAGATTTTTTTTATTCAGTGTAAATTTTGCATCCTTGTATGTAGGTGGACCGAAACTTCCGCGAGCATTATTTGAAAAACCGTATTGTTCCGTCGGCATTCCGAAGAAATTTTTATCTAATTGTTTGTTTCCATTTTCATCGTGATAACATTTTATTGCATATTCACCGAACGGCACATTATTGAAAGTATATATTACTTGTCTGTTTTTTATTTTTTCAGTTGTTCTCATAAAAGGTTTTTGTCCCTGTTCGAAATTTTCCATTGAATTATTTAATCCTATCATCATTTCCCCTTTGTTATTATTCAAGCCTATGATGATAACTTTTATACTACCGGTTTTTGTATCCGTTTTTTGTGCTGTTTTAATCGTCATTTTCTCAAGTTGTGGTAAAAGGTTATATTTCACCCACCCGAACTCCGGTTCAACCTCCAATGCTCGATCGTAAGTTCTTTTTGCAAGCCGGTATTCATTTTTTTGGGTTAATGCTTGTCCTTTCCAAGCAAGGGTTTCAACATAACCCCAGTCGATTTTTTCTTGTGCTTTTTTATTAAAAAGGGATATTGCCATGTTAAAATTTTTAATAGCGGAATCGGTATTACCGCCAAACATCGGTGGTGTGTTAAATAACATAATTCCACGTATTAAATAAATTCGCGGATTAGCAGAATCCGATAATTGTGCTTCTTTGAGAAGGGAATATATTTTTGCCGATATTACGGGCGCTTCCGATTTATCTGCGCTGAGTTTCATCATATAAATAGCTGCAAGTAATACATCTCCATCTGATTTGTATCCTTTAATCCGACTTACTTTTTTTGCATTCTCAATTGCAGATTTGTAATACAAACCGGATAAATGATTTCCCTTTTCCTTCATTTCGATAACAAGTAATCGATACTGATTGTATGCTGAATAGTAACGCGCTTCAGCATTAGAAGGTTCAGAGGATAATATACGTTCCAAAAGTCCGTTGGATTTTAAGAAAAGTACCTTGTCGAATTTTAGATACGCTTCTTTCGAAATATTTTTTGCCTCTAATATTATTTTTTTAGTGTTTGAATTAGAAGCGTAATTGCTTGCCGATAAAGACATCATTAGTAAAATAATAATACCTATGTTTTGTGCAATTTTTTTTAACATAATAATTACTCCTTGTATTTTTGTGATAGAAAAGTACTTTGATAAACAAAGTTACCGACTAAAATTTTTTATTTTTTCTTAATTAAATTTTCCAAATGTTCAACATAAATCTCAAAGGCTTTTCTTCCTTTTTGAGTAAGCATATATCTTGATATAGGTTTCCTATTAACAAAGCTCTTGTTTACAGCTACATATCCCGCATCTTCTAATTTTTTTAAATGTGTACTTAAATTACCGTCTGTTGTTTTAACTTTTTCTCTAAGAAAAATAAAATCGGCTTCGTCAATTGATATTAAAACAGACATTATTGCAAGACGTATTCTTGAATGTATAACATCATCTATTTGGTGATAATCAAATTCTTTCATATCTATTCCGCGATTAATTCTTTTTTATATTGTTTAAACATAAACACACCGGGAATTACTAAAAACAGGATCATCATTGCGGACATCAATAAAAATGTATATAATCCGGTCCAGAGAAACATGACAATTGCGCCTACCCACCAGCCAAGGGATATTAGTGAAACCCAAGTTTTTCCGTATAAAACACCTGTTATTAAAAATCCGACAGCGAGAATATTAGATATTAATGGATTTATGTAAAGTCCGCTAAATGCTCCGGAAACAGAACCGACAAAACCAATTATCGTCATTGCAATACCGCTGCCGATCCAAACATAAGCAAGAATCTTAGCAGCAAATGTTTTTGTCCTTGATTTTATTGCCGCTTTGCTTTCCATAACAATTGTAATAATCCAACCCAGACCGATCAGTGACGGCCATAACCAGTTCATTACAGATAGGTTGTGGTTGATAATAGAAAAATATGTTACGAGTAACCCAATGGTTACAAGTATTCCCCACAATATAAAAGCTTTGCCGTTACATATTGCAGATTTTCTGCTGTCAGTCATTATTTTTTTTATAAAGACTAACTCTTGTTGTGCATCTATTGTTTCCATAAAAACTCCTTTAATAATAAAGTACTTTTAATTACAAAGTAAATATATAAAAAATATTTTTTTCTGTCAAGAAAAAAATTTAATTGTGTCTTTACTATTAAATAATGTGAGGGTTAATTTTTAGCTTATTGATTTTAATTACCTTTAATCCATTCGTTCCAAGTTTTCCGGTTATTTCCTATCGTATATAAATTACCGTTTTTAACAATAGGTGTTTTTATTAATAAAGAATCTTCCAATAATTCTTCTTCAATATTATAAGTCATAAATTCTAACCCTCGTTTTTTATATTGCTTTCCTTCTTTATCAATCAGATCTTCAATTTGAATTTTAGAAGCAATATTATTCAACTCACCCTTTGCCAATCCTTTTTCAGCTAAGTCTCTGAAGTGAAATGGAATGTTTCTTTCTTTAAAAAATCTTTGTGCTTTTTTTGTATCGTTACACTTTTTAGTGCCATAGATAATAATATTCATAAATGTTTCTATTCCTTTATCAAAATGTTTTGTGTCCTTTTTGCACGCGGGAATCTACTCTTTAATCCATTTTTAGTTATGGCTGCCGTACCTAAAATATTACCTTTATATTTAACAACACATTGTCTTCCTTGAATTACAACATTTTTAATTGTTCCGCCTTCAATATAGGTTTTCAATTCATTCAAAGATCTTAACTCGTAAATATTTCTAATTATATATTTCTCTAATATCTCGGCAGCCTGTGTATGTAATATTGTGTTACTGTGTTTATCAACCTTTCCGAATCTTACTCCAAATCTATGGAAAATATCAAGATTATCAATATCAAAATTTTTATTGATAAAAAATATATTGTTGTCGTTCAGTGTAAATTTAAATTTATTCATTATTTTTATATCGATTCCAAAATCCCCATAAATATTAGACAGATATGATTTTAATTTTTGACTGTTGGGGCTTAATACTTGAGATTTTATTCTAGTCTTTACTCGTTCCGGGAAATTAGTAACATCTGTTTTAATAAGTTTAATTATAAAAAATCCGTCCGAATCATTTTCCCAGGGTAAAATACGCCTTGCAAGAGATAACGATGGATTTAAATTCAAACCTTTATATTCGGTTAATCCGGGATGAGATTCTACAGGTAATTTAATTCGACAAACTTCAACCGGGTATATTTCTAAAATCTTATTTAAAACAATTTCATTTTCTTCGGGTGTTAGTGTGCACGTGGAGTAAACTATTTCGCCGCCGACCTTTGCCATTTTTATTGCCGATATTAAAAGTCTGAATTGCAATTCCCCCAATGATTCGGCTCTTTCAAGAGACCACCAATCATTAACTTCATCTTTTTTATGTATAATGCCGAGACCGCTGCAAGGTGCATCAACAAGAATTTTATCGAAATATCCTGGAAAATATCTGCTCAGCCATTCACCCCTATTATGGGTAACGGCGGTATTAACTAAATTGATTCTATCAATATTATAAACAAGCGTACTGACCCGGCTTTGCTTTATTTCGTTTGCAATCAGTGTCCCGGTATTGTTCATCATTTCACCGAGTTCGGTAGTTTTAGAACCGGGAGCCGCACATAAATCGAGAACCTTATCATCAGAAGCAGGGGAAAGAACCAAAGGCGGAATCATCGAAGAAAGTCCCTGAATATAAAATTTACCGGTTACGTGCTGCAATGTTTTCCCGACAATTTTTTCTCCTTCAATTACTTTCAGGGCATTCGGTATATTTTTAATTTCTTTACATACAACACCGTATTGTTTTTTAAGAGAATTAATTAAATCTAATTTATTGGTCTTTAATGAATTTACTCTTAAATAAACGGAGGGTTCTCTTTTTATAAATTCTTCATATTTCCTTTCCAAACTTTTTCCGTATAAAGAAGTTAAGTACTCTCTTATTTCATTATTTACAATGCTCAAAAGGTTTCTCTTAGTATCTAATAAGGTTTAAAGAATGAAATATTTCGTTTGTAACCGAGTGAAGATTAGTATTTGACTTGAAGGTTTTTTTATAATCAGATTGAATTTTAATCAATATGGAATCGAGGTATTTTTCGTATTCGGTTAAAACACTTTTTAATTCTGAAATATTATTCGGCATTCTTACTTTATTAACTTTTTTTCTGCCGGCATATACCAAATACTTTGCCTGGTAATAATCATCGACTTGAAGAAAAACGTTTCCCTCGATATCTAATACTTCATATTTACCAAAAAATTCTTCACCTAAGAATAAGGATTTTTCTTTTAACTCGATCTCATTGCAATCTTCATCTTTTAAAAAATCATCAGGGAATACTTTTAACCCCTCTTTACTAATTTCCAACTTCCATTTATTTACAAATTCTTTTTCGTTCAATTAATTTTCATCTTTGTTATGGATTGAAATAAATTTGGTTAGAATTTTTTTTAAGTCATTTTGGTCGGAGTATCTTTTTAATGTTAACAACTCATTATCACAACCTGTAAGCATTGCAGTTACTCTTTTCACGTTTGTGTGGGCGAGAGCAAGTACAGGTATTTTCTTTTGATGAAGTGTGTATGAAATTTCATATCCCACACCTGTGCTTGAACCTGATACTTCCGCTATAAATAATTGGCTTTCGTCAATCCAATTAATATCACGAAAGTAAATATCCCTATCGGTTATATTGCCGGGTGTGTGGAAATCATTATTAAACTGAGAGAAAGCAATGTGTCCTAAAAACTTAATGTGATTTATAATTTCTAGATAAAATTTTTGATAGTCGGTGTTGCCGCTGATGGGTCCCGAACAATAAATTTTCATTAGTTTATTTTTCCAATGATGTAAGTTTTCATAGTAAAATTTTATCTATCGTTAATTAAAAGGTATGAATGTATGTTCGCCTTCGGCGGAGTATGGATGAAAGTAATTAAATTCGAAAAATTTTAAAATTTTTATTAACAAATTCCTGCATTCATTCAACACAACATTCATACAGATTACAGTTGCATATTTATTTAAAAGTTTAAAACCGCTTTTATTATAATAAATTATTGTTTCTACGAATTAATTATTTAAAATCTTATCATAAAATTTTTCGTATTGGGGTATTATTCTTTCTTTATCAAAATTCTCTTCAACACGTTTGCGGGAAGCTTTTGAGAACAGGTCATATTTTTTTTCATTTGTAAAAAGTTCAATAACGTATTTTGCCATCCTGTCAACATCACCTATCTCTGCTATATACCCGGTTTCATTATGGCTTATAAGTTCCGGCAATCCGCCTACACTTGAACTTACAACCGGTAAACCGCAGGACATAGCTTCCAATGCTGCAAGACCGAAGCTTTCCGATTGAGAAGGGATTAAAAATATGTCGGAAGCATTTAGTATTTCCACTAACCCGTTCTGCTTACCCAGGAATTTTACATGATCACATAAATTTAGTTCTCTGCAAAGCCTTTCGCATTCCGATCTGTCCGGTCCATCTCCTACCAATACTAATTGGGCGGATATTTCCTTTCTTACTTTTTCTAAAATTCTTATTGTTTCGGGTACTCTTTTTACGGGTCTGAAGTTAGAAGTATGAACTATTATTTTTTCATTGTGCGGTGCTATATGTTCTCTTAATTTTTGAGTGCCGTTGGGTTTGTAAAGATTAGCATCAACAAAATTATTTATAACAGTAATATCTTTTTTAATATTATAATTTGTAAGTGTTTTTTCTTTCAGAAACCTTGAAACAGCCGAGACACCGTCGCTTTCTTCAATACTGAATTTTACCATAGGTAAAAATGAAGGTTCTAATCCAACCAGGGTTATATCTGTTCCGTGGAGAGTGGTAATTATTTTAAGCTCGCTTTTATCTTTTAGCATTTGTTTCGCAAGATATGCACTGACAGCGTGAGGTATGGCATAGTGAACATGAAGAAGATCAAGTTTCTCAAATTTTGCTACCTCTACCATTTTGCTGGCGAGTGCTAAGCTGTACATTGAATGTTCAAACAACGGGTAATTACTCATTTCAACTTCGTGAAAAACAATATTTTCAACAAACTCACCAAGTCTAAAAGGTCTGGCATAACTTATAAAATGAACCTTGTGTCCCTTTAAAGCCAATGCTTTTCCAAGCTCCGTTGCAATCGCACCGCTACCTCCGTATGTCGGGTAGCAAGTGATTCCTATTTTCATAAAAAAATTTATCTAATTAATTAAAAAATGTTACAACAAATTACCAAAAAAAATAGTTATCCTTTCGGAATAGGTTTATCAACGATTAATCTATGATTTAAATTAGCAATTCGTAAAGCAATTCCATAAACCAGCCAAGACATTTTTTTCAATTTTTTAAAGTTGATTTTATCTACTTCATCAGTATCCCTATGGTAATCTTTTCTCATATTGTCAAAGAAAAACACAATGGGTATTCCATGCTTTGCATAATTATAATGGTCGCTTCTGTAATAGAACCTGTTTGGATCGTTCGGGTCATCGAATTTATAATCCAAATGGAATTTTGTTGTTTTAGAGTTTACGTCTTCAACAATTTTTTTCATCTCGGAGCTTAGTTTATCCGAACCTATGGAATAGATGGAATCCGTTGCCATTCTACCAACCATATCGATATTTATTTGTGCTACTATCTTTTTGTCTTTTATAAGCTGAAGATTATCTGTTAAATAGCGAGAGCCTAAAAGTCCTTTTTCTTCACCGGTGTGGAATACAATTAATACCGATCTTTTATTTGCTTTTGTTTTTGCAAGAGTCTTTGCAACCTCCATAATTACAACAGTACCCGAACCGTCATCATCGGCACCGTTATAAACTTTACCGTTAATAACTCCTACGTGATCGTAATGTGCACCAATAGCAACATATTCATTTTTTAAGGCCGGATCATTTCCTTCAATAACTCCAACTATATTTGCGCTTTGTCTCACTTCTTTGCTTCTGTCGTATTTAACCTTTAGGACACCGTCAAACTCTTCTGCTTCTGTTTTGTTACCTTCTTTCATTTTCTTCATTAATTTTTCAAAATCAATATTTTGTGTCGCAAATATTTTTTTTAAGGAAGCAGTATTTAAATAAGCGAAAACAAAACCTTGTTTATCAGTCTTCTCTTTTGAAATAAGTTTATAACTTGGTCTTTTAAGAAATCCCATAAGCCTGGGCCAGAAAGCGAGAACCCGTTTATCTGCTTGCATTAGTATTCCTGCAGCGCCGTGCTTTTTGGCGTTTTCAATTTTGCTCTTCCTGCTTGAAAATTTTGATTTTTCTTTTCCGTTAAAATAATCGTCTTTTTGGCTAACAGGTTCGCCGTCTAAAATCAGTACAAATTTTCCTTTTACATCTAAATTTTTATAATCGTCGTAACCAAATTCCGGTGCAGTGATTCCATAACCGGCAAAGACTAATTTATAAGAAGGCTTAAGACTATCTTGGTTGGAACCTCTGCCGAAGAAAAAATCGTTCATAAATTTTAAATCAGTTGAAACACTATCTTTTATAAAAGACAATTTCGAATCTTCGTTCGTTTTTTCAACATTCAATTTAAACGACTGGAGAAAAGATCCGTTTTTGAAAAACGGTTTTACTCCTGCTTTTTTTAACTGGCTTATAATATAAAGCTGCGCAAGTTTTGCACCACGAGTTGTAGCTTCACGTCCTTCAAACAAATCTGATGCCAACACTTCAAGATTTGTTTTGATATTTGATTCGGTAATAATTTTACTTACACCCTGTGGCAATATACCAGTTGCAAAAAATGTAAGTGAAAAAAGCAGAATGTAACTTAGTCTTCTCATTATTTTCCTCTTTGGATTATGAAATTTTTGTTTTATAAAAAACTATTCTAATTTAACCTTTCATAATAAAAAGCTTAATGAAATCATTCAAATAATATTTGATGAGTGGTAATGAAAATTCTTGTCATAGGGCAATCTGTTGTCGATAAAATAAACTCCCCGGTTAATAAAGTAACCCAAGCCGGCGGTATTTATTATAGTGTATTAGGACTTAACAGCATAAAAGCACCCGGAGATGAATTTTATTTAATTTCATCTGTTTCAAAAAACAGTTATAAATATTTTGCGGATGAGTATGATAAAGTTAATAAGAAATATCTGACCTGGAGTGACTTAATACCGACGGTTACATTAAATATTTTTAACGACAGGGAAAGGGATGAACAATATGACAGCATAAATTCGGCTTTGTTTGTAAAATATAATGTACTAAATGAGTTTGACGGTATTCTTTTAAATATGATAACAGGGTTTGATGTTAGTTTAACTCAGCTTAAAAGAATACGATCCGAATTTAAAGGAACTATTTATTTTGATGTCCATTCTATGGCTCGTAGAATAGGTAAAAATATGAAGCGTGAATTCAGAGTGATTCCCAATTTTTCCGAATGGGCAAAAAATGTTGATATAATACAAGTAAACGAAACTGAGTTTAAATGTCTTACCAACGAAAAAGATGAATTAAAAATTGCCTGTTCGGTTCTTAATTACGGTGTTAAGTATTTAATAAAAACAATGGGGAACAAAGGATTCCGTATTTATGGGATGAACAGAGGCGAAGTAACATCCGTTTTCCATTCGGCAAAAAAAGTAAAAGCAGGTGCCTTTGTAGGATGCGGTGATGTTTTTGGGAGCGTGTTCTTTTATAATTATATTAAGGGTGATTCTATAAAAAATATATTATTAAAAGCTAACAAAGCTTCGGGTTTTGCTGCTTCTTGCAGTGATGTTGAAAGCATGAAAAAATTAAGTAATGAATTATAATACCGGAATAGTAAAGAAAAGAATATTTATTACCGGCTCAAGTGGTGCACTGGGCTTAAATACCGTTAAATTTTATTCCGATATCGAAAATGTTGAACTACTGTGTACTTCAAAATCCGCAACCGACATTTATCCCGATGTACAATTTATTAAATGTGATATTACCAATAGAGATTTAGTAAAAAAAACAGTGCTGGATTTCTGTCCGGATTATGTGATAAATACTGCTGCATTTACTAATGTTGATCTGTGCGAATCTGAAAAAGAAACAGCATGGAAGACAAATGTTAAAGCAGTGGAGTATCTTGCAGAAGCGTGCCGTGCAATTGATGCACGCTTAATTCACATTTCAACCGATTATATTTTTGACGGTAAAAACGGTCCCTACTCTGAAAATGATAAATCAAATCCTCTCAGCTATTACGGCAGAACAAAATTGGCAAGTGAAAATGCTTTGAAGATTAGCGGGATAAATTATACAATTTTGCGAACCAATGTTTTATACGGCGCTGCTGAAAAGGGTAAATCAGATTTTGTATATTGGGTTATTAATTCACTAAGAGAAGGAAAAGAAATAAGAATAGTTACCGATCAATTTAACAACCCGACTTTTGTAGATGATTTGGTAAGCGGCATAAATAAAGTAATAGAATTTAATAAAGACGGAGTTTTTAATATCGGGGGAAGGGAATTTCTTACAAGGTTTAAATTTACTAAAATGATTGCAGATTATTTTAATTTGAATAGAAATTTGATTAAACCGATTTTAACCGAAGAATTAAACCAACCGGCACCACGCCCCTTAAAATCGGGACTTATAACATTAAAAGCAGAAACACAACTTGGTTTCAGACCTCATTCAATAATTGAATCATTTGAAAAAATTAGTGCGGGTATGATCTAATGATTGAAAAGTATGATGCATTTATATTTGATTTGGACGGTACTATTTATAAAGGTGATAATTTAATTTGTAATGCCGATGTAACCGTAAACAAATTAAAAGAATTAAAAAAAGAAGTAATATTTGTTTCAAACAAAACAACCGGCAGCATTAGTGATTATTTTAATTTTTTAAAAAACAAAGGAATGAATATTGCCGAAGGTGAAATAATTAATTCTACAATTGTAATTAAAAATCATTTATTAAATAATTATCCCCAAAAAAAATTCTTCGCTATTGGTGAACAGAGTTTTATTAATGAATTATCAAAAGCCGGAATTGAATATTCCGATAATCCGGATCTTATTGATATTGTTATAATAACATTGGACAGAGAATTAAATTATACTAAACTTGAAACCGCAGCTAAAGCTTTGGAAAAAGGTGCAAAATTTTTTGCTGCAAACATAGACAATACTTGTCCCGTTGAGGACGGTGAAGTTTTAGATGCCGGCTCTACAATTTCTGCTTTAGAAAAAAGAACACACAAAAAACTTGAAAAACATTTTGGTAAGCCATCTAAATTTATGATAGATGAAATTAAAAGTAGGTTAAATGTAAACAAAGACAAGATATTGCTAATCGGAGACCGGCTTGAAACGGACATTTTAACAGGTAACTTAATTGGAGTTGATACCGCTCTTGTTGCAACAGGTGTTACAAACTATCCAAACGGAAATGCAGATATTCATCCCACTTATTACCTAAACTCTGTTTATGATTTAATAAATAAACGTTAGTGACAAAAGAATAGACGAAAGATTTGTAAGGGCAGGTAGCAAAGGATAACGGTTAATATAAAAAATTGTAGTGGACTTTAAATCACCCATTTTCCGGTCATTCACTAATTTTGTAAAGATTAACAACTTTGATTTTAGAACATCAAAATATTATTTAGTCGCTTTTGCACAATGTTGTAGCACGTGATTTATTTTGTATTTCTCTTGGAAAATATTTTAAAAACGCCAAACAAAATAATTCCAATTATAATAGTAATCAGAACATCCCTAAGCGATGTCAAGTTTGAGCTTGAGAGTAACCAAATGGAAGCTATAATACCCATAGTTGCAAAAAAGTATCCGTAAGGTAGTTTGTAATAAGTTGTTTCCCCCTTATCTTTTCTACGTAATTTAATCATTGCTGCACAAACCGTCAAAAAGATTATCATCTTACTGATAACGTTAATCGAAACAGCATAAATGAATGAGCCGGTTAGAGATGCAATAAGTGCAATACCCGAAAAAACAAGCAACGAATAAACAGGAGTTTGATATTTTGAATGCAGTTTAGAAAATAGATTTGGAAACTGGTCTTCTTTACTTAAAGCAAAAGGTAGTCTCGAACCTATTAGCATCACGGCGTTTAAAGTACCTCCGATAGAAATTACCGCTCCAATTGTAATTAATATGGCACCTGATGACCCCATAAATATTTGCGCTGCGTTTGTTATGGGTGTATCTGAAGAAGCTAATCCCGGCAAGGTACCTATACTCACAAATTGTATCAATCCGTAGAAAATAGCCACGAAGGAAATAGATGTAATTAGTGCGAAAGGGATGTTCCTTCTGGTATTTCTAACTTCCCCTGTATTTACAAGCACGGCTTCAAATCCGGTAAAAGCAAAAATTAATATCAATACGGAAGATGAAAAATCAGAAAGGTTTGGTGGTACCTGATGGACATTAATTAATTCAGGATTTATAAAAAAGAGTCCCACTATGATAAAAACCATAAGAGGTAATAATTTTGCAATGGCAAATGTGTTATTAAGGGTAGTAGAATTTTTCACGCCAAGATAGTTCACCCATGTTAAAATGAAGGTGACGCTTATGATTAGACCGAACTTATAAGACGGTTCTAGAAAGGCGGGATAAAAATAACTCAAATAGGTGGCTAACAAATTAATTAATGCTGCATAGGCAGCAATTCGTGTAATGAAAAGAAGCCAGCCAATGATGTATGCCGGTATTTTTCCGAAAGCAGTTAAGGTGTAAAGGTATGGTCCACCGGTTTTGTTAAATCTACTTGCAACTTCTGCGAAAATGAAGATTAACACAAATACAATTATAGCACAAACCAAAAGAGCAAAAAGACTGTAAAATCCCGAAAGGTTAAATATCTTGGACGGCAACCCGAAAATACCCGCACCAATGATGTTATTAATCAATAGTAAAACCAAATCCCATCTTCTAATCTCTCTTTTAAGCATAATATAGTTTTACATTGTTGATTTTTTTTTCATTTGCTATAACGGGCATCTCGCTCTAAACGCATTGCGTACAGCAGGACAAATTATTATACGTTTATTATGTATTATAACTTTATTAATATGAAAAGACAAGAGATTTTATATAATTACTACAAGTAGTTAAAAATTGGGAATTATTTAAAACAAACAATAAAGAGTTATTGTTTAGTTTTTAACTTTTTCTTTTCTTTCATTACTGTCTCTTTTTTAAGTGTATTATGATTTTGTGTTTATTTTGTAACCGACAGTAATAATTACAGCAAAATTGTAAAATTCTAACTCTCTTTTACTTCTCTATCGTTTTCATTTCTAGTCGTTTCCAAAATGGAAATAGTTGCTCCTTTTTCTAATTCCCTTTCATTAAAAATATTATTTAGATGTTTAAAAATAGCATGTACGTTAAAGTCTCAATCATCGTTTAGTCTCTTTAAAATTCAAATAGTAAAATTAAAGGCACATTCTCATTTAGTACTTTACGAAATAGGTTATTGTTCTGATATTTAACAAAGGTATTAAGATTAAAAAGTATTTGTATAGATATGATTAATTTCGATTATTTTGTGGTAAACTTTTTTTATTCTTTAGTAAAAGTTGTTTCGCATTTTTAGTAGAAACAATACTTTCACCAGTTTGTTTTTCTATTTCTATTCTTGCTTTTTTTGCTGCGTTTCCACCTTTTTGTGCTATTTTCTTATTTTCGTTAATTCCTTTTGGCTTTTGTTTCTTGGATATTTCTGTTGTTGAAGCTTCGGCAAGCATATTGAGTACGAGTTCCAAGTTTGTCATATTATCTCTCAAATTTTGTTTTTTGAGATTCTTGAACTTTTTATATTGTTTGACTGATTTCCCAGACCAAGCTTTAGTAATTTCATCGGTTAAAATTGCATATTCCAAACCCTCTTTCTTGCCATTCATCGGTGAGTTCTTTTCTAACATCAATACTTTTTAAACGCTGATTTATCCATTCTTTTGAATAGCCTTTTTGTAAATAGGTTTTCATAGCTCTTTCAAAAGCAAGCTCAGGATCTTCTGTTTCTTCTATCCTTTCATAACCAACCTTTGCAAGCCATAGTTTAAAAGGCTCAGCTTTCGGTGACGGAATCGACTGAATAAGTCTTAACAAATTTTCAGTATCCAAAACATCCGTTTTGTAATATTTACCGTCAGAAGATTGCATTTTCAGTTGTCCGATTTTTTCGGACAACTGACTTCCTTCAAGTGATAGCTTCTTTTTTAAATCATTCCAATATTTTCTTGGTCTTTGACTTCCTGTTAAAACTTCAATAACATCAATAATTGAGAAATACCAAAACTCTTTTTCCTCATCCCAGTGACGACGAACTTGCTTTTGCTTAAATAAAATTATTGAATCGGATTTTTTCATATTGTAATTTAATTATAAATAAATCTTCTGATGTTTACACCGACACCAGACAAAAGCTCAGTAAATGATTTTCTTTTACTTCCTTATTCTTAAAGTGAATCGGGAAACTCCTTATTATCAAAAAAATAAAAAATGTAAGTTCGCCAATATCTCAATAAACATATTTTACCTGCAGGTTTATTGAGGTATATGTTAAGTAAATATTCGATTATTATGTATTATAACTTTATTAATATGAAAAGACAAGAGATTTTATATAATTACTGCAAGTAGTTAAAAATTGGGAATTATTTAAAACAGGCAACAAAGATTTATTATTCAGCTCTTAACTTTTTCTTTTCTTTCATTACTGTCTCTTTTTTAAGTGTATCCACAACACAAAATGTTTTTCGGATTTTTTATAAAAAACCTCACCTCTGTCCTCTCCTACAAGGAGAGGAAACAAATAGGTAAATCCGAAAACCATTTTATGAATAGTATATTATAATTTTGTGTCTATTCTTATCCCTAATTATTATATTATTTTTAAATAGTACCCCAACCATTTTTTGGTTGCATAAGTCTAATATGCAGTAAATGGAATAATAGATGGCGTTATCCGATAGTGATTTAATCAAAGAGTATTTACAAGGGAATTCGCTCGCTTTTGAGGAGTTGGTTTACCGTTATGACAGGTTTGTCCTTTTAACGGCAATACAATTCTGTGGAAATGAGGATGATGCAAAGGATATTTATCAGGATGTTTTTATAAGAGTAATAAAAGGATTACGAAAATTTAAATATCAAAGCGAATTTTCAACCTGGTTGTATAGAATTACTGTAAACGTTTGTTTAACTCATACTGCAAAACAGAAAAAGAAGAGAAAGGAATATTTTACATCTACTAATAATGAATATGATGGAAATACTATAGAGGAAATTTTGATTGCAGATACTGAAGAATTCTCACCTCAAGCAAGAACAGAAAATTCCGATGTATTTGAAAAAGTTGGTGATGCAATAAATTATTTATCACCAAATGAAAAAATGTGTTTTATACTAAAACACTACAGCGGTTACAAAATAAGAGAAATATCTGAAATGATGAATTGCAAGGACGGAACTGTAAAAAAATATTTGTTTGACGGAGTAAGAAAATTAAGGAAACAACTTCAAAAATATGACCTTGTATAAAAATAAATTAAATCAGTTTTAACGGGAAATTAAAATGAATCATGAAAAATATAAACAGTGGATGGTGCTTGAACATTACAAGGAATTATCTGATAAAGAAAAAGCAGAATTAAACTCTCATTTAAAAGAGTGTGAACCTTGCATGCAGGAATTTGAGTTGCTTAAAAATGATCTTAAAAAAATCCCTAATGCATTTTATGTTAAAAATGAAGAGCAAATTCTAAATGATGCAAGAAATAGTTTGAGACGGATAATAATTGAAGAGAATTCAAAACCTGCTCATAAAAACAAAAGTAAAAATCTTTTATCTTTTTTCGTACTTCCCAAATCCGGTTTTGCATTTGGCGGTGCAGCTTTATTTTTATTGGGATTTTTGTTCTCGTTTTTACTTCTTAAAAATCAAAATGAAAACCCATTACAAACAAAAAGTAACGCAAGAAATATTTCTTATCTGAACCAGGAAGGTATGCGCTTGAATAATATAAACTTCACTTATACAAATCCAAATACCGGCGAGATACAGGTAAGTTTTGAAGCCGTTAAACCTGTTACTGTTAAAGGAAATATCAAGGATAAAAACATTCAAAATATTCTTAAGTACTCAATGCTTGAGGATAAAAACCCGGGGACAAGATTAAATATTATCAATTTAATTAAGAATGACAAAAACACTCAATTTGATGATGAAGTTAAACAAGCAATTATTACCGTGGTTAAATATGATCAAAATCCCGGTGTAAGAATGGAAGCATTAAAGTTTCTTAGTTCGTTACAGTTAGATAAAGAAGTAAAGCAAGCATTACTTTTTGTTTTAATGAATGACAAAAACTCCGCAATGCGAATCGGGGCAATTAATAAACTTGCCGAAGCTGTTAACAAAGGACTTCTACTTCAGAATGATTTAAAACAATTGAGAAAGAAACTATACACAGATAAAAACAACTACGTTAAATTAACGGTTCAAAAAGTTTTAGAGGAAAAATAAAGATGAAAAAATCAAATATATTCTATTTATTTCTGTTGTTCGTTTCAATATTATCGTTAACGTTAAAAGCAGAAATCAATTCACCGGGCAAAAAGTCCAAATCATTTAATGTAAAAAAAGACGGAAAATTAGTAGTTAATATAGTATCGGGTAATATTTATGTTAGCACCTGGCAAAAAGATATTGTCCGGGTTACCGTAAAGGGCAATGATAGAGAAGATAATCTGAAGGCACTAACATTATCGCAAAATAATAATACGATAAATGTTCGATCATCTTCTTATGAAAAGGGAGTCGATCTTGAAATTTCAGTCCCTTCCGTATTTAACATAAATATAAACACCTTTGGCGGTAATTTATTAGTTGACGGAAATTTAACCGGTAAAATAAAAGCAAAGACTTCCGGTGGTAACATAAAAATTGGTAAAGTTAAAGGCGATGTAAATTTAATAACAGCCGGCGGCGATATTAAAACAAAGGCAATTAACGGAAATGCTGAATTAACTTCTGCCGGAGGGAATTTTAAAATCGGATATATTACAGGTACGGCAAAAATAAGTACAGCCGGCGGAAATATATTTTTAGCAGGTGTAAGCTCCGAACTGGATTTGAGTACAGCCGGAGGAAATATTAGAGTTGAATCAGTTAATGATAATGCAACAATATCAACAGGCGGAGGAAATGTTAGTATTGGCGGTGTCGGTAAAAACGTAGATATATCAACAGGCGGCGGTAATGTTCAAGTTGACGGTTCAAAAGGGTCGTTAACAATATCCACCGGAGCGGGTAATATATCTGTGAATGATGCAAAGGAATGGGCTACTATTTCAACCGGTGCAGGTAATGTAAGCCTGGTTCTATCATCTTTGGGAAAAGATGATTCAGATGTTAGGACAGGTTCAGGTAATATAACCCTCTATTTATCTCCTGATGCAAATGCTACTGTAATTGCAGTTGTTAAGTTAAATAGATGGTCGATTGAAAATAATAACAAAAAAGAATGGATTACATCCGACTTTCCATCAATAATTTACAAGGTCATAAGTAGCAAAAAAGTAATAAAAGCTGTTTATAAGTTAAAAAAAGGGAAGAATAAAATATTTTTAAAAGCTTCAGCCGGCAAAATAGAAATATTGAAATTAAATAGATAAACACAAAAAATATTTTCTACCCCAGAAAAAGCCGGTGAATATTTTCATCCAAGTAAATATATAACCAATCATCAAGTTCTTGCTCTTTAGTCCGTAACCTTTTCGCAGCTTATTCGTCCTATTAGTTGTGTATTAAATGGTGAGGTTCTATCAGCAGTTATGTTCAAGCATCAATTTATTTAACCGGTTATAAATAATTGAATACTTACTTGAAATAACAATTACATTTTTAGAAATAAAATTGAAAAGATTATGAGAAAAATTATACTGTTATTACTTATATTTTCGTCCCCATTGATAATACCGGGACAAAAAGGTTCAGACAAAAAACTTAGACAAACAAAAGTATCCGCATTTCGAATAACACAGCCTATAGTAATTGACGGTAAGCTAAATGAAAAGATGTGGAAAACGTCTAATGTAATTACAGGGTTTACTCAAAGGAACCCTGATGAAGGAAAACCTGCTACGGAAAAAACCGTTGTTAGAGTTTTATACGACAATGATGCAATTTATATAGGTGCAAGAATGTATGATTCCTCTCCTGATTCAATAGTAGCCAGGCTTGTACGCAAAGATAATAATTCCAATTCAGACCAATTTGTTGTTTTCTTTGATCCGTATAACGATAAACGAAGCGGTTACTATTTTGGTTTAACAGCAGCGGGTACAATAAAAGACGGAGTTTTGTTTAACGATGACTGGAACGATGGTTCCTGGAATGCCGTTTGGAAAGGGAAGATAAATGTTGACGATAAAGGATGGACTGCAGAAATGAGAATTCCTTTTTCACAAATGCGTTTTAAACTTAGCAAACATAATATTTGGGGAATAAATTTTAAAAGAAATATTTCAAGAAATAACGAATCGGATTATCTTTCCTACGTTCCAAAAACAGAGAGCGGCTTTGTTTCTCATTTTGTTGAGCTGCAAGGATTGAACAATATTAAGCCGCAGAACAAATTAGAAATTCTGCCTTACGTAACAGCAAAATCTTCCTTTACTCAAAAAGAAAAAGGCAACCCGTTTAATGACGGTTCTACGTTTTTATCCAGTGCAGGTTTAGATCTTAAATACGGTTTGGGTTCTAATCTAACTTTAAATGCAACTGTCAACCCGGATTTCGGACAGGTAGAAATTGATCCGGCGGTTATAAATCTAAGTGATGTTGAAACATTCTTTCCGGAAAAAAGACCTTTCTTTGTTGAAGGTTCCTCTATATTTAATTTCGGCAGAGGCGGTGCGTCTAATTACTGGAACTTTAATTTCAGTAATCCCAATTTCTTCTATAGCAGAAGAATAGGTAGGGTTCCACAGGGCAGCTTACCGAGTTACGATTATGTAGATCCGCCGAGTGGAACTCATATTTTAGGCGCCGCAAAACTTACAGGTAAAATAGGGGATTTTAATGTAGGCGTAATACAGTCACTTACCAGAAGAGAATTTGCTAATATAGATTTAGCAGGGAAAAAATCGAGTGTGGAAGTTGAACCGCTTTCATATTACGGAATTTTTAGGGCACAGAAAGAATTTAACGAAGGCAGACAGGCATTGGGTTTTATGTCCACTCTTGCAAGCAGGTCGTTTAGAGATAACAGGCTTAGAGACGAAATAAATTCTTCGGCATTTTCGGGTGGAATTGACGGATGGACATTCCTGGATGATTCAAAAACTTGGGTTCTAACCGGTTGGGCTGGTATGTCCACAATTAAAGGAAACTCAAAGAGAATTTTAAGCGTGCAGCAAAATTCACAGCATTATTTTCAAAGACCGGGTTTTAATTTTGAAAGTGTTGACAGCTCTGCAACTTCTCTTACAGGCTTTGCCGGTAGGTTTTATCTAAATAAGCAGAAGGGAAATTTTATATTCAATTCTGCTTTCGGTTTTATAACTCCCAAATTTGATGTTAACGATCTTGGATTTCTCAGGAGAACAAATGTATTAAACGGACATTTTGGCGGGGGATATAGATGGACAAAACCGACCGACTTTTATAGATATATTGAAGTAGGCGGCGCTGTTTTTAGGTCGTATGATTTTGATGGAAATAAAACTTCCGACGGATATTTTCATGGTGGGTTTATTCAATTTTTAAATTATTATTCTGTTAATTGGAATTATGTATATAATCCTAAAACATTTAACAACAGGGCAACCAGGGGCGGTCCGTTAATGATTAATTTACCTGGCTATCAAGTAAATCTGAATGTTAGAAGTGACAGCAGAAAAAACTGGGTATTAAGGATGAACTATTTTTTGTATACTCAAACCGACGGTTCAAAAAGTTGGAGTTTTGGAACCGGAATTGAACTGCGTCCGGTATCAAATGTATTTATAAGTTTATCCCCGAGATATAATAAAAATGACAATCGCGCCCAATACATTGGCACATACACTGACCCATTTGCAACAAATACATTCGGCAAACGTTATGTCTTCGGTGAACTTGATCAAACAACATTTTCGGCTAGAATAAGATTAAACTGGACGTTTACTCCTTACCTAAGTCTTCAGTTATTTATTCAGCCGTTAATTTCAACAGGTAAATATACAAACTACAAAGAACTTGCCAGACCAAGAAGTTTCGATTTTAATGTTTACGGTAAAGGCAGTTCTACTTTTGACAAAAATAATTTTGTAGCGGACCCGGACGGTTCAGGTCCCGCAGCTCCGATAAATATCGGAAAACGAGATTTCAATTTTAGTTCACTTAGAGGAAATGCAGTTCTTCGCTGGGAATATACACCCGGTTCGGTTTTGTTTTTCGTGTGGACCCAAACACGAACCGGCTTTGAAGACAACGGTAAATTTCAATTCGGTCGTTCATTCAGTAATTTATTAAATCTTCACCCCGATAATATCTTCCTAATTAAATTCTCATATTGGCTTAATATGTAATTATAATATTATTTATGAGAACCAATTAAGGGCACAACCCCTGTGCCCTTGTAATTTCTATTTTTGTATATTTGTAGATATAAAATTTTTCTGCCCACGTAGCTCAGCAGGATACCTGCCCGACTTGTGTCGGTCAAGGCAGGGAGCAACGGTTTGTGTAGAACAATAGTTTTTTATAAAAGTGTTAAAAATTTTAAGCCCACGTAGCTCAGCAGGATAGAGCAACGGTTTCCTAAACCGTAGGTCACGTGTTCGAATCACGTCGTGGGTACAAAGTTAAGCGCAACGGTTTCTCCGTTCATCATCCGGCAGAGAGCCGGATAATGAACGAGATCTCGTCCCTTGGGGACGGACTAAACCGTAGGTCGGAGGTTCGAATCCTCTCCGGGGTACAAAATTTAGAGCAATGATTTGTGAAAATGAATGAGTTATTTTATGTATATGTATTAAAAAGTATCAATTTTGATAAATCATATGTTGGTTTTACTAATAACTTGAATAGGAGGTTAACGGAACACAATAAAGGTAAATCAAAATATACGAATATATATAAACCTTGGAAGGTGGTTTATAAAGAAGAATATAACACCAGAAAAGAGGCAAGGAAAAGAGAAAAATATCTAAAATCTTCTGCAGGGAGAAGATTTTTAAAGGAAATAATCAAGTAAATTCTGCCCACGTAGCTCAGCAGGATACCTGCCCGACTTGCGTCAGTCAAGGCGGGGAGCAACGGTTTCTCCGTGGTACCAAACCATACGTTACGTGTTCTCCCCAACGTATGAATTCCCAAAACACATAAAAGTTTTTTTATTTTTAATTACTCAAATTAGGAAAGGTTATCTGCGCTCATATCTCATGTGCAGGCTTTAATTTGTACCATACATGTAAAATTATTTAATTCAAATTTTTAAATAATTTAAAAATATCCTTAAATACAGTTTAATGTTATCAGCCATTTTTAACCAAATCTTTAATATTTCTTTATGGCATATTTATTGTATTATGCAGCAGGCAAGATTATATACATTTAATCTTTATACAATATATTATTAACAATTATAAGGAGTTAAAATTATGTCAAAAGATCCAATTTGCGGTATGGAAGTTAATGAGTCTGAAGTATCTAATAAGAGTGAGTATGAAGGAAAATCTTATTATTTCTGTTCCTCTTCTTGCAAAGCAGAGTTCGATGCAGAACCGGAAAAATACATCATAAAAGAAGATTCCTCAGAACACCATCACGATCATTAGGAAAAGTTTTTTTATTCAAAAAAAAACTTAATTAATTTATTGATTGGTATACCTAAAAATACAGATAAACATCTTGGTATTGCATTCAATATTTTATGATGAAAATTTGATGTTGAAAAAAGGTGTTCCAAAAGTAAAATATATTTTACTTGAGGAACACCTGAATATTTACATCGAAAGATGTTGTACAGGGGGTGAAATAGCAACATTTATAATAAAAGTAATAAAAATTGCTACAATTATAAGATATCCCCATACCACAGTTTTTCTTATCAGCGAATAATCATCTTTTTTAGAATCTATATATGGCAATAGAACAAGACCTAATGTTATGAATAGAGGCAGAATTAATAAAGTACTGAGTCCAAGCCAATCTTCAAATTGATAGAGAACTAAAAATAACCATGGCGGCTTTGTTATTTCAACTCCCGAATACGGTCCTGGGTATAACACAGCAGGGAATTGCATAGCGAGGTAACCGATAAATCCATAAATAACGAAACTCCATGCGAATATTTTCTTTACATGTTCAGAAAAAGTAATTGTCCGTGTAGTTTCTTTTCCGGGTAAAGGAGATAACCCATTTAATTTCATTAAAATCAAATGCGGTATCAAAAATATAAGTAGAAGAAGTGGCAACACTAATGTATGAGTTACAAACATCCTCATTACTACAGCAGTCCCTGAAACAAACTCTGCCAGTAACGGTCCGAAGACAGGAAGCAACTCTAATGCTTCAATTGAATGCTGAAAAGCTTCATAACCTTCCTGATCCCATTTAACTACTGTTCCTGAAAAAAAGAAGACAAATGTTATTAAAAACAAAACTATTCCGAAGAACCAGTTTAACTTCCTTTTTCCTCTATATGACCCGGTAAAAATAATTCTTGACATGTGCAGTATTATTAAAAACATTACTGCTTCGGCAAGCCACCGGTGAAATGACCGTAACCAAAACCCCCATGGATTGGAAGCTAATTCCCAAACACTTTGGTTTGCTTGATTCACCGTCGGTGTAATAAAAAATGCCATTATTATTCCCGTTATTATTAATAGTGCAAATCCGGTAAGAGTAACACCACCAACAGTATATCCGAACTTCTTTGCATGTTCCGGAACGGGATAGTTGAAATCTTTTAAGCTCCAATTTTTTTCATTCTGTTCTTTGTTTTCAGCCATTTGTTACCTCTTTTTCTTTTTAGGTATATAAAAGAATGCTAAACCTGCAATGATAGAGGCTAAACTAAGAGCTTTTATAACAGTTGGTACGGTACTTTCTTCTACATCATCATGAATCTCGGCAAAATCTTTTTTCATCGTTTTTAGCTCTTCTACTTGTTTAAGACTGTCGCTATATTCGTGATCGTCATCTCGATTCATTATAGTAGTAGCAGTTACTTTTTTAACTTCCTTTTTATCGCCATGAGGTGTAATTGCAACCGGCGCTAGAAAAATTAAAATTATAGTAACATATATTATTTTATTTAACATATTATTTCTCCTTAAATAATTTTATAAATAATATCATTGATATCAACCAAATTTTAAAAGAATTCAGTTGGTTAAAAAGCAAGGATTTAATAATAAAAAACATGATATCTCAATCGATAAACATTACCTAATTGAAAATGTTTTGAATGAAACATGTTTTATTGTCTGTTTAAAGAAAACTCATTTATAAAAAATTTTCTTCTTCCGACTTTATATTCGTATGAGAATTTTAGGTAAAGTGTTTTATTATTCCTTGTGTTTTTAAACTTTTTTTAAATCAAAAACAGGGAATTTAATTTGTAAAGTTTATTCGAAATTTTTATCGGCGAAAAAGAAATCCTTTCCACTAATTTAGAAATTAGTTTCTTTTCTGAAAGATGTTCCTCTATTAGAGGAATTAAATTAGGTGAAATTAAAGCTTGTTTATAAAAACTATTTTTATCATTGTGAATATTAACGATAAAAATAGAAATTCCCGGCTCCTCACAATCATCAATTCCGTTACGAACATTAAAATTATTTAGTGTGTTATTATCGTAATGTTTTTCAATTCTATTTAATTCCACACTTAGGGGTATTTCAAATTCATTAAGTGATATCTGGCATATTGCTTCGCCTAAAGGTGCCGAAATAAAACTTATCAGCAAAATAGAAATAAGGATTTTACTTTTTAATAATTTTAAACTGAGTCGCATCTAAATAGATAGTTTCTTAATAAAAAAGAATTTTATATAAGTATAAAATTCAAGAATATAGTTTAGTATACTGCTCACAAAAAGTCAAGATAAAAATGATATAGACGAATTGTGCCATAATAAATGTAACTGAAAAAAACATTAGATTAATTTTGTGCTGTTTGCTCCCACAACTGGAAATATACCACTCGTTTACTGAGGAACATAATTAGGTAAAAATTTGTTTTATAAAAAAATAACTTTTTATTTATGAGTCGAACCTGCCTGCACGTAGTTCCGCCTCCCAAAGTCCTACGGCGGACAGGCGTTTCGGCATAGGCAGGTCTAAAAAGGTTAATTATAAGAAAATTGGGTTAAAATTTTTAGCAAAAATAAAACATAATTTTGTTCAACATACCTTTTTAGAGCAGATTCATTTATTTATATTTAATGTATAAATTTTATCATATTTTTATATTACACTATGCTAAAAAATTACTCTAAATACCGTTTTATAATTTTTACCGCAGCAGTCTTTTTATTTTCTGCTTCCGCTCTTTTTTCTCAAAATGCATTGAGTAAAATTTCAAACCGTTTGAGCGAAAGAATTTTAACAATAAAAGCTAACGAAACAGAACTTGTATGGATATTTTTTACGGATAAAGGTAAATCATTAAACAAGTATTTTGAAAAACCAAGCAGTGTTGTTAGTCCCAGATCCTTAGCCCGCCGGGCAAAATATTACAAAGATCGTCCATTAATTGATGAAACGGATATTCCCGTTAACCAAGGCTATATTGAACAAGTAGAAAAACTTGGTGTAAAAGTAAAACATAAAACAAAATGGTTTAACGGTATTTCCGCTTATGTTAAGAAAAAAGATATAGAAAAAATTGCAGTACTTTCTTTCGTTAAAAAGATTGATTTAGTGCGTAAATTTAAAGTAAACAGGGATATTGAAAAACCTAAAAAAATAAATTCATTACCCAATAATTTGTTAAAACTTAATTCTATCAATGCCTTTAATTACGGATTTTCAGCCGCAGCTCTTAATCAACTTAATATACCTGCTTTACAAAACCAAGGATTTACCGGAACGGGAATAACAATTGCAGTTATGGATGCCGGCTTCAGCAACCTTTCACACGAAGTATTCAGTAACATGAAAATTATTGCCAAATGGGATTTTGTTAATAATGATTCCGTAGTTGCCGATCAGCCTTTGCCTGATTCGGGAAGCGGTTCTCACGGAACGTATACTCTTTCCATTATAGGTGGATTCAAAGACGGCAAATTAATCGGACCGGCTTTTGATGCAAATTTCATTCTTGCAAAAACTGAAAACACACAATCCGAATCACCAATTGAAGAAGATAATTGGTTGGCTGCTGCCGAATGGGCGGATAGTATCGGGGTTGATGTAACTTCAACTTCTCTCGGTTACAGAGACGGTTTTGATTTTGGTTTTACAGATTATACTGCTGCCGATATGAACGGTAAAACAACAATTATAACAAAAGCTGCCGATATGTTGGCGAGTAAAGGAGTAGTGGTTGTTAATGCAGCAGGTAACGAAGGTACCCGGTTAGCCTTGCAGCAAAATTCTTTGGTCGCTCCCGCTGACGGTGATAGTGTAATAGCTGTAGGTGCTGTTACAACTTCAGGTGTACTTGCAAGTTTTAGCAGTCGCGGACCTACTGCTGACGGAAGAATTAAACCGGATGTTGTAGCAACCGGGGTAGGTGTGTATTTTGCAAATGGGACACCTGGTGCAACTACAGGATATTTCTCTGGTAGCGGAACTTCATTTAGTTGTCCGTTAACCGCAGGTGTTGCAGCACTTATTTTGCAGAAACATCCTGCGTGGAATCCAATGCAAGTTCGTGAAGCACTGCGTATGACCGCTTCAAATGCGAGCAGCCCGAATAATAATATCGGATGGGGAATTATAAATGCTCTTGCTGCTTCTAATTATTCACCAACTGCAATTGATGATAACAAAAATGTAGTACCCAAAGATTTTTCACTGGATCAAAATTATCCGAATCCATTTAACCCAACTACAAGAATAAGATACCAAGTAAAAACAGCAGGTTTTGTTTCTCTTAAAGTTTTTAATATTCTTGGTAATAAAGTAGCAACTTTAGTCAACCGGGAAAAACCAGCCGGAACATTTGAAACACAATTTAATGCCGAAATTAACGGAAGGACTTTACCGAGCGGTGTTTATTTCTATAGGCTTACTATCGGTGATTTTGTTTCAACCAAAAAAATGATTCTCGCCAAGTAGTCTTTATTTTTCAAAACTTGATATTTTAATTTAGATTTACCTCCAAACAACCGAATATTCAACCTTCGGTAAGTGACCGAAGGAGTGCACACATAAAAGGCTATTATTTAATCTGAGACATCTCATTTTTTAACAGCTAAATAATACTTTGAGGTACTGGCGACGGAAAAGTAAATAGCAGATTTTCGTGTGGATATTACCGGACATAATTTCTAATCAAAACTCAAATTACAATTCACAATAAATAACAAAGATTGTTCCGGAAGCATCTCTCGGATAATTATTTATGAGTCCATACTTCTGCTTGTCCGGCTGCGAACGCAGTTGAATTTGGGGATGTTGAATTTCTCTGCAATGTAAATAAATAATGCGGAAAATACTTTTTCGTCTTTTATAACAAATATTTCTCATCATATTTTACACTGAACTCATCTAATATTCTCTTAAATTCTTCTATAAATGTTTCCTCTTTGTGATGTTCTGTTTGATTGATTATATATTTACTCAACTTTTCTTTTGCATCAATTGAATATGTAAATGCTCCGTAACCAATCTGCCAACCATTAAATTGTGGAAAGAGATTCTTTTCTTTTATCATTACCGAACTTGAGACTTTTATGTCCTTGATGAAATCTGATAACGCTATTGTCGGGTGCAAATGTGTTAATATGTGAATATGATCATCAACACCATTTATTCGGTAAAGATATGATTTTTTGTTTTTTATTACGCCCCAGATGTAATTGAAAAGTTCGGATCTATTTTTTTCGATAAGTACTTTTTCTCTATTCTTTGTTGAGAATATAATTTGGTAAAGTATTTGCGTATAACTTGACATATTACCTCCCTTTTGTTTTTAACAAAAAAAATAATAATTCTAATAAATTAATTGAACTGCTTTCGTCTTCGTACACTACGC
>ENA-ORDP01000309-ORDP01000309.1-marine-sediment-metagenome-genome-assembly--contig:-NODE-309-length-33214-cov-7.976115_pt1 | contig 33214 bp, 28 predicted proteins | sample MGYA00248627_ERZ508539 | MGnify/ENA primary metagenome ERZ508539 (study PRJEB26208, sample SAMN05571518) | marine sediment metagenome | biome: deep sea; feature: Hydrothermal vent; material... | reverse complement strand
AGAGGGTGGGGGTGAGGGGATAAAATACATGCAAATACTGATGCAACGATTAATACCTGGGGGCCTGAGCGCATCGTCACCCGACACTCAGTTTGCAAGCTCGAATAAAATGAATACAATTTTTGAATGCTAATCCTGCTATGACAAATATAGGAATCACCGGCGCATCCGGTCGCATGGGGCGTGCATTAATCGAAGCGGTGCAGGCCGCGGATGAGATGCGTCTCGCGGCGGCTATTGTGCGACCCGCTAGTTCGATGATAGATACGGATGCCGGTGAAGTCGCCGGCGTAGGCAGGCTCAATATTTCGATTGTTGATAACCTTGAAACAGTCATCAACGGCATCGACGTGTTGATTGATTTTACCCTTCCCGAAGTCACGCTGGCCAATCTGGCAAGCTGTCGCGTGGCGGGCAAGCGTATCGTCATTGGCACCACGGGTTTTAGCGAGGACGAGAAACAGACCATTGCCGATGCGGCGAAGGATATGGCTGTGGTCTTTGCGCCTAATATGAGTGTGGGTGTGAACCTGTGTTTCAAGTTGCTGGATATTGCTGCGCGCATCATGGGCGATAATGTGGATATCGAAGTCATGGAAGCGCATCACCGGCACAAGCTGGATGCGCCATCCGGCACGGCGTTGCGCATGGGCGAAGTGGTGGCCGATGCGCTGGGGCGGGATCTGAAAGAATGCGCGGTGTATGGACGGCAAGGGCGTAGCAGCGAAGAACGGGATCGCAAGACCATCGGCTTTGAAACCATCCGCGCCGGTGATATCGTGGGTGAACATACCGTGATGTTTGCCGACATCGGCGAACGGGTTGAAATCACACACAAGGCGTCCAGTCGTATGACCTTCGCCAAGGGGGCGGTACGGGCGGCGGGCTGGCTGATGCAGCACGATAGAGGACTGTTCGACATGCAGGATGTGCTGGGCCTGAAATAAGTCAGGAAAAATTTTACTCTGCCAAGAGATCCCGGCTAGCCTCTTGCCACTATTTCAAGTAAAATTCCCTCGGTCTGACGCATTTCCGGCCATTACCATGAATTCAGAAGCGGGAGTCTCTCCATCCAGCGAGGGAACTCCCGCTTTGCACATCTGCATGTCGGAGGATTAGTTGAGAAAACCAGCCTTGCTCGCCCTTGAAGATGGCACTATTTTTCATGGTGAGTCCATCGGTATTGATGGTCAGACGACAGGCGAGGCGGTATTTAATACCGCTATGACAGGTTATCAGGAAATCCTTACGGATCCTTCCTATGCCCAGCAAATCATTACTCTCACCTATCCCCATATCGGTAATACCGGCAGTAATGCCGAAGATGAAGAATCCTCAGCGATTCACGCCAGCGGCCTGGTCATACGTGATTTACCTCTGCTGGCGAGCAACTGGCGTAACCAGGAAAGCCTGGGTGATTATCTGCTGCGTAGTAAGGTGGTTGCTATCGCCGATATCGATACCCGCAAGCTGACCCGTTTGCTGCGGGAGAAGGGCGCACAGAATGGCTGTATCCTGGCGGGAGATAAGCTGGATGAGCAGGCTGCGTTAGCGGCGGCAAAAGCCTTTCCCGGTCTCAAAGGCATGGATCTGGCGAAAGAAGTCACCACCCACCGGCCTTATGAATGGGTGCAGGGCGGATGGACACTGGAGGAGGGGTTGCCACAGGCACCGCACCCGGTTGAGAAAAAGCGGCCCCTGCATGTGGTAGCCTATGATTTTGGCGTCAAGCGCAACATCCTGCGCATGCTGGTGGACCGGGGCTGTCGCCTGACGGTGGTACCGGCGCAGACCCCGGCGCTCGAAGTGCTGGCCATGAAGCCGGACGGCGTGTTTCTTTCCAATGGTCCCGGTGATCCGGAACCCTGTGACTATGCGATCACGGCGATTCAAGAACTGGCGATAAAGGCGGTGCCCATGTTCGGCATTTGTCTCGGGCATCAGCTGCTGGCACTGGCCTCTGGCGCCAAAACCGAAAAAATGAAATTCGGCCACCATGGCGCTAATCACCCCGTGCAGGATTTGCAAAGCAGGCAGGTTATGATCACCAGCCAGAACCACGGTTTTGCCGTGGCTGAAGACAGCCTGCCGGATAATTTGCAAGCCACCCATCGCTCCCTGTTTGACGGCTCCCTGCAGGGTGTGGCGCGCACCGATATTCCCGCCTTCAGTTTTCAGGGCCATCCCGAAGCCAGCCCGGGGCCTCACGATGTAACTTTGCTGTTTGACAGGTTCGTTAATATGATTCAGGAGAAGATCCGCAAATGAACGCGAATATTAATCTCTTTGGGTTTAATTCCCCGTGGCTTGCCACGAAAAACGGTAGGATGGGTAGAGCGAAGCGCGAAGTCCAGTAGGGAAACCCATCAGTACGTTACAGATTAATACCCCGCCCGCTTGCGGCGGGGTAGTTTATAGAACTAAATTTAAACCATGCCAAAAAGAACTGACATCAACAGCATTCTCATCATCGGTGCCGGTCCGATCGTCATCGGCCAGGCCTGTGAGTTTGATTACTCTGGTGCGCAGGCCTGTAAGGCGCTAAAAGAGGAGGGCTACCGGGTCATTCTGGTGAACTCCAATCCGGCCACCATCATGACCGATCCGGAGATGGCCGATGCAACCTATATTGAACCCATTAACTGGAAAACAGTTCGCACTATTATTAAAAAAGAACGTCCGGACGCGATTTTGCCCACGATGGGGGGCCAAACGGCGCTCAACTGTGCGCTGGATCTGGCGCGTGAAGGGGTGCTGGAAAAATTTGATGTAGAAATGATTGGCGCCAGTCGTGACGCCATCGACAAGGCGGAAGACAGGGATCATTTCCGCACTGCGATGCAGAAAATTGGTTTGGATATGCCCCGCGCTGCTGTCGCGCACAGCCTGGAAGAAGCCTTTCAGCTTCAGGCGCAGGTGGGCTTTCCCACGGTCATTCGTCCCTCATTCACCATGGGCGGCAGCGGCGGCGGGATTGCGTATAACAAAGAAGAGTTTGTCGATATCTGCGAGCGCGGGCTGGATCTCTCGCCTACCAATGAACTGCTGATTGAAGAATCCATTCTCGGCTGGAAAGAATATGAAATGGAAGTGGTGCGGGATCACAAGGATAACTGCATCATCATTTGCTCGATCGAAAATCTGGATCCCATGGGCGTGCATACCGGTGATTCCATTACGGTCGCACCGGCGCAGACGCTGACCGACAAGGAATACCAGATCATGCGCAACGCCTCGCTGGCGGTGTTGCGGGAAATCGGCGTCGATACCGGTGGGTCCAATGTGCAGTTCGCCATTGATCCTGATAATGGTCGCATGATCATCATCGAGATGAATCCGCGCGTGTCCCGTTCTTCGGCGCTGGCCTCCAAGGCGACGGGCTTCCCGATTGCCAAGGTTGCGGCCAAGCTGGCAGTGGGTTATACGCTGGATGAGCTGGCCAACGACATTACCGGTGGCGCCACCCCGGCCTCGTTCGAACCCAGTATTGATTATGTGGTAACCAAGATACCGCGTTTTACCTTTGAAAAATTCCCCAAAGCCGATTCCCGTCTGACTACGCAGATGAAATCAGTGGGTGAAGTGATGGCCATTGGCCGCTCTCAACAGGAATCATTGCAGAAAGCCCTGCGCGGGCTTGAAACCGGCGTTGATGGTTTCGATGAAATTCTGGATCAGCATGCGGATGATGCGCTGGACGTGCTCAGGCAGGAATTGCGATCCCCCGGTCCGCATCGCCTGTGGTATGTGGCGGACGCTTTTCGCATAGGACTGAGTGTGGACGAGCTGTTTGAACTGACCTTTATTGATCGCTGGTTTTTGGTGCAGATCGAGGAACTCGTGCAACTGGAAAATGAAGTTCGCGAACAGGGCGTGGCGAAGCTGGACAAAGTGCGCATGCGTAAACTCAAACGCAAAGGATTTTCTGATCGCCGACTGGCGAAGTTGCTGGACATAAAAGAACAGGACTTGCGTGAACTGCGTCACAAACAGAATGTGCGGCCAGTCTACAAACGGGTGGATACCTGTGCCGCCGAGTTTGCCACCAATACTGCTTATATGTATTCCACCTATGAAGATGAATGCGAAGCGGCGCCGACAGACAAAGATAAAATTATGGTGCTGGGCGGCGGACCCAACCGCATCGGTCAGGGTATCGAGTTTGATTATTGTTGCGTCCATGCGGCGATGGCCTGCCATGATGACGGCTTTGAAACCATCATGGTCAACTGCAATCCGGAAACGGTTTCCACCGATTATGATACCTCGGACCGGCTTTATTTCGAGCCGCTGACCCTGGAAGATGTGCTGGAATTGGTCGATCTGGAAAAACCCAAGGGCGTCATCGTTCAATACGGCGGACAGACACCATTGAAACTGGCGCGGGATCTGGAAGCCGCCGGTGCGCCGATCATCGGCACCAGTCCGGATTCGATTGACCTGGCCGAAGATCGTGAACGCTTCCAGCAATTGATTCAGGATCTTGGTTTAAAACAGCCGCCCAACCGCACCGCACGCGAACCGGAACAGGCGGTAAAACTAGCCGAGGAAATCGGTTATCCGCTGGTGGTGCGTCCCTCCTATGTGCTGGGCGGACGGGCGATGGAAATCGTTTATAATGAAAAAGAACTGCGCCGCTACATGACCGAGGCGGTACAGGTTTCCAATGATTCACCGGTGCTGCTGGATCGTTTTCTGGATGATGCGGTGGAAGTGGACGTGGATGTGATCTGTGACGGTAAGGATGTGCTGATTGGCGGTATCATGCAGCACATTGAGCAGGCCGGGGTGCATTCCGGCGACTCCGCCTGCTCCCTGCCGCCCTACAGCATTTCCGCCGAATTGCAGGATGAGATGCGCGAACAGGCCGCTAAAATGGCGCGGGCGTTGAATGTCATCGGTTTGATGAATACCCAGTTTGCGATTCAAAAAGATGTGGTTTATGTACTGGAAGTGAATCCACGCGCCTCACGCACCGTACCCTACGTGTCCAAGGCGACGGGGGTCGCATTGGCGAAAGTGGCGGCGCGTTGCATGGCCGGGCGCAGCCTGGCGCAGCAGAACCTCAGCAAAGAAGTGGTGCCGGACTATTTTTGCGTTAAGGAAGCCGTGTTTCCTTTCAACAAGTTCCCCGGTATCGATCCCCTGCTGGGGCCGGAAATGAAGTCTACCGGTGAAGTCATGGGCGTGGGGCGCAGTTTTGGTGAAGCCTTTGCCAAGTCGCAGATCGCTGCCGGCGTAATTTTACCGAGCAAAGGCCGGGCTTTTTTGAGCGTGCGCAATACCGACAAGCCGGGCATTGTTGAAGTGGGACGCCAGTTGCAGGCCCAGGGTTTTAATCTGGTCGCCACCCGCGGCACAGCCAAAATATTGAGTGATGCCGGATTAGAGGTGCAGGCGGTCAACAAGGTCACCCAGGGTCGACCGCATATTGTTGACATGATCAAGAATGATGAAATCAGTCTGATTGTTAATACCACTGAAGGCAGCCAGGCGATTGCCGATTCGGCCACTATTCGCAGCAATGCCTTGCAGCACAAGGTAACCTATACGACGACGTTGGCGGGTGGCTTGGCCCTGTGCCTGGCCCTCAGACAATCCGATTTAAATACCGTAAACTGTTTGCAGGATTTGCATCAGGAGATATCCGCATGAGCCGAGCACCGATGACAAGCCAGGGCGCCGAGAAGCTGCGCGCAGAATTAAAAGATTTGAAAAGTGTGCAACGGCCAAAGGTCATTCAGGCCATTGCCGAAGCGCGTGAACATGGCGATTTAAAAGAAAATGCTGAATATCATGCTGCCCGCGAGCAGCAGAGCTTCATCGAAGGCCGCATCCTGGAGATCGAGGCGGCGCTGTCTAATTCACAGATCATCGATGTGGCGGTGGTGGGCGCCAATGCCGGTGATAAAGTAGTGTTTGGGGCAACGCTTGAATTATTGGATGTTGAAAACGACACGGAAGTGACTTACCAGATCGTCGGTGAAATGGAAGCCGACATCAAGCAGAACCTGATCTCGATTACCTCGCCTATTGCCCGTGCATTGATTGGCAAGTCGGTCGATGATGTGGCTGAAGTTCAGGCCCCCGGCGGCGTGCATGAATATGAGATTATCTCGGTGCGTTACGAATATTAATCGGTGTATAAGTATTTGCATCATAGCCCCCTCTCCCTCTGGGAGAGGGTTGGGGTGAGGGGATAAAATACATGCAAATACTTATCAACGATTAATAGCATTGTCTACCCTGTTTCTTATCAAGAGTCTGGCCGGGTTGCTACTGGTCATTCGTGGGTGGCATAAATATTAATCGTTCTTTCCCCGTTGTTTCAGACTTCGCTTCCTTTATTGAAGTGAAGTGGCTAAATTCTGCTATATTTTGTAATAGCTCGTGTCGACGCGGAGGGGGAGAACTTGCCGGATTTAATCAAGAGTCAGCTCGAAAAACGCTGGGGCCGAATCTTCGAGAATTCCTATGATGAACTCTATCTATTTCGCACAGATAACCTGAAGTTCGTTCTTGTCTCAAAAGGTGCGTTGAATAATCTGGGTTATACCACTGAGGAATTGATCAACCTGACCCCCGTTGATATTAAGCCGCTACTGAATGAACAACAGTTTGAAGCCCTGATTAGGCTGTTGCGCAGGGGTGAGCAGGAGCTACTGGTGTTTGAGACGGTGCATCAGCGTAAGGATGGCAGCCTCTATGATGTAGAAATACGCTTGCAGCTTGCGGCGGAAGAATCCCCGCCCGTATTCATTGCTATCATTCTGGATATCACGGCGCGTAAGCAGGCTGAGATGGCGTTACGAGAAAGCGAACAGCGTTATCATGTGCTGGCCAAAGTGGTACCGGTGGGGATCTTTCGCACTGATATGGAAGGTTACTGTATTTATGTCAACGAGTGCTGGCAGGACCTGGCGGGGATGAAATTGACGCAGGCGCTGGGGGATGGCTGGGTGGCGGCGTTGCACGCAGATGATCGGCAGCGGGTGTCGACTGAATGGTATCAGGCGGCGCAGGCACAGCGTGGCTTTCGCATTGAGTGCCGTTTCCGGAAACCGGATGGACGGGTTAGCTGGGTATTGACACAAGCCGAGGCGGAGAGGGATGCAAACGGCCGGATCGTGGGCTATGTCGGTACGGTGACCGACATTAGTGCCCGTAAGCAGGCTGAGGTTAAACTCGCCAACCAGCGGGATATGCTGGAGGATCTGGTGGTTGAGCGTACGGCGGAACTGTCTCGTAGTAACCGGGAACTGGAATCCTTCAGTTATTCCGTTTCGCATGATTTGCGTGCACCACTGCGCACCATCGATGGTTTCAGTCAGGCCTTGCTGGAAGATTATGGCAGTTGCTTCGATGAAGCCGGGCAGGACTATTTGCACCGGGTGCGAGCGGCCAGCCAGCGCATGGGGGATCTGATTGATGCCCTGCTGACGCTATCAAGGGTGAGCCGTTATAGCCTGGAACGGAACCCCATAGATTTTTCGCAGCTGGCACATGCTGTTGTGACCGAGTTACAGGAGAATAATCCTGACAGGGAGGTAGAGATTCAGATTGCCGATGATCTACCGGTCGAAGGTGATGTACGTTTGTTACGCACGCTTCTGGAAAACCTGTTTTCCAATGCCTGGAAATATACCTCGACGGTTGAACATGCGCAGATAGAATTCAACCGTCGTGAAGAAAACGGTGAGACGGTTTATTTTATCCGGGACAATGGCGTGGGTTTTGATATGCGTTATGTGGACAAGCTTTTCGGTGCTTTTCAACGTTTGCATGGGACCGAATTTGAAGGTACAGGGATCGGGCTGGCGACGGTACAGCGTATTATTCATCACCATGGAGGCAGGGTCTGGGCTGAGGGTGAGACAGGCAAAGGGGCAACTTTTTATTTTACCCTGTAGGGCACGGGTTTTGTGCCCACCCTTATTACCGGACTGAGTCTCAAATTTTGTATCTTTCCCTTTGTATTCATCGTTGCATAAGTATTGGCATCATCGCCCCCTCTCCCTCTGAGAGAGGGCTGGGGTGAGGGGATAAAATACATGCCAATACTTATGCAACGATGAATATCTGTGCAACGATTAATATCTGCCTTTAAGATCTATGAGCAAAAAAAATCGAACAAAATCCAGCGGCAAATGGTTACAGGAACATTTTGATGATGCGTATGTCAAACGGGCGCAGCAGGAAGGTTATCGTTCGCGGGCGGCGTACAAGTTGCTGGAAATTGACGAGAAGGACAAATTGCTTCGGCCTGGCATGATCGTGGTCGATCTGGGTGCGGCGCCCGGCAGTTGGTCGCAAGTGGCGGTGAAAAAGGTTGGCCACAGGGGACGCGTGGTGGCGCTGGATATTCTGCCTATGGACAGTATTGCGGGTGTGGAGTTTGTCGAGGGAGATTTCCGTAAACCCGGGGTGTATGACCGGCTGCTGGACGTGCTGGGTGATGAGCCGGTTGACCTTGTAATTTCCGATATGGCGCCCAATATCAGTGGCATAAAGGCCGTAGATCAGCCTGGGGCGATGTATTTGGCCGAACTGGCGTTGGAGATGGCGGAAAAGGTTCTCAAGGAAGGTGGGGATTTGTTCGTTAAAGTATTTACCGGCGAGGGACTGGATGAGTATAAAAAGGTGATGCGCCTGGCCTTTGACAAAATTATCGTGCGCAAGCCCGGCGCATCCCGCCCCCGTTCTTGCGAGGTCTACTTATTGGCCCGGGGTCATAGAAGTCGGGCATAATGTGTAGTAACGTAAGTATTGAGAAAATTGCCCGGAAAAGCCGGGAAACAGAGGAATTAAATTGAACGACCTGACCAAGAATATTCTGCTGTGGGTGATTGTTGCAATCATTCTCATGTCCGTTTTCAATAATCTGACGCCAACCAAGTCTAATAACAAAATCGTCTATTCTGATTTCCTGCAGGATGTGAAGCAGAATCAGGTGCGTGAAGTGCTGATGATGGGCCGCAATATCACCGGGGTGATGCAGAATGGCACCCACTTTAGCACCTATAGCCCGGAAACCAGCAATACGGCCCTGATTGGCGACCTCATAGAGAATAGCGTAAAAATCAATGCCAAGCCGATGGAACAGTCCATCTGGACCCAGATTTTCATTTCCTGGTTCCCCTTCCTGCTGATTATCGGCCTGTGGGTTTTCTTTATGCGTCAGATGCAGGGGGGCGGCGGCGGTCGGGGTGCCCTCTCTTTCGGCAAAAGCAAGGCGCGCCTGCTGGGTGAAGATCAGATCAAGATCACCTTCAATGACGTGGCCGGGGTGGATGAAGCCAAGGAAGAAGTCTCCGAATTGGTGGAATTTCTGCGCGATCCGGGCAAATTCCAGAAGCTGGGCGGCAAAATCCCGAGTGGCGTACTGATGGTGGGAGCACCCGGTACGGGTAAAACATTGTTGGCCAAGGCGATTGCCGGTGAGGCCAAGGTGCCCTTTTTTACTATTTCCGGATCCGATTTTGTGGAAATGTTCGTGGGTGTGGGGGCCTCGCGGGTACGCGATATGTTCGAACAGGCCAAGAAGCATGCGCCCTGTATTATTTTCATCGACGAAATCGATGCCGTGGGCCGCCACCGTGGCGCGGGTCTGGGTGGCGGTCATGACGAGCGCGAACAAACGCTCAACCAGTTGCTGGTGGAAATGGACGGTTTTGAAGGCAACGAAGGCGTCATCGTCATCGCCGCCACCAACCGCCCTGACGTGCTGGATCCCGCGTTGTTGCGCCCCGGTCGTTTTGACCGGCAGGTCGTAGTGCCGCTGCCGGATATGCGCGGTCGTGAGCAGATCCTGAAAGTTCACATGCGTAAAGTGCCCATGTCAGACAACGTTAATGCCAAGAATATCGCTCGCGGCACCCCCGGTTTTTCCGGCGCGGATCTGGCTAATCTGGTCAATGAGGCGGCCCTGTTTGCGGCGCGGGCCAACAAGCGGTTGGTGGAAATGGACGATTTTGAGAAAGCCAAGGACAAGATCATGATGGGCGCGGAGCGCAAGTCCATGGTCATGAGTGAAGATGAGAAAAAACTCACGGCCTACCACGAGGCGGGACATGCGATTGTCGGCCTGAATGTGCCCTCTCATGATCCAGTGTACAAGGTAAGCATCATTCCCCGTGGCCGCGCCCTGGGCATCACGATGTTTCTGCCGCTGGAAGACCGTTACAGCTACAGCAAGGAGCGGCTGGAAAGCCAGATCGCCAGCCTGTTCGGTGGACGCATTGCCGAAGAGCTGATTTTCGGTTCGGATAATGTCACCACGGGCGCCTCCAATGATATTCAGCGCACCACCGAACTCGCCCGCAATATGGTGACCAAGTGGGGCCTGTCGGAAAAACTGGGACCGCTGACCTACAGCGAGGAAGAAGGCGAGGTATTCCTGGGCCATTCCGTGACTCAGCACAAGAATGTGTCCGATGAAACGGCCCACATTATTGATGAGGAAATCAAGAATATCGTCGAACGCAATTATAAACGTTCGCGGCAGATTCTGGAGGACAAACTCGACAGACTGCACGCCATGGCCGATGCGCTGATCAAGTTCGAAACTATCGACAAGGATCAGATTGACGACATTATGAATGGCCGGACGCCACGCAATCCGGATGGCTGGGATGATAACGAACCACCTTCCGATGTACAAAACCGACCGGCAGAGAATAAGGATAATAAGGACACCAAGGGAACAATAGGTGGTCCTGCAGGGGAGCATTAAAGAATGGGGCTGGGGTAAAAATTTTTACTCTAACCCCCCTTTTTTTGTTTTAAAAGACACCCCGGCATCGGGGTGTTTTTTATTGGGATAGAAGCGAAAAATAAAAAAGGAGACTACCGGTGGTGCAAATACCTGAAAAACAACAGCAGATCCTCATAGCGCATGCCGGCCTGATCCACCGGGTAGTCATGGCCTGTGGTAATCGTGCGCAGGTGCCGGATCTCGACAGGGTTCTGCTTCAGGCAGAGCAGAATGACTGGCATGCGCTGGTCAAGGCTATTCGAAGGATCCTCAAGGGTGAACGTAATCTTGCGGCTTTCCAGGAACTGGATGATGAAGATCGGGTTATCCTCGAGTCCATCCTGCAGGGGATTCAGAATCCGGAAACGCTGCCCAGCTTGAATAGCGATTATGATCCCAACGTTGCCGCACCGGGTATCGCTTCAATGGTGCATACGGTGCGCCGGGGCAATGTTGAGGCTTTGCAGTTGATATCCAACATGGCGGTGCAAATGCATCGGGCCGGGGGGGATATGGGGCGGCTGGCCGCTATTATGCGCCCTCTGATTGAAGGCGAGCGGGATCCGGACAAGCTTTGCGAAGGCTTTACGGAATCCGGCCAGAAGTTGGTGCTGGACATACTCGCCGAGTTAACGAGACTTGAGGCCCATTGACATCCACATGAATACGCTGACGAGCTGTCACGGTCGAAGTCTGAATCTTTCCCGTCCCCGGATCATGGGGATACTCAATATGACGCTTGATTCCTTTTCTGATGGCGGCTGGTTTTTTAATCCGGATGACGCACTGTGCCAGGTTAAAAAAATGCTCGCAGAAGGCGCGGATATTATTGATATCGGCGGCGAATCCACCCGGCCCGGCGCCGGGGCCGTGTTAGTTGAGGAAGAGTTGGCTCGGGTGATTCCCCTCGTCGAGCGGGTGCGGGCAGAGAGTGATGTTTTTATTTCTGTGGACACCAGTAAGGCCGCCGTGATGCGTGAAGCCGTGGCCGCCGGGGCGGATATGATCAATGATGTGCGCGCTCTGCGCGAGCATGAGGCGCTGGAAACGGCAGCGGCTTTACAGACGCCCGTTTGTCTCATGCACATGCAGGGTGAGCCGCGCAGCATGCAGCATCGGCCTGAGTATCAGGATGTGGTAGCCGAGGTCAAAGCCTTTCTTGATGCGCGGATTAGTGCCTGTGAAAAGGCCGGGATCGCGCGCGAACAGATGGTCATCGATCCCGGTTTCGGTTTTGGCAAGACCCTGGAGCACAATCTGACACTCTTTCGCCAGTTGCCGGATTTGCAGTCTTCCGGATGCCCGATCCTGGTGGGGGTGTCGCGCAAGTCCATGATTGGCGCTGTATTGAATATCCCGGTGCAGGAGCGTATGCCCGCGAGCGTCGCCCTGGCAGGGTTAGCCGTCTGGCTGGGGGTGGCGATCATTCGCACACATAACGTGCGTGAAACCTTCGATGCGGTTAATATGTGTCATGCGGTAGCGAATGGACATCGTTAATTCGATATAGGTAAACCAACCGCCGCCTCTGGAGGTGAGACTCAAAAAGGCTCTGCCGTTCCGTTGTGCGGAGGAGGTAATGGTTTTTTTGAATTGTTTTTATAGTGGGAGATAATGAGAGTGGGGCAAAGCTAGATTCACATTAGCTATTATTGAAACCCTGGTAGGGTGGGCACGGTTTTTGTGCCCACGCGTTACTTTGTTTTTGTGTATTAAAATGTGAAGCGGAACTTTGAATTTCCCCGCGTGGGCACAAAAACCGTGCCCACCCTACAAACACTGTACCGAATAGATTAGCGAGTGAATAGAGGAACAGGAATGGGTCGAAAATATTTTGGAACGGATGGTATTCGCGGCCGGGTGGGAGAATTTCCGATTACCCCCGAATTTGTGCTTAAACTGGGCTGGGCGGCCGGGCGGGTGTTATCCAAACGCGCCGGGGGCAAAATTCTAATCGGTAAGGATACGCGTATTTCGGGTTATATGTTTGAGTCGGCATTAGAAGCCGGACTTTCGGCTGCCGGGGTGGACTGTCATTTGCTGGGTCCCATGCCTACCCCGGGGATCGCCTACCTGACCCGTACCCTGTTTGCTGAGGCGGGCATCGTCATCAGCGCTTCACACAATCCCTACCACGATAATGGTATCAAATTCTTTTCCGCCCAGGGTAACAAGCTGGCGGATGAGGTGGAGCAGGCCATCGAGGCAGAACTGGATAAGGATATGATTTGTAACGAGTCTTCAGCGCTGGGTAAGGCTGCGCGGGTGGAGGATGCGGCGGGTCGCTATATCGAATTCTGCAAGAGCACTTTTTTAAACGGCCACGATCTACGGGGCGTAAAAATTGTGGTGGACAGCGCCAATGGTGCGACTTATCACATTGCCCCCAAGGTATTTGCCGAACTGGGGGCGACGGTGTTTCTTATAGGCGATCAGCCTGATGGCCTGAATATTAATGCCGGTTGCGGTTCCACCCATATGGACCTGTTGCAGGAAAAGGTGCAAGAGTATCAGGCGGACATCGGTATCGCACTGGATGGCGACGGCGACCGGGTGATGATGGTGGATCATAGCGGGCGAATTATCGATGGGGATGAATTGCTCTATGTGGTGGCCATGCACCGCCAGCAGACCGGCACGCTTAATGGCGGTGTGGTCGGCACGCTGATGAGCAATCTGGGTCTCGAACATGCCTTCAGGAAAGAAAATATTGCGTTCAAGCGTGCCGCTGTGGGGGATCGCTATGTCATGGAACACCTGCTCCATGACAACTGGATTCTCGGGGGCGAGTCTTCCGGTCACATCATCTGCCTGGATCGCACCACTACCGGCGACGGCATTGTCTCCGCTTTGCAGGTGCTGGCGGCGATGAAGGAAAGTGAATGCAGCTTGCAGGAACTGTTGCAGGGCATGAATAAATATCCTCAGATACTGCTCAATGTACGGCTGGCTGAAAAAGTGGATGTGCTGGCGTGCGAACTCGTGAAAGAGGCTTTACGAGATGCCGAGAGCGAGCTGGCGGATCGGGGACGGGTGCTACTGCGTCCTTCGGGTACCGAGCCGCTGATCCGGGTGATGGTAGAAGGGCAGGATGCGACCCAGGTGGCATCGGTGGCGCGGCAGTTAGCCGAGGTGGTGGAAAACAGTCTCTAACTATTAATCGTTGCACAAGTATTTGCATCATAGCCTCCTCTCCCTCTGGTCACGTCTTTGCGTTGAAATGCTTTGCAGGTACATTTTCCGTTGATTTATCAGGCGTTGGGCGTTAAGCTTCCGCGCTATTTTTGGGCTTCGGCCATACGGGATTGGGGGGAAATAAATGCGCCAGGTACTGATCGCAGGCAATTGGAAAATGAATGGCTCGCGCAGCAGCATTCGTGAATTACTGGATGGTGTCAGGGCGGGAGCCAGCGAAGTCAAATCGGCTGAACTGGCTGTTTGTGCACCCTTTCCCTATCTTGCCGATGTGCAGGAACAGTTAAATGGCAGCACTATAAGCTGGGGCGCACAAAACCTCAGTACTGAGGAAAAAGGGGCTTTTACCGGTGAAGTATCCGCCGCCATGTTGCGGGATTTTGGCTGCAAGTATGTCCTCGTAGGCCATTCTGAACGCCGCAACCTGTATGCTGAGGATGACGCCCTGGTGGCGCAGAAATTTGCGGTGGCGCGCAAGGCGGGTTTAAAGCCCATTTTCTGCGTCGGTGAAACTCTGGAAGAGCGTGAATCGAGTGTGACAGAAGACGTTGTGGCCCGGCAGATAGATGCGTTGATTGCCCTTGAAGGGGTAGCGGCGCTGGTCGACGGCGTGATTGCCTATGAGCCGGTCTGGGCGATTGGCACAGGGAAAACCGCCTCGCCGGAGCAGGCGCAGGCCGTACATGCCTTTATTCGTGCTAAACTGGCGGCGCTCGATGCTGTCGTCGCCGACAAGATACAGATTCTTTATGGTGGCAGCATGAATCCCGCGAATGCCGAAAATCTGCTGGCGATGACAGACATCGATGGTGGCCTGATCGGCGGTGCCTCCCTGAAAGCTGACGATTTTCTCGCCATCGGTAAAGCAGCAAACCAGGCCATAACAAATATTTAAATAAGCGTTCCAAATACCGGATCTAAGCGTTCCAAATACCGGATCACTTGTGAATTTCCACGTTCGTGGTGAGCTGGTCGAACCATGAGCGTGGAAATGCTATGAATAGAGGCTTAATTTATTGGTCCTTCGACAAGGCTCTCCTGAGCGAAGCCGAAGGACTTCCTTCGACAAGCTCAGGACGAACGGTTTATTATTATGGTCAGATTTATCCGACCGATTTGGCGGTATAAATCCCACCCTACATTTGATGCTCAATTAGCTGCTATTTTTAGCGCATTCTTCAATTAAATGTTTCGGAGCTTTCTTTACTCCTCGTAGCAGGGAGATTTATTAACGCCACTTACTAATAATTTCCATGCATGCCTGATTTAGACTCTTAACCCGTGACAGGCTGTCTGCTTCGTTATAACAGCGAAATTCCGGTGCATTACCTGATGGACGCAGGTGAATGATTTCACCATTCTGGAAGGTGATACGTAGCCCGTCTGTTAAATCTGTATTTTCAACTTTTCCGCAAAGTTGCCCGAAAATAGCTTCGATGGCTTGATAGGGAGATGCCGCATTTTTATCGATTAGTTGTGCAATATACTTTTTTGCAGTAGCCGTCGGGAATTCCTTTATGCGGTTACTGGCGGTAAATCGGGCTGGCAGGGAGTCTGTTAGTTCGGATATTTTTTTGCCCTGCTGATTTGCCATCGCTAGCAGGCTGAATATCACGATGGCCGCATCACGGGTGGGTAATGCTGTCAGGGTTTTACCATTATATTCCACTGGTGTTTCCTGAAGGAATCCGCCGTTGGCTTCATAACCGGCAATGTTTTCGCCGACTTTATGCTCTATTTGCTGCATGGCGGCAATGACATAGGGGGAGCCGATGCGGGTGCGGGATACGCTCCTGAACAAGCCGGATTTTTCGACGGCGGTGTTGCTGCTGACCGGGGTGGCGATGTGGGTTATGCCGAGATAGCGGGCGCAGAGAATACCGGTAATGTCGCCACGCAGCCAGTGGCCGTTTTCATCGCCAACCAGAGGCCGATCGGCGTCACCATCAGTTGAGACGATGGCATCAAGGCTATATTCTTTTGACCATTTCTGGGCCAGCTTGATATCTTCTTCGCGTATGGCTTCAGTATCGACGGGAATAAATTTTTCCGAGCGGCCAAGGCGTATAACGTTTCCCCCCAGTTCAGAAAGCAGATCTGAAAGTATGTCACGACCCACACCGGAGTGTTCATAGAGGCCGATTTTCAGATCGGCGAGACAGTTGGCGGGGAAGAAATCCAGATAACGCTGGCGGTAGTGCTGGCCTGCTGCGGGATCTGTCTCTGGTAAATAATGGGATGATTCCGTGAAACTGCCATCTGCGGAAAACAGATCGGACGGTATGGTTACCGTTTGTTTACGTATGCCTTCTTCGTCTTGTTTGAGTATTTCACCCGTTGCAGTATTGAACTTGATGCCGTTGCGATCATCGGGAATATGACTGCCGGTAACCATGATGGTCGGGATCTTCTGTTGCAGGCCGTAGCAGGCCACCGCAGGGGATGGGATGGTTCCACAGTTAACAGGTTGGTAGCCTTTGTTTGTGATCGCAGCGGCAACCGCATTCATAATGCGTGCCGTGCTATTGCGGAGATCGCCGGCAATGCCGATTTGATCCCCTGCGTTTAACTGGCCTTGTGCTTCCAGGTGCTGCAAAAAGGCTATTGTGTAGGCGTAGCAGACCTGGTCGGTCATGTCTTTTACCCGCCCACGAGCACCACTGGTGCCGAAGCCGACGCTGCTTTTCTGCATCAGGGTGGTGATGTGGATTTTGTTGGACATGTCTGTGAGACCGGATTGTATATTCACACTTGTTTCCATTGTTTTATATTCCGCGTGGGCACAAAAATAGCGATACTTTTGGTGCCCACCGGCCAATGGATGAGCTTATTAGTCCATTTTTATTGGTATTTAAACAACCCCGCCGCAAGCGGACGGGGTATTAAACTGTACCATGCTGATGGGTTTTGCTTCGCTCTACCCATCCTACTGTTTTTCGCTGCAAGCAGCGGGGAATTAAACCCAAAGAGATTAATGTAGAAACACCCAGGCGCGAAGAATAAAACTTCGTCATGTTTCAACGCAAAAACTGCTTTTCAAATACCTGCGAACAGATCCTCTTCCCGCTCTTCGGCTTCCTGTTGCAGGCGGTTCAGAAAACGGATCTTCTGCACCGTCTGTTTGGCTTTATCCAGATTTTCCGGGCTTTCATCGCTAAACATCACCTCCAGCCCGGCAAACATCTGCTGCTTGCGCTGGCTGAGGTCGCCCAGAAACTGTGAAATTTTATCCAGCGGCTCCGTTGCCTGCACAATCGCTTCCAGCTCTTCGCGCAATTCCATTTGTTGCATCAGAAAGGCACTATCAAAACGGGTATCCTTGTCATCATCGAAACTGATACCTTTTAATTCCAGCAGATAACGGGCGCGGCGCGGAATATCCCGCAGAGTATGGAAGGCTTCGTTCAGATGGGCCGTTTGCTGTACCGAAATACGCCGTTCCTGATCACTGGCGCGGGCATAACGATCCGGATGCAGGAGCCGTTGCAGTTTCCGATAACGGCCTTGCAGTTCATCCTGATCGATAGTAAATGAAACCGGCAGATCAAAGAGTGAAAAATAATCCTGCTTCAGAATGTCATTCATACATCATTCTGAGCATTAGATAGTGAAACTTTCACCGCAACCACATTGATCCTTGACGTTGGGATTGTTGAACTTGAAGCCTTCATTCAGGCCGTCCTTGCCATAATCCAGCTCGGTGCCATCAAGATATAACAGGCTTTTGGGATCAATGATAATTTTTACACCGTGAGATTCAAACACCTGATCCTGCTCATCAAGTTCATCGACAAATTCCAGTACATAGGCCATGCCGGAACAGCCCGATGTTTTGACTCCAAGACGTAAACCCACGCCGCTGCCCCGGCTGGCAAGAAAAGCCTGCACCCGTTCGGCGGCGCTATCCGTCATCGTAATCCCCATGCTTACCCCTTAACCCTGTTTGCCTCTGTAATCGTCAATCGCAGCCTTAATCGCATCCTCCGCCAGTACCGAACAGTGAATCTTGACCGGCGGCAGTTCCAGTTCCTCGGCAATTTCTGTATTTTTGATCTGCGCAGCTTCATCCAGCGACTTGCCCTTGACCCATTCAGTCAGCAAGGAGCTGGAGGCAATGGCTGAACCACAACCATAGGTTTTGAACTTGGCATCTTCAATGACGCCCTCGTCATTAACCTTGATTTGTAGGCGCATCACATCACCGCAGGCTGGCGCGCCGACCATGCCGGTGCCCACCTGGCTGTCTTCCTTGTCCATATTACCAACGTTGCGAGGGTTTTCGTAATGGTCGATCACTTTATTACTGTAAGCCATGTTTATTTACCTTGTTGAAAAATTTCAGAATCCGTGGGGCGGCTAAATTTAATGCGCCGCCCACTCGATTGAATTTAGATCAATACCATCCTTGAACATCTCCCACAGCGGTGACAGATCGCGCAGCTTGTCGATATTGGCCCTGATTTTTTCAATCGCAAAATCAATTTCTTCTTCCGTAGTGAAACGGCCCATGGAAAAACGCAGGGAACTGTGCGCCAGTTCGTCGTTGCGCCCCAGCGCACGTAATACATAGGAGGGTTCCAGACTGGCCGAAGTACAGGCGGAACCGGATGATACCGCCAGATCTTTCAATGCCATAATCAGGGATTCACCTTCGACAAAGTTAAAACTGATATTAAGATTATGCGGAACGCGTTGTTCCATGTCACCATTAATATAGACTTCTTCAATATCTTTGAGACCTGCCAGTAAGCGATCACGCAACATGCGTACGCGTTCGTTGTCTGTCGCCATTTCTTCACCTGCCAGACGAAAGGCTTCGCCCATGCCGACAATCTGGTGAGTCGCCAGAGTGCCGGAACGCATGCCGCGCTCATGACCGCCACCATGCATCTGCGCTTCCAGACGAACACGGGGTTTGCGCCGCACATACAGGGCGCCAATGCCCTTGGGACCGTAGATCTTGTGCGCGGAGAAAGACATGAGATCAACGTTCATCTCCTGTAGATCGATCGGCGCCTTACCTGCGCTTTGCGCGGCATCCACATGAAAAATAATTTTATGCGCCCGGGTCAGTTCGCCAATCGCCCTGAGATCCTGAATCACACCTATTTCATTGTTCACATGCATGATCGAAACAAGAATGGTGTCATCACGGAAGTGGGCCTTGAGCTTGTCCAGATCAATCAGGCCGTTAGCTTCCGGAGCCATATAGGTAACTTCAAAACCTTCCCGTTCCAGTTGCCGGCAACTGTCAAGCACCGCCTTGTGCTCCGTCTTGCTGGTGATGATGTGTTTGCCTTTTTTCTGGTAGAAATGCGCCGCGCCCTTGATAGCAAGATTATCAGACTCGGTAGCGCCGGAGGTCCAGACGATTTCCCGGGGATCGGCGTTAACCAGGGCGGCAACATCCTTGCGCGCCCGTTCAACGGCAGCATCGGCATCCCAGCCAAACTGGTGTGAGCGGGAAGCAGGATTTCCGAATACGCCATCAACCGTTAAACAACTGCACATTTTTTCCGCCACGCGCGGGTCAACCGGGGTCGTCGCGGAATAATCAAAATAAATCGGTGTTTTCATCCGGGCATTCTCTCTAAATAAAAGTTCCTAATACCAGATCACTGGTAAGTTCTGCGGTCGTGGTGGAACCCTGAGTCCTTCGACAAGGCTCTCCTGAGCAAAGCCGAAGGGCTTCCTTCGACAAGCTCAGGACGAACGGTTATTAATCATTTACACTTTTAGGTGGATGGGTATTCGGAACGCGCATTTAGAACAATATTAAGGCTATTCCCTGCGATTGCGTACCGACTCCGATCCCCTGATCGAGGTCCCTGCCACTACGACTTAGACGCTGGTTGAAACGGGAATTTTCATCGTCGTCTCGGCGCTTCCAGCATTGCCGGCCTTCTGCTCATGATCCTGCCCCTGGCGGGCCGCGACTTCCTGCACGCCCTGATTTTCGACCAGTTGGCCGAGGCTGATACCCATCAGAAAATCGTGAATCTGGCGACTCAGATCGGTCCACAACTCATGGGTCAGGCACGGCTGATCATCCTGACAGTTATTCAGACCGCCACAGCGGGTGGTTTCGACTTTCTCATCGACCGCCGTAATCACATCGGCCACCGGGATATCGTGGGAATCACGACTGAGGCGGTACCCACCACCGGGTCCACGGGTGCTATCCACCAGCCCCTGCTTGCGCAAGCGAGAAAACAACTGCTCGAGATAGGACAGGGAAATCCCCTGGCGTTGAGAAATATCTGACAGCGTGATAGGACCTTCTTTGTAATGAAGCGCCAAATCAAGCATAGCAGTTACTGCGTATCGACCTTTAGTTGTCAGCCTCATTGTATTTTCCTATATGAATTAGTAAACTCTTAAGTACTCGGCTTATTATTCAAGATAACATAACTGAGCATTTTAGTCAAGTATTTCGCGTATTATTTACCCACCCTTCTCACTCCACAGGGCATACCCGCTCTGAATTTAATCCTTGCTTTCTGATGGGTCTTTCTCTGAGGTATCTTTCGCTGAGGGCGGGTTAATCTCGCAGGCTCCCAGATCCGGCAGTTCCAGATCTTCCGGGTCCATATCCATACATTTCAGACGCTTGCACATTTTCTGCATCTGTCCGTCCATAGCGTGAATGTGATCCAGCATGCAGTCAATGGCGTTAGCGACCGGATCCGGCATGTCATCACGGGTGCCGTATGCGTCAAAACCAATTTTCTTCGCGAAAGCATGCCGCTTGTCTTCCTTGCCGTCACGATCTGATTTGGGCATGACAATACGCCCAGGAATACCCACCACGGTCGCCCCGTCAGGAACATCTTTCACCACCACGGCATTGGACCCCACGCGCGCGCCCACACCCAGTGTAATCGGCCCCAGGACCTTGGCGCCCGCACCCACTACCACGTCGTTACCCAGGGTGGGATGGCGTTTGCCCTTATTCCAACTGGTCCCCCCCAGGGTGACGCCATGGTAAAGCGTGCAGTCATCGCCAATTTCGGCGGTTTCGCCGATCACCACACCCATCCCATGATCGATAAAAAAGCGCCGGCCAATGGTCGCGCCGGGGTGGATTTCAATTCCGGTCATCCAGCGGGCAAAATGTGACAATATCCGCGCCAGCCACTTCAGTCCCCGATTCCATAGATAATGCGTAAAGCGATGCATGATCACCGCATGCACGCCCGGATAGGCGGTCAGTACCTCGAAGCGGTTACGCGCCGCCGGGTCGCGGCCAAATACGCACTGGATGTCTTCTTTTATTCGTGCAAACATAATTCAGCTATTCTATATATCCAGGCTGTGCTTAAGCAGCCGACTCATGATTTGTCTTCATTCTCATAGTGATATTTCTGTCCCTGCGCGGCCGAGAGAATGCCGCGCAGGATATTGACTTCCATTTCATCCAGTTGCGCCCGGTTAAACAGGCGACGCAGACGGCGCATTAGTTTACGCGGACTGGCCGGGTTGAGAAACCTGATATCGGTCAGGGCAACTTCGAAATGCTCATACAGACCTTCCACTTCCGCCACCGTCGCCAGACGATAATCCTTATTGTTGACGATTTTCCTGGTTTCAAGCCGCGCCAGGGCCGCCATGCGCAGTTCGTAAGCCAATACCTGGGTGGCAGCCGCCAGATTCAGGGACGAATATTCCGGGTTGGCCGGAATGTTCACCAGATAGTTGCAGCGCTCCAGTTCAGCATTGCTCAAACCCGACTGTTCCCGCCCCATCACCAGGGCCACCTGCCCATCTTCAGTGGCGTCCAGCATGCGCCCGGCGCATTCACGCGGATGATGCACGGGCCAGGAAATCGAACGCAGCCGGGCGCTGGCGCCGACCACGAAGCAGCAATCGGCCAGCGCCTCATCCAGCGTTTCCACCACCTGGGCCGAGGCCAGCAAATCGTCGGCGCCCGAGGCGCGGGAGGTGGCCATGGAATGAGGAAACAGATCCGGCTTCACCAGATAAAGCCGGCTCAGCCCCATGTTCTTCATCGCCCGCGCCACCGCACCGATGTTGCCGGGATGGCTGGTATGCACCAGCACCACCCGCACCCGGGAAAGATCTACCTCGCCTGCCATATATAAACTGTTTCTGCCTGCCCAGGATTTTGCTGACCGGGAGCCGTCGCTCCTGTTAGAATATGCGCTCCTGTGATATTCACAGTAAACGCTCTTTTAAGATCATTTCCTGCCTTGTGTACGACTTGCGGACAGAATACGTTATAACCGCAAGCCGTGTGCTGACGAAGTGTACACGAAACAGACTCAACGCTGAACTGAAACACCCATCAGAAGGCCGAATAGAAAGAGGACTCCCCCGTTGCACCCCATGCTCAATATTGCCATCCGCGCCGCTCGCAAGGCCGGCGATGTCATCGCGCGTCATGCGGATCAGATCGATCACCTGACGATTACTGAAAAATCACAAAACGATTTTGTCAGTGAAGTCGATCAAATGGCGGAACAGGAAATCATCCAGATCATCCACAAAGCCTACCCGGAACATTCCATTCTGGCCGAAGAAAGCGGTCGCACAGGCGCTGATGAGGAATATCAGTGGATTATCGATCCCCTGGATGGCACTACCAATTTTCTCTACGGTTTCCCCCAGTTTGCCGTCTCCATTGCCCTGCGCCATAAGGGTCGTCTGAGCCAGGCCGTGATCTATGATCCGATGCGCCAGGAACTGTTCAGCGCCAGCCGGGGCGAAGGCGCCCAGGTTAATGGCCGCCGCCTGCGCGTCAGCAAGCGCAAGGATCTGCATGGCGCCCTGCTCGGCACCGGTATTCCTTTCAGATCCTCACAGATGGGCGAAATGTTCGACGCCTATTTTGAAATGATGAAAGCCCTGATTCCCGGTAGCGCCGGTATCCGTCGTGCAGGCTCCGCCGCCCTCGATCTGGCCTATGTGGCCGCCGGGCGGCTGGACGGGTTCTGGGAACTGGATCTGAAAATCTGGGATATCGCCGCGGGCGTGCTGCTCATCGAAGAAGCCGGCGGCATGGTCAGTGGTATCGGCGGCAAGCCTGATCATCTTGAAACAGGCCATGTGGTCGCCGCCAACCCGAAGATTTTCAAAGCCATGCTGCAAATTATCAAACCGCATATCCCGGCTTCCCTTCAGTCATAGAGAGGATGATGGATTTCCCTTCGTTCTACCCATCCTACTCATTTATCGCAGATGTAGGATGGGTAGAGTGAAGCGAAACCCATCAGATTTATCGCAGATGTAGGATGGGTAGAGTGAAGCGAAACCCATCAGAGCCTGTTCCCACCGGGACAGATCCAACAGTGGCCATGCAGCTAAAAATAATTTCGCCATCCGGCCTATAAAAAATCAATTTGTGTACGCTAAGAACCTCGAGACAGATATCAAAGGTTCGGATTTCAGCCCATGGCGCTACCCAAAAGACATTCCTGTTCACCTGATCGCGCCCTGGAAATGCAGATGCGCGATGTCCGTGACGGGCTGGAGGAACTGGCCTGCATGAGTTCCAACGGCAGCAGTCAGCAAACCCTGCCTGACGGTCTGGAAATCCTCTCCATCGAGCCGCCGCCGGAAAAAGATCCCGTGCTCAATTCAACTCGGGCCACCATCCATAACCTGCCCGTCAAAAACAGGCTGGATGACGGTGTTGATATTGCCGACTGGCTTATTCAACAAGAACAGAAAACATAAATTATTAATCGTTGCATAAGTATTTGCATGTATTTTATCCCCTCACCCCAACCCTCTCCCAGAAGGAGAGGGGGCTATGGTGGAAATACTTATGCAACGATTAATATCAACATAAAATTTTTCTGCTTTTCCCGGCCTGTCGGCATACGTAAACTGCGCGAAAACACGGATGCCTCCATAGATTTCATATTCCAGATTTAAAAAATGGTGATTGCTGGAATCGAAAGCATTCCCACTCTTCACCGAACATACACTTCCCCACCTCGCTGCCATCCGAACCTCCCCCCGCCAGAGTCCCGTTCAATGCGGATAAGTTGTCATATTTGATATAGGTCAAGGCATGCGAAAAGAGTTATGACGGAAACTTATATCTCGCCTATTAGTGACCCAGTCAATTTTTATTTATGAAACCATCCTATCGGTATCTCTTTGCTCCATTACTTCTTTTCCTGTTTAGCCTGACTAAGGTGCTAATGGCGGTTAATTTTGATTTAAAAAAACAGACTGGCCGACCCTGGTGGGAGATGGCAGTGTGAGAAATCTGAGTCAAGGAAAGCTCTTTTATTATGTTTTAGCATTTGAATCTTGTGTCTTACGAGACAAGGTAAAGTGTTATCCCACACAAATTATCCTGCATATTTTTAATAAAGATCGAGTTTTTTATGTTAGTCAGATTTCATCCTTCACGCGTTGCTCTTTTATTGTGTTTTTGTATTACCCTGTTCCCCTCTTTGGTGAATGCGGCACTTCAACCGCTTCCGGCAAATTGGAAAACTCATGTGATGAAAGTCTTTCCGACGGCCGATCATGTCACTGACGAAGATCAAAAAACGGGCATTGCAACGATCTATGCGGGTAAAAAAATACTTGGTTACAGCTTTCAAACCGCACAACAAGTTGATATACCGGCTTATTCCGGTCAGCCTGTTAATACCGTCGTTACCATTAATAACAAGGGCATTATTAAAAATACCTGGGTAGTGGAGCAACATGAACCCATTTTACTGGTGGGCATCCCAGTACAGAAACTTTATGATTTCGCGGCACAATTTGTGGGTAAATCAGTTGCTGATCATATTGAAGTGGGAACGGGCAAAAATACGATTGATGGAATAAGTAGCGCAACGGTCACTTCTATGGTGGTGAATCAGTCTATTATGCATGCGTCCAAAAAAGTGGCAGAAGTAGTCGGGATTCTAAAAAAATCAGAAGTCGAAATGAGACCTCATGCCATTGTAAAACAGAACTTATTTAAGCCTGAAAACTGGAAAGCGTTAATAGGTGATGGCTCAATTCAATACATGCATCTGACGCGGGCACAGGTGGATAAAGCGTTTATCGGTACGGCAGCAGCCGATGTGGATGTCGCCCGCCCCGATGAAAAACACGATACATTTATTGATCTTTATTATACCTACCTTAATGCACCGACCATTGGCGAAAATCTCTTGGGTAAAAAACAGTTTCAGTGGTTAATGAAAAAGTTAAAACCCGGTGAACAGGCTATTGCCATTATGGGCAGCGGTATGTATTCCTTCAAAGGTTCCGGTTATGTCCGGGGCGGAATTTTTGACCGGATTAAGCTAAGCCAGGGGTTGATTGGCATTAACTTCCGCGACCTGGATTATTACCGTCTATCCGATATTTATGCCCGTGGCTACCCGCACTTTAATGAAATGGGAATCTTCATCATTCGTAAACATTTTAATTTTGATCCGGGTGCACCGTGGAATCTGGAACTTCTGGTAAAACGTGCGACCGGTCCATTAAGCAGTATTTTCCATACATTTAAAACAAATTACCAGATCCCCGAAAAATATATTACCCGGCCGGCACCACCTGTCCTGGAAAAACCGTTACCCGTGTGGGCACGTATCTGGCTGAATCGCCGGATTCAGGTTGCCGTTGTGGCTGTCAGTCTTGTATTGCTAATGGCCATAATTTTTATGCAGGATGTGCTGGTTCGACGTCCTCGCCTATTGCACAATTTACGCCGTGGTTATCTGATCTATACATTATTTTATCTTGGGTGGTATTCATTAGGGCAACTGTCAGTAGAAAATGTATTTACCTTTACTCATGCCTTAATGGGAAAATTCCGCTGGGATGTATTCCTGATGGATCCGGTTATCTTTATGCTATGGGGGTTTACCGCAGCGACTATTTTGCTCTGGGGGCGCGGTATTTTCTGTGGCTGGCTGTGTCCTTTCGGCGCGTTGCAGGAATTAATTAATGAGCTGGCACGTAAATTAAAAATCAAACAATTCGAGTTACCTTTTTCTGTTCATGAACGTCTCTGGGCGGTGAAATATATTATCTTACTGGCACTTTTTGGACTCTCGTTGCAATCGGTGAGTCTGGCTGAAAGAGCGGCAGAAGTTGAGCCTTTCAAGACCTCAATTATGTTGGCTTTTCACCGTGAGTGGTGGTTCGTGCTCTATGCCTTAACACTGCTATTTGTTTCCATCTTTACGCGGAAAGTCTATTGCCGTTATATCTGCCCATTGGGCGCTGCGCTGGCCATCCCCACCAAATTACGGCTATTCGACTGGTTAAAACGACGTAAAGAATGCGGCAACCCCTGTCAGCTTTGTGCAGTGGAATGTGAAATTCAGGCGATTCATCCTGATGGCAAGATTAACGCTAATGAATGTCACCACTGTCTGGATTGTCAGATGACCTATCATAATGAAACGAAATGTCCACCTCTTGTCAAGAAAAACAGGAGGCGTGACAAACGAAGGGATGACCCTTCGAAAATTGCTGTCACTCAGCTGGAAGCCAGCTAAAACATAACTTTAGGAGTTATATTATGAACGATAATGAAAAAGACAATGACAATGATCTGGAAGATTTCTCTCCGTCGCTGACTCGCCGGAAGTTTCTGGGCACAGCCGGTGCTGTAGGGATGGCCGGGGCGGTGGGTCTGGGATCTGCCGTGATGACCCCCGAAGCTTTTGCCAGCGCCGTCACGGAACAGCAAAATAAAATAGAGGTGAAACCGGGCGATCTGGATGAGTATTACGGTTTCTGGAGTGGCGGCCAATCGGGTGAAATTCGTATTATAGGTTTACCTTCAATGCGGGAAATTATGCGCATTCCTGTGTTTAATATCGACTCTGCAACCGGTTGGGGTTTGACCAATGAAAGCAAACGGATAAAAGGTGATTCGGCACATTTTCTCAATGGTGATCTGCACCATCCCCATATGTCGATGACTGATGGTCATTATAATGGTAAGTACCTTTTTGCTAATGATAAGGCCAATACCCGTGTTGCACGAATTCGTTGTGACATCATGAAATGTGACAAGATGATAAGCATTCCGAATGTACAAGCCATTCATGGTTTACGGGTACAGAGGGTTCCTTATACTAAATATTTCTTCTGCAATGGTGAATTCCGCGTCCCTCTGCCAAATGATGGCCGTGATATTAATAATCCTAAAAACTATTATTCCATGTTCAGTGTGGTTGATGCCGAAAAAATGGAAGTTGCTTTTCAGGTACAAGTGGATGGTAACCTGGATAATACCGATTCTGACTATGATGGGAAATATTTTCTGAGTAGTTGTTACAACTCGGAAGATGCCACAAATCTGGCAGGCATGATGCAAGCGGAACGCGATTGGGTGGTTATTTATAATATCCCACTTATTGAAAAGGCTATTGCGGCCAAGGATTATAAAACCATTGGTGATTCAAAAGTACCGGTGATTGATGGGCGTCATGGCTCTAAATATACCCGTTATATTCCAATTCCGAAAAGCCCTCATGGGGTTAATACCACACCCGATGGCAAGTATGTGATGATCAGTGGCAAGTTATCGCCAACAGTATCAATTATTGCTATTGATAAAATTGATGCTTTATTCGCAGGCAGGATCAAGGAACGCGATGTCGTTGTCGGTGAGCCGGAACTGGGTTTAGGACCCTTGCATACCGCTTTTGATGGACGTGGCAACGCCTATACAACCTTGTTTATCGACAGCCAGATTGTTAAATGGGACATTGAAAAAGCGATTAAAGCTTACAACAACAAGAAGGTGAATTATATTCTACAAAAACTGGATGTTGAGTATCAGCCGGGGCACAACCACACCTCTATGGGTGAAACCCGTGATGCCGATGGTAAATGGTTAATCTCACTGAATAAGTTTTCCAAAGACCGTTTTCTGCCAGTGGGGCCGTTACATCCGGACAATGACCAGCTGATTGATATTTCAGGTAAGGAAATGAAAGTAGTGCATGATGATCCAGCTTTTGCTGAACCCCATGACTGTATTATTGTGCATCGAAGCGTGCTCGATGGCAAAACGAAAAAAATATGGGATCGTAACGACCCGTTCTTTGCTGAAACTGTTGCACAAGCCAAGAAGGATGGTGTGAAACTGGAGGGTGATAATAAAGTTATTCGTGATGGTAACAAAGTTCGTGTTTATATGACATCGGCTGCACCCCAATATGGTATGGAACAATTTACTGTTAAAGAAGGGAATGAAGTCACCGTCACTGTCACTAATATGGATATGGTGGAAGACCTGACCCATGGTTTCACTATGGCTGATCACGGTGTGGTGATGGAAATCAGTCCTCATGAAACGGCTTCTATTACCTTTGCCGCCAATAAACCGGGTGTTTACTGGTTCTACTGTCAATGGTTCTGCCATGCCTTGCATCTGGAAATGCGGAGTAGAATGCTGGTAGAAAAAGCATAGCTAAGGTGCTTGTTTAAACTTGCCCTGTTACTGCCTGGGTGTACCCAGTAACAGGGCATTTCTTTCGTTATCAATTTTTTTGTAGGTTTCTAATCTAAATAGCTGTTCCAAATACCCGTACACTTTAGGAATGGCCGTTCGTCCTGAGCTTGTCGAAGGACTCAGGACTTCACCACGAACGTGGAAATTTACAAATGTTATGATATTTGGAACACTTATTCTGTAACGTACTGATGGGTTTCGCTTCGCTCTACCCATCCTACTGTTTTTCGTGGCAAGCCACGGGGAATTAAACCAAAAGGGATTAACTGCAACGATTCAGCATCCACTACGAAAAAATGTTGAAAATGTTTATTTTGCAAGCATCTCTAATCTCCTTGGCTCTCATTCCCCGCTGCTTGCAGCGGGGTAGTTTATTAATGAACCAATGCGCGCCAACACTATATATTTAATAATACAAAAAATAAGGTGGTTTTGTTATTTTTTGATTGCAGTCGTGTTTGCCGCTTATAGGCCGGCATTTGCACAGGCCAGGCTGGCAACGGTGCTGGATTTTGCATCCGTTTTGCAACAGATGCAAAGTGGTGGTCAGATTAAACTGGAGAAAGGCCATTATCACGGCAATTTTGTTATTCACAAAACCATTGCGTTGCAATGTATGCCGGGTGCTATTCTCGATGGTGACGGGCATGGTAGTACGCTGAGCATTACTGCAAAAAATGTTATTATCTCCGGCTGTCGAATTATTCACTGGGGAGATGATTTAACAACCATGGATGCGGGCATCAAGGTAAAAAAATCAGCCACCAATGTACTGATTAAAAACAATCAATTACAGGGAGATGCTTTTGGTGTTTTGCTTATGGGATGCAAAGATGCCACGGTTAAAGATAATAAGATTGAAGGTAATGTAAAAATACGCTCCCAGGACAGGGGTAATGGGATTCACCTCAGCAGCAACAAGGGTGCTGATATTATTGGCAATACAATCTGGCACACGCGTGATGGTATTTATATCGAAACCAGCAATGGCAACACGATCGAACATAATGAAATGCATGATTTGCGCTATGGTATTCATTATATGTATTCGTATAGTAATATTATTAAAAATAATTATACGCACAATACCCGAACAGGTTACGCAATGATGGATTCCAAATATCTGGAAATTGTTGGTAACCGTTCTGATCATGATCAGAATTACGGTATGTTGATGAATTTTATCACCCACTCCACTATCGACGGTAATACATTCAGTAATGTCAGTCAGGGGGGCAGCCAGAATGGTTACTATAAGATTATCGGTGCAGTGGGAAAAGGACTGTTTATTTATAATTCACTTTATAACACCATAAGCAATAACACGATTGAACATGATGGAATAGGTATCCACTTGACGGCAGGCTCAGAGGATAATCGATTCTTTGGTAATAACTTTATTGGTAACCAGCGCCAGGTAAAATATGTGGGCAGGCGACGTCAGGAATGGTCCTATAAAGGACGTGGCAACTACTGGAGTGATTATATAGGCTGGGATCGTGATAATAATGGCATTGGTGATCGTCCTTTTGAGCCGAATGATAATGTTGATAAATTACTCTGGAAGTATCCGCTGGCAAAATTATTAATGAATAGTCCTTCGGTTCAAATTCTGCGCTGGGCACAGATGCAGTTCCCGGTTTTCAAATCACCCGGTATCACCGACAGTTATCCTTTGATGCAACCTGTTTCTTCAAAAACCGGAACGCGGAGACTCTCATCCTTATGAGTGTCGAAGCAATCCATTTCGAACATGTCGTCATGAATTTTGGCAAGGTGCAGGCACTTGATGATATCAGTCTACAGATTGAACAAGGGCAGGTGGTAGGATTGCTGGGGCATAACGGGGCGGGCAAAACCACCAGCATCAAGATAATACTGGGTATCTTGCGGCCAACTTCCGGCAGCGTGAAGGTATTTGCGAATGATCCGACCAATGTTATGAAAATGGCCGCATTACGCAGACAGATGGGCTACCTGCCCGAGAACCTTAGTTTTTATCCTCAGCTCAGTGGTCGGGAAACCCTGCGGTATTTTGCCCGCCTGAAGGGAGCAGGCAAACAGGAGCAGGAACAATTACTGGAGGAAGTGGGTTTGCTGCATGCCGCCGACCGGCGGGTCAAAACATATTCAAAAGGCATGCGTCAGCGTCTGGGTCTCGCGCAGGCCATGTTAAACCGGCCTAAACTGTTAATCCTGGATGAACCGACGGTGGGTCTCGATCCGGTTGCGACACGGGATCTGTACGACAAGATCGAGCGACTCAAACAGCAGGGAACAACCATTATTCTTTGTTCGCATGTTCTCTCGGGTATCGAGGAACACCTTGACCGCGCCCTGATTCTTTCGGCCGGTAAAATACTGGCGCAGGGCAGTATTGATGAGTTGCGCAAACAGGCGCAATTGCCTATGACAATTCATGTGCGAGGCAAAATTGCCCATCAGGAGTGGCTCGACAAGCTTCCCTCACAGGGCGTGTCGACCCGTCGGATTAATAGCCACCAGTATATATTATCCGCTGCTGCCAGTTATAAGCTCACCCTGCTTACTGCGCTTGCCAGTGAGAAAGATGTTGAAGATATTGAGATCGTTATGCCGACGCTGGAGTCGATTTATATCCATTATAATACTCAACCTGCTTCCGGCTCAGAGGTTCCCCGTAAACAGGTGGTGACAGAAGATGAATAAGATCTTTATAGTGGCGGCAAAAGAATTCAAAGATGGACTGCGCAACCGTTGGGTCGCCGGGGTCACCGTGGTGCTTGCACTTTTTGCCATGGCTATTTCCTATTTTGGCGCAGCAGCATCCGGGATGGTGGGCTTTACCTCTCTTTCGACGACCATCGTCAGTCTCTCCAGCCTGGCCATTTTTCTTATCCCGCTTATTGCTCTGATTCTGGCCTATGACAGCATCGTCGGCGAGGAAGAACAGGGGACCTTGATTCTATTGCTGACGTATCCTCTGAAACGCAGTGAACTGCTGGCAGGCAAGTTTACCGGGCATGCGGCGATGCTAGCGCTGTCGACGCTACTGGGTTTTGGTTCAGCCGGGTTACTGATAGCAATTTTCTCTGACCAGGTAGCCCCGTGGAAATTGTTAGCCGCCTATTCCATCTTTATGGTCACCTCGATCCTGCTGGGTTGGGTATTCATTGCTCTCGCCTATCTTGTCAGCGTGATGTCGGTCGAGAAAAACCGGGCTTCCGGTGCAGCGTTGCTTATCTGGTTTGCCTTTGTGTTTGTATTTGATCTGTTGCTTCTTGGCCTGCTGGTGGCCACCGGCGGCGGCATCGGTGATGATCTGTTTGGCTGGTTACTGCTGCTCAATCCGACCGATATTTTCCGCCTGATAAATCTGGGTGGTTTCAAAGCAACCCAGATACAGTCCGGGCTGGTCTCGATTGCCGATAAGCAAATGATTCAACCATTGGTGCTCTGGTCGGGCCTGTTGGCCTGGATTATTATTCCCTGTCTGCTCGCAGTATGGCGATTCAATAAACGTGTCATCTGATCTCGTTCAGCATAGCTATGCTTATGCAACGATTAATAAATAGTGACGGAATAATTTTATGAAGTACTTTCGACTGGGTTTGCTTATTGTTCTAACGTTTGTTCTTTTTGCCTGTGATTCAGGCAAGCACAATCCTGCCAACAATCCAGCGGTCGACATTAGTAGCGGCGATGAGTGCCACCTGTGTGGTATGTCCATCAGCCGCTTCCCCGGACCTAAAGGGGAAGCCTATGTGCGCGATAACCCCCATGTTTTTAAGTTCTGTTCGACCCGTGACCTGTTTTCCTATATTCTGCAACCGGACGTAAAAACTATTGTCAAAGAAATTTATGTTAACGACATGGGCAAAACAGACTGGCAGAAGCCAGCGATGCAGGCGAACTATTTTACCAACGCACGCACCGCCTATTATGTTATTAAACAACCACTCAAGGGTGCGATGGGACCCACCATTGCCTCATTCTCCAAAAAACAGGATGCCGAAGTCTTTATTAAAAAACACGGCGGGAAGTTGCTTCGTTTTAAAGATATGACTCTTGAGATTGTTGCCGATATTCAGCAACAGTCAGGAGATCATGAATAATCGGGGTCAATAATCGGGGTCAGAACGCAGATAAGGCTAATATACTACATGACATAATAGACTGTTTCTGCCTCCTTGGCGCAAGGCCGACCCAGTGCCTTAGGTCGAATTTGTCGGCTAGTCATCGACTCTATTTTTTCTTTGAAATCCTCTCGCCCTAATACTAGCTCCTGATTTAATACGGCACCTATATCATGAATATCTGACTCCGGCATATATCCACAAAATAATTCACGATAGATCGATTGACGCCGTGCTGCCTCCTGTCCAATCGCGGCATACAATGGATGCGATTGTATTAAAGCGTCCGCCTTTCCTGTTGCGTCTGTTTTATAGCTAGACAGGCGTACTCACCCGGATGCGACACCATCTCTGCTCGCACTGGATTCATTATTCAATATATCGTATACAGGTTAACAAGTAGGCTTCGCTATCAACCAGGCTGACTTTGAATCACCCTTCCCACAATGCCCTGTGCGCTGGTAAGTATGATTGATATAACGAAACCTAAATCTTGCAAACATCATGTGAGTAATGCTGTGTTCATGGCCGGGCGTAACAAGCAGATAAACGTGGTTTGTCATAAAAACAAACCCATGAATAGCCGCACCATTTTTTTTAGCAGCATCGCGTAAATCTTGGTGGTATCGAGAATAATATTCCTGAGCATAAAAACAGGGTTCACGATTATGCCCTCCATTAACATTATCTGTGTTC
>ENA-ORDP01000308-ORDP01000308.1-marine-sediment-metagenome-genome-assembly--contig:-NODE-308-length-33236-cov-4.490311_pt1 | contig 33236 bp, 23 predicted proteins | sample MGYA00248627_ERZ508539 | MGnify/ENA primary metagenome ERZ508539 (study PRJEB26208, sample SAMN05571518) | marine sediment metagenome | biome: deep sea; feature: Hydrothermal vent; material... | reverse complement strand
CGTACTCGAACGGAATCGCAATCAGCTTGCCGTTTTCGCGCCGCAGGATCTTGATTTTGTTCAGTGCAGCATAGGTAGCAGTGCCACCCGCCATACTCAATGCCTGCATTACATCGGTATTGCGCGTCATGGGGAAGGCCCCCGGGCGGTTGACCTGCCCGAGGACATAAACCGTGTTACCTGCGAGATCCTGAACTGAAACCGTGACAACAGGATCGGGTATATATTTTTTCAGGCGTTCGGTAATCAGCAGACGCAGGGCCTCGATAGTGCCCCCCGAGGCCTGGGTTTCACCGACCAGTGGGAATGTAATATAGCCGTCCGGGCGTACAATAACCGCCTGGGACATGTCCTCTTCCTTCCATACGGAAATGCCTAACTGGTCGCCGGGTTGTATTTCGTAGGCGCTGATGGCGTTGTCAGCACTTTCCTCTGCCATTGCGGTGTGGCCTGGAAACAAGGCCGCCAGCGACAGTATCGTGCCCAGAAATTTTAATGCTTTAGACATGCAAGCCCCTGATTGTCAATAATTTTAATGTTTTATGGTTTATTGCCTTCCGGCGGCCAATATTGAAGCAAAAGGGCTTGCTTCGGTCAAGTTGCATAAACACCACATCATGGTGGCACAAGCTGTTCGGATAAGGCAATATTCCTTATATTTACAGCATCGGGATTGGCGGAACCAAGAGAATGCAAGAAGATATCGGAGAACTCACTGACAAGGCGCTCGCACTGATTGAAGAGGGCAGCTTAAAAGATGCTAAAGCAATATGCAGGCAAATATGCGACTGCCAGGGAAATGATGCAGATGCCTGGATGCTGCTTGGCGTAGTCAATGGGGAGCTTGGCAATACCGATGAGGGAATTGATGCCCTGAAGAGAACAATTTCAATCGAACCTGACTTTTCAGAAGCCCACTTCAGTCTTGCGGATTTGTACAGAAAAAGGGGGAATCTACAGGCTGCTCTGTCGCACCTGGAGCAGGCAACCGCAATTGACGAAGATTATATTGAGGCATGGATGACGCTGGGGGCTGTCCACGGCATACTCAAAAACTATAAGGAAGCAGAAAAATGCTGCAGAAAAGTAACTGACAGGCAGCCGGGAAATATCGTTGCCTACATGAATCTCGCAAATGCCCAGATCAATCTGGAGAAAACGGAAGACGCGATAACAACCTACAGAGAGGTAGTCAGGCAGGGTCCCGGGCAGGTGAATGCCTGGCTTATGCTGGGCAAGCTCCATCTGCAGCTGGAGCAATATCAGGATGCTGAAGCTGCGATTGATAAAGTGATTTCCCTGGATCCGGCTTCGGTAGAAGCGCATTATATTCGTGGTAATGTGCAGCAGGATCAAGGACGGCTGGAACAGGCGCTTGCCTGTTACGAAAGCGTCATCCAGATCGATGCCGGGCACGCCGGTGCCCACGGGTACAGTGGAATAATACTCAAGGCCCAGGGGAAAAGGAAAAAAGCAATTCTCCATTTCAGGCAATCCCTGCAACTGAATCCGGAACAGCCATTGATTCTTTCCAGTCTTGGGATGGCCCTGCAGGAAATCGGAGAATATAGCGACGCGGAATCTTGCTATCGCCAGGTGATTGCACTGAAGCATGATTTTTCGGAAGTGTATGTGAATCTTGGCGTAGTGTTGCGGCGCCAGGAAAAGCTTGAAGAAGCAATTGACTGCTTCCGCAGTGCCCTGGAATACGATGCCAGTGATGCCGTTGTATATAATTATCTGGGGGGGGGCTTGCAGGAAGCAGGGCTGTTTGATGAAGCGGTGGAAAACTTCGTCAAGGCAATAAACCTGGATTCCGATTACCCGGAAGCCTACTTTAACCTGGCTGTTAGCCAGCAAAAAGAAGGCGATTATGCCGGCGCTCTGGATAATTTTTGTCATGCGGCGGAACTAAAGCCGGATAGTGCCGGTGCTTATCTTGGACAGGGTCTTGTTCTTGTCAAGCAGGGCATACCGGGCGCAGCAGTGAAGTGCTTTAACAGGGCGTTACAGATTCAGCCCGAATACCCTAAGGCATTGCTGGGCCTTGCCAGTGCGTATCTTACGCTCCAGAAGCCGGACCTCGCACTTTCGTATACCAGGAAGGTGCTGGATGCAGACAGCAAAAATGTAGATGCTGGCGCCCTCCTGGCGTTGATCTATGAGCATACAGGTGAGATCGAAGCGGCCTGGAAACAGCTATCCCCTCTTCTGGACGGGAATGCTGAAGAGATCAATATTCTGCTGGCGTTCTCGACCGTCTGTCGGCGTCTGGGGCGTGAGGAGGAAGCGATCAGCCGCATGGAAAAACTTCTGGCGAAGAATAGCCTGTCAGTTTGCGGTCGTGGCAACCTGCACTTTAGTCTCGGCAAGCTTTACGATTCGATAAAATCATACGATGCTGCGTTCGAACATTATCAGAAAGGTGGTGAACTAAAGAACGAATCTTTCGGAAGTGACAGAGCTTTTGATAGAGAAAGACATGCATTGGAAATTGATTCATTACTCAAAGTTTATGGTCGGAATACCCTGGGAAATGTGTCGCGCGCACGGAACCGTTCGGGAAAGCCGGTATTTGTCGTCGGTATGCCGCGTTCCGGAACCAGTCTCGTTGAGCAGATCCTGGCCAGTCACCCAAATGTGTTTGGTGCTGGAGAGTTGCCCGATATAATCCAGATGGTAACTTCGATGCACCTGGTGCTGGGTATGGAACGGCAATACCCTCAATGTGTAAAATCATTGACACAGAAAAATGTTGATTTTCTTGCGGATAAGTATCTTGCCAATATCGATGAGAAAGCACCGGATGCCGTTCGTGTTATAGACAAGATGCCAGGCAATTTTATGCACCTCGGGCTTATAGATCGCCTGTTTCCGGGTGCGCGCGTTATACATTGCGTACGCAACCCGATAGATACGTGCCTTTCCTGTTACTTCCAGGATTTTTCCAGAAGTCACCAGTACTCCTATGATTTAACCAGTCTGGGCATCTTTTACAGGAGTTACCAGCGGGTTATGCGTCACTGGTTAAATGTGCTGCGGATACCGGTCCTGGAAATTAAATATGAGGCGCTGGTCAGTGATCAGGAAAAATACAGTCGCAAGCTTATCGATTTTTGTGAGCTGGAGTGGGACGATAATTGCCTGCAGTTTCACAAGACAAAGCGCTTTGTCGGGACTGCGAGTTTTCAGCAGGTAAGTGAGCCGATGTATTCAAGTTCCGTTGAACGTTGGAGGAATTATGAGAAACATATCGATCCTCTTATAGAGGCGTTGAAAAACTAGTTCTCCACTATTATGGTGTCACTGGAAAGCAACCCCGATAATGCCACGCTCCAGAAGGAGGCGTTATTAATCAAGGAGTACAGCGCCCATGCTGCGGGTCTGGGCGCTATTGCCGAATCTGGTGCATTTGCCCGGCTGGAGGGGAGCTTCCTGGATTATCCGAGATACCTGAAAAGTCGTTTCCACAAACTTTCCAGTAAACGCTTGCTCATGCAAATTTCGGCCGGGAGTCCGGTTATCGGCGTCAACAACGCCAGTCCCGAACTCAGAGAGATCTTTTATCTCGCACACATCGCGGTGTGTTGTGAGTTATTCAAGGATGTATCAATCCCCGCGGAAGCATTAAACCAGGCCGGTATGCGGGCCGTTTGCGACAATATTGTAAAGCTCTTCCTGAAAGATGGAACCAGTCTGCTACAGGGCACCCAACGCCTGCAATTTGCCGATGCTATGCGTACCATGCAAATCCTCCGACTACTTGGTTTGGTTACTCTGTCCACGCCATCGGCAAGACAGTTATCTTTCGCTTGTGGTAACGCTGATAGGGAAATTTACGGCGTACATTCAACGCCCAGAATATACCGGGAAACAGGTGCCGGTGGGTTGGCTTTTTCCACCCAATGGAAAGCGCCCCAGCATATCGCGCTTATTGACAATGCGCCGCAGTTCAAAAATCACTTTGATATGCTTAATAGCAGCCATCGGGACTGGTTATATGCTATGAACAAAGGCTTGAACGAGGCCCTGGCGGAGCTTGGAGGAAAAATCAATAATACCGGGCACTCATTCCGGCCCCGCAACCTGGTCGCCGGCCTGCGTATTGATCATTTGATGTTTCCGGACGTAGCCGCGTTCTTCGCTTCTATTGCTCCCCTGCTTCAACCGGCCTCTGATCTGGTGATCACGGTTGGCGCGGGTCATACCCTTGAGGAGTTTGAAGGACGCATCAACAAGATCAAGGAAATGTCCAATTATCTTTCCGGTCTTGGCCTGGAGCCTGTTAGAATCAAACTCTATACTGGCGATACACTGCAAGAACGGCGTTCCGGACCAAATTTTGGCGTGCTTGCATATACGACCTACGAAATTCTTTACTGCCGGTTGCGACGCAGGTTACTTCCTGGCGGGAAGGGCATATGATTTAGTAGCGACTCCCCATCATCTTGCAATGAAAGTCGTATGATTCCATGCTGCCTTGGGTTTCGGTCAGTTTCTTGTCAGAAAGGAGCGTTTTTTCAGTTCAGCGCTCACGGCCTGGATAACAGGTTTCCATTCTTGTGGTGAGGACTGCCAGAAATGACGAATACCGGGGTACCAGTAGCTGGTATCACTACCCCTGAGCCAGCGCCAGTCACCGCTGAATGGCCCATGCCTCGGTTCCAACACTGCCTGCAGCGTGCACAGTAGAATTATCTACCGATATCACCAGGTCCAGGGATTTGATTTGTGCGATAAAGGAGTCCATGTCGGATAGTGGGTCGGCGTCATCCCAGTCATGTATGTGCACCCCAAGCTGTTCCCTGATGGCGCTGATCTCTTCTCCACATTCCCCGTATTGCAGGTTTATAAACTGTGTGTCAGGTATGCGGAAGATTTCCGCCCATTTTTTCAGGTCCAGCGACCTGGCTTTTTTGTCAGCTACGCATGTTCCTCCCCGCCAGGATATGCCTACTTTGTAGCCGCGGCCTAATTCAGCGTATTGACTTTTCCATCGTCTGGCCTGTTCAGGATCCGGTCTCAGATAGCCCTGATGTTGAGGGAAGGACTCCAGTCCCGGTCTCAGGTGCAGGGGAATGCTGCCCGCCGGAATCTGAACGTCTATGACCGGAACATCCGACAGCCATGATGTGTCGGAATTCTCTCTATCGATACCCCGGCAGATTGCAGTAGCAAACGACCGTCTGAACAGTGGCTCAAGGCGGGGGTCACACTCGATAATTACATTGCCCGCAATCGAGCAAAGCTCCGGGTAACATGAAGAAAACATGATTTCATCGCCGATCCCTTGTTCAGAGTACACCAGAATATTCCTGCCATTCAGTGATTCGCCGTTCCAGACGGGAAAGCGGTAAGGTCTCGGTTTCCACTGGTTGGCTTGCCAGCGCCACTCGTACTCTTTCCAGCCATTTTCGAAATCGCCCGTTGATAACAAGGCTATGGCCAGATTGTTATGCGCGCCTGCATGCCCGGGGTCCAGGGAGGTCGCTTTACGGTAGGCGATGACCGCCTCGGGAAGGTGGCCCTGTTCCCTGAGTGAATTGCCGAGGTTTGCGTATGCATCGGCGTAGTCGGGCTTTAGCCTGACAGCCTGACGAAAGTATGTTTCAGCTTCGGCAAACCTGCCGAGATCCTTTAGGGCATTTCCTGTACTATTTATGGTTACCACATTGAGTGGCTCAACTTTCAGGGCTTTTTTATAGGATGAAAGCGCCAGATCCGGCTTGCCCTGGTATTTGAGTGCATTGCCCAGGTTGTTTGCCGCGTTGCAGTAATTCGGGTTTTGGCCGCTGTGCTTTTCCATCAGATGAACAGCCCTTGAGATCAGTTTGACTGATTCGGCATAATTTCCATTCTGACTTTCCAGTATGCCAAGGAAATGTAATGCGTCCGCATTGTCAGGGTGTTGCGTCAGGAACTTTCTGTATAATTTCGAGGCCTGAGAAAAATTCCCGCTCCTGTGGTACCCGATTGCTTTCTGCAGGAGTAATATAGGTTTAGTCTTATCGGACATACTCTGTTTTAAATTTTCACAGAATCGAAGTGGGTTGATAATACCGAATGAGTACCGGCAGACATGCAGGCCTTACTTTCAGTGGCAATGAGGCTACGCTTGCTGTGCCATACCATATACATGGCCCCGTAGCAGATATTGACAAGAAATGTGAAATATTCCTTCATATACCCAAGTGTGGGGGGACCACGCTACATTTTATAATGGCCTGTTGTGCAGAGTTTACCCGAAAATCGTATACGCGGTATGTTATCAGGGATGTAAATCCGCCAGTACTTATGCGGGATGGCTGGACCGGCGCATGGGATGAAGTGTTCCATGCGAAAATCACGAGCGAAAATTCCCCCCTGTATATTTCAGGTCACTTCCCTTTTGGAGTTCATGCAAATATAGATGTTCCCTGTCACTACATTACCCTTGTAAGAGATCCGGTTGCGAGGGAAATATCAAATTTTAATCATCATTATCAAAAAGGGTTCCTGGACGGAGATGCGTCACTGTTAAAACAGATGGTGCAAGAGCGGATTATCATTGATAATCCCCAGACAAGAATGCTTGCCGGAGTGGGAGCCATGACGGGTGTGTGTTCCGAGGAAACCTGGGGGCTGGCAGTAGAAAATCTTGCGTCTTGTTTTTCCATTATTGGTACTGTCGAAAATTCCAGTGAAGTTATCAGGGGGGTGCTTGCTCTGAATGGCTGGCCGGCTATTGCTTATGTGCGCGCACAGATAAGTGCCGTTAAGGCTATAAAGTCTGTAAATAGCGAGCTTTCGGGTATGTTGTATGATTATCACTCATACGACAGACGCCTGCATGAGTGCGCAACGGAGAAGTGGAATGAATGGAAAAGCCTGTATGTTCAGGGCGAGCGAAAACTTGATCCTGACGAGCCGGTAATATGCTTGCCGCCGGATATTCACGAAAGAAAACAACCCATCCTGATAAAGGGAAGCCAGCTCAGCATGCTCTTCGGCTGATGGCATGCCAGATATAGAGGGTGATACATCGTGTTTTTAAACTACAAATTACATTTTTTGCTGGTGCTTTTGTCCCTGCTTGTGATTACTTCGTGTGACAGGGGCCGACAGGGAAGCGAAGACTATGAATCGCAGGTCGGGGAGGCTTTAACAAAAACCGGGCAGAATGCGGAAAGTATTTCTCTGCCGAAAATCCCCTTCCCGGTGTCTACTCTTGCCCGGTTGCCTGAAGTAGACGATGTTATGGCCAACCCACTCAGTGTTATCAAGCTTGGTGACGAGCTCAGGAAAACCGAATTCAGTGGTGCGCGCAGTGCATACCTTGCTGAACTTATGCAGCAGCTGGATATTGGGGAAATTAATCTGCATTCATATCGGGCCAGTACAAAAAATATGGATGTTGCATGGGAGGCTTTGTTCGAGAGCTCTCCGGTAAGAGAAGAGATTCGGGAGATTCCTCCCGAATGGAGCAGCGATACCCGGCTAGGTCGCGTGCTGCAGACAATCAGTCTGGAGATTGTAAAAGTCCGACAGGCCTGGGACAGGTACGGTGGCCAACCCGACGCGGCTGATCTTGAAGCCATTAATGCTCACCTGACCCGGTCGATTGCCTATACCGGCACGGACAAAGAAGCGTTTCTGATAGACCAAAAACCCTATTATTCGATCGGTGCCAGGGTGAATATTTCCGAACTTGCGTCGGCGCTGCTCCGGCTTTTTGCTGTCATAGAATCCGTCTTGCCGGAACTCGCCAAGGTTGGACCCATTGCAGACACGCTGCAATGGGATACTCCGCTGGGGTTGATACGTATCGCCGGTGACCAGAGTGACAGGCATGAAGGCGAATTTCTTCTGCTGATAGACCTTGGTGGAGACGATACCTATGTGGATGTTGGATCAGCGCTAAGGCCGGGTGATGTGTCTGTGATAATTGATCTTGGTGGTAATGATAAAGTGAGCTGGAAGGATATGCCGGGGCCTGGTAGTGGTGTATTCGGGATGGGGTTATGGTTGGATATGGGCGGTAACGACTATTATCACGGCAGCAATTATGGCCTGGGTGCGGCGTCTTTTGGTGCGGGTATTTTTTGGGATGAGAAAGGCGATGATGTATACGATGCCGGATTTCTTACCCAGGGCGTGGGGCAGTATGGGGTTGGAGCCTTTGTCGATATGCAGGGAAATGATCACTATAAATCCTATATGGCCGGACAGGGTTTTGGAGGCCCTGGCGGCGTGGGACTGCTTGTGGACTTCAGCGGCGACGATGAATATAGCTGTGGTGGAAAGATTCCAGATGCCTTCGAGGCAAGGATGAGGCGCCATCAGGGTGTCCATTACTTCAGCATGTGCCAGGGTTACAGCTTTGGTTTCAGGCCGGACATTTCCGGTGGTATAGGATTGTTGATCGATCATGCGGGTGATGACACGTATAAGGCTGATATATTTTCCCAGGGGGGGGCTTACTGGTTTGGCCTGGGGATGCTCATTGACAGTGCGGGTAATGATCGCTACGAGGCTTACGAGCACTGTCAGGGCGAGAGCCTGCATGTGGGTGCTGGTTTCCTGGGGGATTGGAGCGGAAATGACAAATACATTGGCTACGAACACTGCCAGGGTGTGGGAATGGATCGTGCGATGGGTGTTCTCTATGACAGATCCGGAGATGACAGTTACCGGTCGCATCACGAATCGCAGGGCGCAGGGCTGAAACCCTATGGCGTAGGAATATTGATCGATGAACAAGGCGATGATCATTATGATGCGTTGCGCGACTCCCAGGGATTTTCAAAGCCTGCCAAAGATATTCCGGCCACCCAGTGGCCTACCGGCATTCTGCTCGATCTGGGTGGCAGTAACGTATTTGTTCAGCCTTATACTGATGTTGTTGACAGTAACGGGCGGATACAGAACAGGCGGGGGATTGCTATTGATAAAGGCAGGAAGCCTGAATAGAAAGGGCTGTTCAGGTTTCGCCTCCTAGCCCCGTTTTTAGTGAACCCATGTGCTTTTCATAGTACCTGTATCGTCCGATCGAACTTGAATAGACGGGTTTTCGCACTTGCCGCACACTGGCGGTAGTAACGTCCCGTCTGGTTTTGTGAAAATCGAGGCAGCGGCTATCCCACTCAAGTCCACAGAAATGAATAATCCTGCGACTATGATGTTCGATATCGGTTACCAGGCTTTCATATTCGATATCCAGCATCGGCAACGTCAGGACGGATCTCCAGTGCGCCATAAGGCGTCGGTATTCCCGGTACATGATGCCGATATTGCCCAGGTCATAGGCATATTCGTGTGCCCCTACGAAGTCCTGGAAGTATATCGACAGTCCGGTATCCAGGGGGTTGCGCATACAGTGAATAATACGGGATCCGGGGAATGCCAACTGTATGAGTCCAAGGTACAGAAAGTTTGCGGGCATCTTGTCAGTTACTCTTGCTGATGCACCCCCTATATTTTGCAGATATTTTAAATACTCACGTGAAACTTCATCGATGCCTGTTTGCGTTAGTGATACCAGGCTGGCGGGGTAAGAGTCTTGACAGCCCAGCCGTTCTGGCAGACTGGATGCGATTTCAAATATATTGTCCAGTTCCCCCGCGCCGTACACAGAGGGGTGGCTTGCAAGAATCTGCTCCACCAGTGTTGTTCCGGAGCGGGGCATGCCGACGATGAATACCGGGGCATTCGAGCGCGATTGCGCTACGGGTAGTGAGGCAAGTCGTTGTGGCGTAAAAAAACCGGTATTACGGTCCACTTCGTTGATTATAGACCGAGGGTCAAAGGAGACTGGTTTCAGCTTGTTGCCGTTTTGGTAATGAGAAAATGCCCTGTCATATTTTCTCTTTTTGTCGTATAGACGTCCCAGGGAAAAGTGGAGAAGTCGTTTCCTGGCAGGTGGAAGATCATCCCTTTTCAGGATTTTTTCAAGTAGTAAAATGGCATCGTCACAGCGGTCAAAACGATCGCAGAGAGAGGAAAAGTTCCAGGCAACAGTGACATTGGTGGTGCCTCGTTCCACCAACGGGGATAATAACTCATACGCGCGTTTGAACTCCCCCTGCTTCTGAAGGATGCCCGCCAGACCCGCCAGCGCATTTTCATAGTCCGGTTCCAGTTCAAGCGCGGCTTTGAAATGGCTGCTCGCCTCATCAAGGACTCCCTGCATCGAAAGTACATAGCCCAGGGAATAATGAGTTTCTGCAGACTCGGGCTGGATCGAGAGGCTTCTTCTATAATAGTCTTCTGCCGTTTTCAGTATTCCAAGGTCAAGATAGATTCCTCCCAGGTTGGTGTGGGCGGTCACATTGTCGGGCCTTATCCGTAAAAGTGCCTGATAGGCTGCCGCGGCTTCCGTGAGCAAGCCGGCCTTTTTCAGAGCGTTTCCCAGATTGGTATGAGAAAGTTCATGGCCCGGGGCTATTCTGATGGCGGCTTTAAAGTGCCTGATAGCTTCATCAGTTCGATCCTGCTGGAGGCAGGCCACCCCCAGGCTGTTGTGGGCCGAGGCATTATGCGGATCTTTTTTGAGTGCTTGCCTGTAGTAGTTGATGGCCACATCGGGTTTTTCAAGACCAAGCCATGCATCACCAATGCCCTGTAGCGCGGCGGGGTAGCCCGGCGAAATTGCAAGGGCCTGTGTGAAACCGGCGATGGCCTCCTCAAGCCGGCCAAGCGAAGACAGGGCATGACCTGTATTGATATGCGCATTTATGTCCTTCGGGGCAAGAAAAACGGCCTTGCGCGACAGTTCCAGGGACTTTTCGTAGTCACCTTGCCCGCCATGAATAATGGCCAGCATTGAAAAAGGTTCAGGATCCCGCGGGCACAGGGAAATTAGCTGTGCTAACAGCTCCTTTGCCTCATCAAGCTGGTTCTGAAAGGCATATGCCAGTGCCTGTTTTTTCAGCTGTTCGACATTCTGCAGGGGGTCAGTCATTGACAGATTGGGCGGTGCGTAGCAGCGCAGCCAGTTCCTCTGACACGGTTATCAACAGGTCTTCCCATTTCTGCCCCTGCTGCTTGCGGAACATCCGGACAGATGAATACCATGGGGTTCTGTCTCCTGCCATGGTCCATCGCCAGTCCGGCACCACAGGTAGTAATAACCATACCGGAACTCCCAGTGCTCCCGCCAGATGAACGGTGGAGTTGTCGATGGAAATCACCAGGTCCATTGCCGAAATCAGGGCGGCAAAATTGTCCAGTTCTATAAGTGGGTCTATTTCAGGAAAACTGTGGATAGTTACTCCTGTTTGGTTCTTGATGTCGTCCGCTTCTCTCCGGCTCTCTCCGTGCTGAAGGTTGATGAAGTGCACCCTTTCTTGCTTGAGGATCTCATGCCAGCACTTGAGTTCGATAGAACGTGTCGAATTAGTCAGAGGGGTTCCGCCACCTTTCCACGAGATGCCGATTTTAAGGCCCTTGCCGGGCATGTTAAGCCGCTTCTCCCAGCCGGCTCGCGTATGGGGGTCAGCAACCAGGTAACTTCCGGTATTCGGAAAATCAGAGGTTGTTTTGCGCAGATACAGCGGCAGACTTCCGGCAGGGGATTGCATATCGATTCGCACTCCATGGTCTATGCGGGTATCAGTAGTATTCTGGTAGCGACCATGGATGGTTGCTCTCGGGAATGAGCGGGAAAACAAAGGCGCAAGCCGTGGTTCGCAGTCAATAATTACGTGTCTTGCCTGTGCCTGGATATCGGGAAGGCAGGAGGAAAACATTATCTCATCGCCAATTCCCTGCTCCGCATAGATCAGAATCGTTCTGTTTCCTAACGGTTCGCCACGCCATATCGGATGGTTGAAATTACGTGGCTGTTTACCGGGACGTTTCCAGCGCCACTCGTATTCAGTCCAGCCGCGCTCGTAGTCGGCGTTTATCAGGTGGCACAGGGCTTTGTTGAAGTGTGCGTCAGCATCTTCCGGGTACAGGTTGGTAGCACGATCCAGGACTTTACGTGCGGTTACCAGGTTCCCGGTTTCCTGCAGAGCCAGGCCAAGACCGGTGAGTGCTTCCCGCAACGTCGGTGACATTTTCAGTGCGAGTTCATAGTGTTTAATTGCCTCGGGGTGCCGTCCTTGCATTCTAAGCAGTCCACCCAGATTCACACGGGCATTGACGTTGTTGTGGTTAATCGAGAGTGCGCAATTGAAGTGTAATTCTGCCTTGTCTGCGTCCCCCATTTTCAGGTAGGTGCAAGCAATATCATAATATGCTTCACTATTCTCAGGTAGCAGAGTGGCGACCCTGGAATAATATTTCAGACCTTCTTCATAACGTCCTTCAGTAACAAGGGCTCTGGCAAGGTTTTTGTTGAGGACGGTATTTTCAGGTTCGATCCGAATAGCCCTGCGAAACAGATCAATGGCAGCGGGGAGCTTCCCGTGTATAGCTGACACGAGACCGAGCAGCCCCAGTGCCCCTGTGTGTCGTGGATTTGAGTCGAGGATTTTTTTGCAGAACGTGGAAGCTTGGTCATAAGCTCCCGTCTGGAAGTGACGGGCAGCACGTTCCATGGCGCTTGCGATTTTTCGGTTATCCGGTTTCATAACCTGAGGACCACAAGATCTCCCGGGATCCAGTTTCCTCTCTGCCGGCGCAGGTTTTCTCTGCGTAGCGTTAAAACTGAAAAACCGGCATCTGCGGCCACTTCTTTAATATAGTTACTCGAGTGTGCATAGCGACCGGTCTTGCGCAACACATAACCCGATTCCTCTGCTGCTTCGGTGGAGAATGTGAAATACGCGCCGGCCTCCGCGTACTTCTTCACGGACCTGAATAGCGGGTATATATTCCCTATGTAGGGGAAGACATCCGCGCATACAAACAGGTCATAGTGCTCCCCGCTGTTTTCAAGGTATTCGATAGCATCACCGGCGTGTAGTGAATCATATACATTTCTGTCCTTTGCTTTTTCTACCATGCGCACAGAGGCATCAACCCCGGTCAGCCGTTGTGCTACCGGCCTGAATTGTGCGCCTGCCAGGCCTGTACCGCATCCAATATCGATGGCATTCCTGAATATCGTATCCGGGCCGGCAATTCTGCCCATCTCGGTTCGAATCAGTTCCGGCATGCTGTAACCGAGTTCCTCTACCAGATGCTTGTCAAAATTCCCCGAATATTCATCAAACAGTTGCCTGACATGGTCGAGTGGTGCAGTTTCAGTGGTATTGCCATTCAATGATGCCAGCATATGTATCGCGGAGGAGTGTTCAGGGTTGAGTTCAACTGTTTTTTGAAAACACTGTTTCGCTTCATCGAGGCGGTCATTTTTGTAATAGACGGTACCAAGATTTGCGTAGGCATCCGTAAATGCCGGGTCGGTTGCGATGGCTTTCCGGTAAGCATCTATCGTTTCCTTTTCAAGTCCCTTCATTCGGTAGGCATTGCCAAGGCAGTTATACGCCATGGCCGTGGCCGGGTTTAATGCTATGGCCTTGTCGAGGGCTGATATTGCCGCGTCGGGTTGTCCATTCGCGACATAAACACTTCCCAGGTTTACGTAAATAGCCGAGCTGGATGGGCTATAACGCAGAGCCTCAGCTATCAGTTTTAAGGCAGCGTCATGCCGCCCGCGTTGATAAGCAATCATTCCCAGCATATGTAGCGCATCAACATTGTCAGGTTGTTGCTGCAGGATACTCCGGTAGCCTTTTTCTGCGGCATCAAGGTTCCCGGCCCGGTGCTGGTTGACCGCAGATTCGAAAGCCCCCTTTGAAGCCGGCAATGTGCTATCCCTCAATCTTTGACTGCCGTAAAATACAGGCAGTCAAACATTTGGTGCAGGCAGTTTTCACGAGGAGCAACGTGAAATTTTTTGTCGTAGCCATGAGTGAGAATCCGAAAGCCTGAGTCTTCAACGATAGCCAGAACCTCCTCGCCGGTATATGAAATTTCAGGTCTGAAAGTCATTACCCCGTAGTTGACCCAGTAGCCCCCTGGCTGTACAAGCTGGTGAATCCTGGGGGCGAATGCGCGGAGGTCCTCACCTACCTCATCGATTATGAAAGGTGTAAATGCCACGTGAAAGGCGTTATCCGCCACGGGAAGCTGTCTTGCGTCCGACAGCATGTAGTGGAACCCGTTATTCAGGCTGTGGGGTGCGCGCAGTTTCCAGTAACTCACGTTATCATGCGCATTTCGGATATTATTCTGGAATATCTGGTACAGGTTGAGTTCGCCGCCTGAAATAATGTGGGACGCAGCAAGCAACTTGAAAGGGTCGATATCTGTTGAGACTGTAAGCGGGCAGTTGTAGTGCTCGTGCAGGATGTAGGATTCCCGGCAGCCACCTGCGCCGATGACTAGCAGGGACTCCATTGATAAATCGGATGGGAGGATTTCCTTGACCTTGTCGCACATCAGGTCAGGTTCATTAGTGTCCCATGCCCAGTCGCGAAGCAGGTAATGAGGCGCGGAAAACTGTCCTGTCGCGGTAATATTTTCTTTGGGTGATACGCCCGGCCCGGCGTCACGCAGGGGGGCCATGAGGTCAGCAATAGTCTGAAGATTTCCGGTTTTTGCCCGTATTACATTGCTGAGGCGCTCCTTCACCGGAGGGTAAGTTGCAGGTGATGCGATCATATTGCTTTCATGCTGGATACTGTGTTGTTGCTGGAGAATGAAATTCCTGAACTGCTGTATCCAGCTGCCGACATATTCTTCCGGGTTGTTCACCAGCAGCGGTATTCCAGCAAGAACGGGGAAATCTATATTGCAGGAGCTGCAATGCGGGTTTTCACCTGTGGCAAAGGGCGTTTTGCAGCGGGGGCACGCCAGCTTTCCCGTGGTAAGCAAACTGCTGATGTTACCAGGCATAAGAAGGGTTCTGTTTGATATTTAACGAAACAGCGGGACAAAGATACGGCACGTTTAGTTTCTCATATTTAATCGGGGGCCGGTAGCCTGGCCAGATCAGACAGTATTTTCTTCAGGGGGGCGATATACTCATCATAGTTATTCCAGCGGCCGACAGCGCTGGAGTAAAGGGGCTTGTTCACCTGGTTCAGGCTTGCGGTTGCCACGATCCTGTCGTTTTTATAAAACTCCAGGCAGGATCGGTCCCATTCGAGCTTGCAAAACCCGATGATGCGTTTGCACTCCGCCTCGAAATTACCAACCAGCACTTCATAATCCACGTTGAGCATGCTGATATCCAGCACGTCCTCCCAGTATTTCATCAGGCGGTCATATTGAAGGTAATATTGACCAAGGGACTCCAGGTTGCTGGTATAGCCGAGGTGTCCGGCAAAGTCCTGGAAATAACAGGAAAGACAGGTATCCAGAGGGTTTCTTCTGCAGTGGATGATGTGTGCGTTCGGAAACAGCAATCTTATGAATCCCAGGTTCTGGAAGTTGGCCGGCATTTTATCGGTAATGCGCGCGGCTTCCGGTGCCAGAGCTTTTACGTGTTCAATGTACTCGCCGGACAAGGCTTCTATATCCGCCGACTTCAACTTTTTTACAGCGTCCGGAAAAAGATGCTCAGCTCCAACCCGTTCCGGTATCGAATTTAACAAGGATGGTAGTGTGTCGAGTTCACCGGCACCATAAACCTGCGGGTGGGAAGCAAGGATTTGCTCAACGAGCGTGGTGCCGGAACGGGGCATTCCGACAATGAATATGGGCAGCTTTGACGAGTGCCCCGGTCGGGGTGCATTCCGGAAATAATCCCTGTTGAAGGATGTGGCTATCTCTTCAACCATTGTTTTGTAATCGTCAGCGGGACTCGCAGCAGACCTGAGTTCGTTGCCCTGCCGGAAATGTTCGAATGCAGTACTGTACTGCTGCATTGCATCGTGGAACTGTCCCAGCCTGAAGTGTATCTGGGCGTGGTTGTCCCTGCTGAGGTCTTTGTTGTTGAGTAGTTGCTGTTCCAGCAGGCTGATGGCTTCAGTTTCCCTGCCAGCATACGGGGCGATTCCGGCAAAAGCGATTGCAACGGATGCATTGCCGGAGAGGTTGTGTAAATGGGGCTCTAACAGTGCGCAGGCCTTATCGTACCTGTGCCGGCGTGCAAAAACGCTGGACAGCCCCGCTACAGCGTCGTGATCATCCGGGTTAATTGCTACTGCTGTTTGATAACATTTTTCGGCCTCGGGGGTCTTGCCCAGCGACAGATAAACGCTGCCTGCTTCCCTTAATGCAGCGCTGAAACCAGGACGGAAATGCAGGGCACGATTCAAGGCATCGATAGATTCCTGTCGCAGGCCCCGGGCTTTCAGCGCTTTGCCGAGATTGTAATAGTAGTCCGGTGAATCGGGTTCCAGTAACAGTGCCTTGTTAAAGCATTGAATTGCCTGGTCTGGATCGTTGAGTTCCAGGAGAACATTACCCAGGTTGTTATGGCTGGCCGGGTTGTCAGGCTCGCAGGCTATCGCTCGATTATAGCTTGCGGCTGCATCTATGAGATTGCCCTGGTACTTCTGCGCCATCGCCAGATTGTAGTAGGCGGCGGGCAGTTCGGGATCCAGTTCTGTTGCCTTGCGTAGATATTTTTCCGCATCAGGATAGTTGCCGCGCATGCCATTGACAACGCCGAGTGCTATCAATGCATCTGTATCTCGATGGTTTAGCGAATAGGCGCCTAGAAATGCGTCAATGGCTTCGCTCAGCTGGCCACTATTAACCAGCTGCGTACCCCTTTCTTTCAGTGCGGTGGCGCTTGGTCGTGTCGTCATTTCCATGAATTGTGTCCCGGGCTTGCCCGGGTACGAAACGGCTTTTGTTCAGTGCTACCGTTTTTGCGGGGCTGAATGCCGGCGGGATTTCCCTATCCATCCAAGCCCGAGCAGTCCGCTGAAGAACAGGGGCAGGGCCGCAGGCAGCGGCACTGCCGCAATTTCAAACTCAACCTGATTCCAGTTACTTTGCCCGGTATCGGAGCTGCTGGCTGAACCCCAGGCGACCCGGTTGAACAGCGAACTGCTTACCCCTGCGTAATTACTGATCCGTTCAACACCGTCTATAAAGAGATCAACAGAGTCCACCAATGGATCATAGACCATCTCATAGAGGTGGTAGCCCGCACCACCATTCTGCAATGTGAAGAGTGTCCCCGTGGCAGCCAGGGTATTATTAGGATCAACTCCACCGTCCCATAGCAATGCCATCGGGTCACCATCCGCTTCGCTGCCCAAAGCGAGCCTGTAGGCAGTTGTTCCATTGGCATACTCAAGTATGATGGAACCGGCATTGCCGACGGCATCCGGTGTATCGACAATGCGCAGATTGGCGCGCAGTGCCCAGCCCAGGGTGTTGGCCTGGGTGGTTTCGGCGGTGCTCGGTGACTGTGTGTAGAACCAGTTTGTCCCGATAAAAGTGGAGTTGTCATCAATGGACCACGCATTAAGCCCGCTTCCCTGATCATTGCTTACGGGGGTTGCCGTGGGTCTCTGGTCCAGAAAAAATGCGACCGGTTCCACTGCCCAGCCCTCGGTAGTCGGATCGGTGTTGCCTGAATGAGAAAACACAATGCTTGCCTGTGCCTGCCCCGATAGCGAACCTGAAACTGCCGCAGCAATCATAAGTGCTTGAAAGTGATTCATTATTTCCTCTCTATTTATACTTGTTTCTAGCTTGACGGCATACTGCTTAGTATACCCGCTTTTTGATTAATTTTAATCCGCTAGTGGAGTTACTTACAGCCGCCGGGATTTGTTTTACATATATGCAAGTTGCACACCATGCCCGGTAAAACAATAGCTTACTGCGTCGGGGTGTTTGTGACGGGAGAAACTGTAATATAATTCGACAAATGCGTGGATGTTCAGCGCTGTGGCGTAACCTGTTCCGGGGGGGTATATCTCTTTACAAGACAGGCAGCTACGTTTTTGTCTTTGAAATTTTTCAGGACTATCGTCGGTTTCAGCGGTATTTCCTGGTTGTAAAGAAAATCAGAAAATGGTTTGGAGAATTTTTGCATTTTGTCAGGGTCGAATTCGTGCCACAACGTAAGGGGGAGGTATGGCCATCCGGCTTGAACCAAAGCAGATAGCGGATTATCAAACCTGGGAGCAGGCTGCCAACAACGATCTCCCGGGGCGCTATGCTATGGGGTTTCGGGGAGCCCCTGTTTTTTCATTGTATGACAATGACTTGCCGTTATCGGCGGAGCAGATTGAGTGCGGGGATCACAATGGCTGCGCTGTCTTGAACTTTGTCGGGCAGCCGTCGCGCCCTGCGCTGATGATACAGGGCCTCAACGGCAGCGAGATCAGGCGGATACTCGCCAGCCTGGATGGGCAAACCCGTTTCAGGGAGGTGCGCACGAATTTCTCCGTACGCTATTCAGCAAATCAGTTGCGCCAGCTCTGCCAGAGCCTGCTTGGAGTGGTGGTTTTTCTTCCCGATGCAATACAGGATCTTGAGCAAGGCATTCGCCGTGTCGAGATTGTCCGTTTTCCCGTCCAGTCGCCTTATCTGGTGCTGCGCGAATACTGGTCGAATTGTCGCGATGTACGCGACAGGGTGCCGGAACTTCTGGATAATTTGCAAACGCTGTTGGCATTCAAGTCTGCGCTGGCGGATTTGCATATTCTGGCCACGCTGGGCGCGGATCTGAGCACCCGCTACGGTGGGTCCGGAGGCGTGCCTACCGTACCCGGTGGTTACCGCAGTCATCCGGTGCGTACCGGTCTTGCTGTTGACAAGGCACATTTTATCGACGGTTACCTGGAGCGGTTGGGGCTGGACAGATTTCGCCGGGATGAATATTTTGTTACCTCCGGGGCAGGCACATTATTGGGTGCGGTCGCGGGAGAGGGGCTGACATTCCGCCATCCGCCGCCGGATAACGGTTGTCTGGAGAAAATTCTGGAAGAGATGCGTATAGCCCTGGCTGAAGTGGTGCTGCAAATGGGTAATGGCGGGCGCGAAGCCATGCTTTTGCCACTTTCGCGTTTCCATAAACTGTTCCTGCATGCGCACCCTTTCTATAATATTAATAACTCGGTTGCCATGAATATTACCAATACCACATAACGACTTTCAGTCGTTCTGAAAACAACCTATGGACTTTTAGTCCATGGTCGTTGAGTTTACCGTACGTTTACACTCGAACTCAAATAAGTGGTGGTGTACTGTCAGTTTGCGATTTAACTGAGGAAGTGTTTGTGGGGGATGTAGAAAAATTATTGTTGCAAGCGGTAGACCTTTTTCAGCAGGGGTGTTTGACGGAGGCCAGGATGCTCGCCCTGAAATGTCTGGAGATGTCTCAAGGGCAAGCAGAAGCCAGCCACCTCCTGGGTCTTATTGCCGTCCAGTGCGGCAATAATAGCGAAGCCGTGGAGTTAATCGCTCGTGCTATCCAGTTCAACCCCCGATATATCGAAGCACATTTTAACTACGGACATGTGTTAAGAAATCTGGGCAGGATGGAGGAAGCGCTTTCAGCGTATGACCGGGTGATCCAGCTTGACCCATGCTATGTTGAGGCGCACTTCTATCGGAGTACAGTGTTGTGGGAGTTGGATAAGAAGGATAAGGCGCTTGAAGCCTGCGAACACACAATCCAGCTTAATCCACTGCACGTTGCCGCGCACTATAACCGTGGCAACATGTTGAGGGAGCAGGGCAGGGAAAAGGAAGCTCTGGGAGCTTACAGGCAAGTTATTAAAAACAATCCACGGCATATCGAAGCACGTTGCAACCATGCGGCCCTGTGCCGGAAACTGGGTTGGCTGGAAGAGGCTCTGGCAGGTTACGAACAGACGATCAAGCTGAGTCCGGATATGGTCAAGGCGCATGTCGGCCGTGGGAATGTATTATGGGCTCTTTGTCGCGGTTTTGATGCGCTGGAAGCCTGTGATCGAGCTATTAAGCTGGATTCAACGGTTGCAGAAGCATATTACAATCGCGGAAATATATTTACTGCCCTGGGTTATTTCGCCAGGGCAGAGGATGATTTTCGACGTGCACTGGAAGTGCGCCCTGATTATAAGGCACATAGCAATCTGCTGTCTCTGTTGGCTGCTACAGCAGTATTGCCACCCTCAAAAATGCTCGAAGAACAGCGGCGCTGGGACGAAGTATATGGGAAAGACGGCCGCATGCACACATTGGCCGTGCATGTGCGAGGAACCGGCCTGGAAAGGCGTTTGCGAGTGGGGTATGTTTCTCCCAACCTGTGTGGCCATGTAGTGCATTACTTTTTCGAGCCGCTGCTTGCTGCACACGACCGCACCCGGGTCGAAATTTTCTGTTACGCGTGCCATGACGAATCTCTTTCGGATAAAGCTACTGACAGGCTGCGTGAACTTTCTGAAAACTGGCGTTTCGTGGCCGATACAAGCGATGAGGAGTTGGCGAATCTTATCCAGAGTGACAATATTGATATTCTTATTGATCTTGCAGGTCACACGGCGGGTAGCCGACTCAAGGTATTTCCCTATCGGCCAGCTCCAGTGCAAGCGGCCTATCTGGGGTTTTACGCGGCCACCTGTCTGGAGTCGATGGACTACTGGATTACCGACGAGGTGCTGCACCCATATGACACATCCGAGCAGGCAGTAGAAACTATCTATCGTCTTCCGCGGTGTTGGGTGTGTTACCAGCCACCAGCCGAGGCTCCGGCGGTAGCCGCCTGCCCCAACACAGATGAGCGGGTGGTTTTTGGTTCATTCAACCGCCTGTCCAAGCTAACACTAGAAGCCATTGAGACCTGGAGCCGGCTGCTTAGCGAGCTTCCAGGTAGCCGCCTGTTGATAATGGACAAATATCTGGGAGACTTAAAAACACGGCAGATGCTGTTAGGCCGGTTCGCCAGACATGAGATTCCGTCAGAGCGGTTGATGTTGCGCGGGCGAGTCCCGTTTTATCAATATCTGGCAAGCTACGCTGATATTGATATCCTGCTGGACCCATTTCCTCGTACCGGAGGTACGACGACGATGGAGTCACTGTGGATGGGGGTTCCGGTAATAACTTTGGCGGGACAGCGTTATGCCGGGCGGATCAGCACCAGTAAACTGAAGGCTGTCGGTCTGGAGGAGCTCGTCGCTACAAGTCGGGAAGAATACATAAACAAGGCGATTTTGCTTGCACGGGATCCCGTGAGACGGCAGAAAATGCGAGAAGAGTTGCGTGACAGGATAGTCCAGTCACCTTTATGCGATGGCAAAAGCCTTGCGCAAGCTATGGAAACCGCTTACTTCACTATGTGGGAGCAAGTTGTGTCTGGAGTAAATCGACATTGATTGTTATGGCTGGTCGATCAGGTTGCGCCTGTTTTCTATTAACTCTGGGAATGCCGGAGTTGTAGATAAAAGGAATATTTCATGTTGACTGGGCCCCAAGGGGCAGAAAACCATGGTAAGTGATGCGGTCATTAATATAGACCCCCAGAAGTTTGTTAACAGGGTTGTGCGCGCGGCGCTGGGTGCCGGGTTGCTTCGAGATAGTCAGGCGGAATTATCAGAGGAGCGTGGCGACAAGCAGCTGATAGTTGTTGCTGCTGCGCCTAAATCGGGCTCGACATTCCTTGCAAATACGCTTGGTATACTGACGGGCTCCCGTTATTTCAGGTTGTGCAGTGCTTATTCAACGAATGAGCATGACTTGTATTTGCCTGCATTGTGTATAGCGAATCCGTACGGTTGTGTATCCCAGTTGCATATAAAGGGGACATTCCATAATTCCTCCCTTATGCAAACCTTTGGAATAAGGCCTGTTATATTGGTAAGGGGGATATATGATGTTGTAGTCAGCCTGAAAAATGATCTGAGACAAAAAGAACAGATCCAGGGCTATGCGACCGGTCAAAATGGTTATTCATTCCTTTGGCAGGATCAGTGCACGAAAGGGTTGAGTGACGACCGGTTGATTGACATGATTATCGATTTGGCGATCCCCTGGTATGTCAACTTTTACGTTTCCTGGTACCGGCTATGTGAGCAGGGTGCTGTCGATGCTATCTGGATAACATACGAACAAATGATGGTGGAGAAGGAAAAAACCCTGAGGTCAATAATGGATTTTCTGGGCTACAGGGATATTGGTGCAATTGACGAAGGCATCCTTTCGAAGAAGTATTCAAAATTCAGGGATGGGCGGACAGGGCAAGGGGTATCAGAGCTGGCAGCGGATCAGAAGGCGAGAATCAGGGAGCGCTTCTCGTATTATAGTGGTATTGATTTCAGCGGCTATGGAATTTAGTGCGGCAGTTTTTGGTATTTGATTAGGTATCGGTATGGCAAATCACTATCCTATCTCCAGTTACAATAAATATTTATCCCTGAAAATGAACAGTACGATGTGGTTGATTCTGCTGTTTCTCTTGCGTCCCTATGTCATTTTTGTCTTGTCGGTTGCAAACAGAAGTAACAGGATGCAGCTGATAGACATGATTTATACGGATAAGATGATGTTATCACTGGGTGCGCTTGTGGGTGTCCCCGCGGCACTGTTGATATATGCATGGACAAGGAGGGCACCAGGCGCCCCGCATTTTGTTAAGCAGATATGGAAGAATGGGAGGCATCTGATCGCAATAAGTTCGATACTCAATGCGGGCATCGTCGTTGCGGCGGTTTTGGGACGTGCGCATAAGGTAGACGTTTATGGCGGGGTGCAGCTTCTGGTTAGTCTGGTAATAGTGGCTATCAGTTATATGTCGTCATACCTGAGGGATTGTTTTGCGGATTTTCCGGAGGAGGAGAGTTGAGGCGTCTGGTCTCTTTCCGCCCGGGAAAAGGTGTGGCCATTATCCTTTCCTGATCCCGTTACAGTAGATGCGCCACATGTCGGTGTAAGCAGTCTCGATGTTCCGGGTAAACAATCCGCTATCGAGGAGCGCGGATTTTTGCATTCGGCCGCGCAGTTGCAGGCGCAATTCGGTAAGCAATTCATGCCTTTCTGCAAGGCGGGTTGCCGTCTGGACATAATCATCAGGCGTGTTGGTGACAAGCTGCCCCAGATCCAGCCGTGATAACAGACTGGCGCCGACTCTGGCTGCGTGCACATTGCCGCTAAGTGTTACGACAGGCACCCCCATCCAGAGCGCTTCACAGGTTGTCGTTGTGCCATTGTAGGGGAATGTGTCCAGTGCAATATCTATTCGATTGTACATGCGCAGGTGTTCCGAGGTGCCTGTCGTGTGTCCGCAGAGAATCAGCCTGTCGGATTCAATGCCGTGTTCACAAAACCGCTCGACCAGCCGCGCTTTGGTATATGGATCACCTGCCGCGCCGTTTTTAAGCAGTAAGCGGGAGTTATCGGTGGCTTTGAGTACCCGTGACCAGGTATGGATAACCTCGGCGGTTAGTTTTGCGAGGTTGTTAAAGGAGCCGAATACAATGCCATCCCGACTGAGTCGCGACGGCCTGGCGCAGTCAGGCGCATTTCCCGGGGGCTGGTAACAAAGGAATCCATTATCCAGTCGGATGAGCTTTTCAATATAGTACTTGTCTGCAATGCCAGGAGGGTCGGCAATCGAATCGGTCAGACGGTAGTCTATTGCACTGAGGCCCGTTGTGTTGGGGTAGCCAAGATAGCTGGCCGCCACCGGTGCCGGCTTTCTGGCGAATGCCATTAGCCTGTTGTTGCCTGTATGGCCAGCCAGGTCGACCAGGATATCAATCCGGTCGCCGCGAATTTTCTCGCACAATTGTTCATCGGACAATTTTGCGGTCCAGTTCCAGTTTTCACATAACGACGCCAGTCTTCGAGACGTGTCATCAGGATTCTCGACATCGGCATAGCAGGTGATGTTGAACCTCTTCTTGTCATGCCGCGTGAGTATCGGTTCCATAAAGTAGGCAACGGAATGCTTTCTCAGATCAGGAGACACATAGCCTATGCGCAGGGGTCTTCCCGTTCCGGTTGTGTTTCTGTATTTGGTGCCATGGTTTATTTTTTTCGTGTGCCTGTTTTCCCACTGCCTGTGTTCTTCGTAGAGCATCTCCGGGTCAGGGTTGGGCAGGTAGTTGGTGCATAATAAATACTTGCTGTGAGCTTCTGCGGCATCTGGATGCGTGTGGATTACACGTTTCAGTATTTTATGTGCTTTATCCGTTTCTCCCGCATGCACGTGTAACCGGGCAAGGTTGATCCGCATGCGATAGCCGTTCGGTTGTATTTTCAGCGCCAGTCTCAACAATTCCATTGACGCCTGCACTTCTCCGCGATTGGTGAGAATTGCCGACAAATTGTTGAGCGCCTCGATGTGCGCAGGCTTTATGGCAATGGTTTTCCGGTAATGTTCGATGGCCAGGTCCGCCTGGCCGTGCTCCAGACAGGCATTGGCGAGTAGGTAATGCGCTTCACTGCAATCCGGGTTGGAAGCGATTGCTTTCCGGTACATAACTACGGCCTCATCAGAGCGGCCCTGTGCCTGTAGTGCGGCGCCGTATTCGACCAGTGCGCTGTGGTTGTCAGGTTGTGTCGACAGAACATGGCGCGCGCGTTGTTCTGCTTCACGGAATCGGCCCAGTCGGCGATCAAGTCCTGCAAGTGACAACCATAACCCGGCGTCAGCCGGGTGGCTTTTACAGGCCGCCATGTAAAGTTCATGTGCTTGTTCCAGTTTTCCCGAGCGAATCAGCGCATCAGCCCGTTTTCGGGTGGTGCGGAGTGATGAAGCGGGTTTCTTTGTCATAAGAAGGCTTAGTATTTCACGCCGGCCTGGTCCAGCGCGTCGCGCAGCGGGTTAAGGTGTTTGTTATAATTGCGCCATCGCCCCACCGACTTGCTATACATGGGTTGTCGCACCTGGTCATAGCTGAGAGTGTTTACAATTCTGCCAAGCTTGTGGAAATCAAGGCATTGGTCGCTCCATTTCATGCCGCAATGTTCGAGCATTGACCGGCTGATGGCTTCCTGGTTCGCAACAAGCGCTTCATACCTGACCTCAAGTATTCGATCCGGAAAAAGCCTTGTCCAATGTTCCATGAGATTTGAATAGAGTCCGTAATAGCGGCCAAGAGTGTCCAGGTCATTTGAATAATCATGTTTTGTCGAGGCAAACGCGGAAACGTAACACGATAGGCAGTTATCCAGCGGATTGCGTTTGCAGTGAATGATGCGGCAATGGGGAAACAACTGCAGTATCAATCCGACGTAGATAAAATTATGCGGCATCTTGTCGGTGATTCTTTTGGCTGCCGGCGACAGGCCTGAATAGAAATTCTCCAGTTCATTGGCGGCGTTATCCAGGGCATGCTGTGACAGTCCCGGAACAAAGCCTGGAAATTTATCCGATTTATAGCGAGCGGACAGATTGTTGCAAAGTTCGTCCACGTTTGACGTTTCGCCGGCACCATGAATCGCCGGGTGCGAGGCAAGGATCTGTTCGACAAGGCTGGTGCCGGAACGCGGCATGCCGATGATGAATACCATCAGCTCCGAACTATTCGCCGCGCGGGGTAAATGATATGCAAATTTATCATTGTATAATTCACGAATAGCGCTGAATTGGGCTGCGGTATCGTCCAGTTTGAATGGCCGGGCTTTCAGTAATGCGTTTGCTGCGCTGAAATGTTCAAAGGCCGTGTCATAGCCTTTCTGCTGGTCAAAATGCTTACCCAGTCTGAAATGGAAAGGGGCGCTTGCCGCTACATTGATAGAGAGTCCGTTTAAATTTTCCTGCAGCATCGATACCGCCCGGTCACGCTGCCCGATGTCGCGACTTATATCAAAGTAGACGGTCAATGTATCAGTGTTGTCCTCTGTCTGGAGCAGCGGCTCCAGGATTCTGTAGGCGCCCTCGCTATCCCCGGTTTTTTCGCGAATGCGTGCTTTAGCGATTAATGCGGGCCGTTTCCCGGGTGAGAGTGCCAGGGCTGTGTCCAGGCAGCTGATTGCTTCTTCATACAGCCCCTGAAAACTATAGACGTTGGAAAGTTCCAGGTGTGCATCCAGGAAGTCCGGTTGAAGCTTTAGCGCTTTTTCAAGAAAACCTTTTGCAGTGACCGGACTGCCGGTGTTGATGTGCGCTCTGCCCAGATTGCAGAGTATCTCAATGCTGTCTTTACGTATCGCCAGGGCACGGGTAAGTATCCGGGCGGCTTCATCGGATCTTTCCATGTTGGTCAGCATGGCGCCGAGGTTGTTCAGGCCTTCAAAGTGATCCGGATCGATCTTGAGCAGCTGATTATATGCCTGGATAGACTCTTCCAACTCTCCCGTTTCCCGCAGCGCGTTGGCCAGGTAATAATGGGCCTCGACCAGATCCGGCTGGAGCTGTATGGCTTTCCGGTAACAGACAATGGCCTCATCAAGGCGCTTTTGCGCATGCAGGGCTGACCCCAGGGCGTGGTGAGCGGCGGGGGGCGCGGAAGATAGCTGAACAGCTTTTCTGCCACAGGCTTCAGCCTGGTCGTGGTCGCCGGTGCGACGCTTTAAAATACTCAGCCGCGCCCACAAATCGGCATTGCCGCCATTTGCTTGGCAGATTTTTTCATACAATTTAGTGGCTTCGGGCAGGTTGCCCTGCTCCAGTGCGGCTTCGGCTTTTTTGAGTTTTGCGCGTAGAAGGATATTCTTTTTAGCCATACAGACAGTCCATAACCATAACTCAACAGGTGATACGACTGAACCTTTTGCGGTATTCAGATGGGCAATTTATACTGCCGGGGGTAAGTAAGCCGAAAGTTAATTATATAGAGTGACCGGCAGGAACTGAAGGATGAATATGCAGGCAGGTGATATCAACGAACGTCTTGACGGGGCATACGGCTTGGTTGAATCCGGACATCTTGTGGAGGCATTGTCGGTTTTTGAGCAGCTCTGCCGGGAGGATGCCGGTAACGCAGAAGCCTGGATGATGCGGGGTTCGGTAAATTTCGAGCTCGGCAATACCGATGACGCCTTTACACAACTGACCCGGGCGGCCGAGCTGGATTCATCCCTGCCGGAATCTTTTTATTACCTGGCCCGAATACACCAGCAGCGGGGGAATCAGGAGCAGGCGCTCAGTTGTATAGAGAAGACGCTGACACTGGATCCTGAATATGGGGAGGCCATGCTGCTTAGTGGGGCTATCCACGGCGCACTGGGGCAGCTGGAGTCGGCCGAGCAGTGTTACCGCAAGGCGGCCGATTTGTTGCCCGGTTCCACGGAAGCCTGGATCATGCTGGGACGCCTCAACGCCCAAGTCAATGAACCAGCCAGGTCTGCCGAGGCCTACCGCACGGTACTGAGCCTGCAGCCCGATTCCGAGGAAGCCTGTTACGGGTTAGGTTTTGCCAGTTATATGCAAGGCCAGCATGAGGATGCGGTAAAACATTTCAGTCGTGCACTGGATCTGAATCCGGGTTACGCGGAGGCTGCCAACAGTCTGGGCACCGCGCATCAGGCGCTGGGGAAATACACGGAGGCGCTCGAAGCCTTCCAGCGCGCACTGGATATCAACCCGGAATCTGCAGAGGCATTGTTCGGCAAAGCCAGAGCCCTTATCGAGCTTTCAAGGCCGCAGGAGGCCGTCCCACTCCTGCAACAGGCGCTGCTGGTCAAGCCGGACTACCTGCAGGCCTATACCAGTCTTGCAGCCGTTCTTATGGCTTTTGATGAGCCGGACAAGGCCATGCAGTGTTGTCACAAGGCGCTCGAATTACAACCGGACAATGTTGATGTCATTGCCCTGATAGCCAGAGTCGAAGCACAGGCCGGGAAGCTGGAGCAGGCTTATCAGCGCCTTAAGCCGCATATCAGTGCTGACCTGGAGCGCATTGATGTCAATCTTACTATTACTTACGGCACCATCTGTCGCAGTATGAATCGGCCGGAGGAGGCGATTGATGCGCTTGAAGCCTTGCGGGCCAATGGGCACCTCTTGTCTGCCGACAGCCGCCGTAACGTATTTTTCTGTCTTGGCAGCCTGCACGACAAAATGCGTGATTTTGACAAAGCCTTTGACAATTACAAGTCTGGCAACGAGTTACGCGCCACGGATTGGAATCCGCTGGTAAACTGTTCCCAGGTGGATGCCATTATCGAGGTCTTCAGCAAGACGTTTCTCGACACTGCGCCGCGTGTCGGGATACGCTCGGACAAACCGGTTTTTGTGCTGGGCATGCCGCGCTCCGGCACCACGCTGGTGGAGCAGGTGCTGGCCAGTCATCCGGCGGTGTTTGGTGCCGGCGAGTTACACGATCTGTACAATCTGGTTGCCGGACTGCCGGCGTCTCATGGCATGGGCCTGGGTTATCCGCAATGCATGCCCCGGCTGGACGAAAACGTCCTCGGCGGCCTGGCCCGGACTTATCTGGCTCGCCTGGGCGAACTGGCGCCGGACGCGGCGCGGGTTACCGACAAGATGCCGGGCAATTTCAGTTTCCTGGGCTTGATTGAACTGCTGTTTCCGGATGCGCGCGTTGTCCACTGTGTCCGCGATCCGCTCGATACCTGCCTGTCCTGCTATTTCCAGGATTTCGCCATGTCGCAACCTTATTCGTACGATCTCGCCAATCTGGGCGCTTTTTACCGGGACTATGAACGACTGATGGAGCACTGGAAGACGGTATTGACGATTCCGATGCTGGATGTCAGCTACGAGGAGATGATCTCGGACCAGGAGGCGGTCAGTCGTCGTTTGATCGAGTTCTGTGGCCTGGAATGGGATGATGATTGCCTGCAATTCCATACCACCGAACGCTTCGTTGCGACGTCAAGTTATGATCAGGTACGTCAGCCGATCTACAGCAGCTCGGTCAGGCGCTGGGAAAAGTATGAGGCGTATATCGGGCCATTGCGCGAAGCCTTGCGGTGATTCCGAAGCCGGAGTTTTGTTAGTCCTCGAGTGCCTTGTGCAGCGGGCCGAGATGCGCTTCATAGTGCTTCCAGCGGTCTACTGAGGTCGTATAGACACGCTGGCGTACCTGGAGGAAACTGGCAGTAGCGATGTCGCGGCGGTTCCGGTGCGGACTCAGACAGGCGTTGTCCCATTCCAGGCCGCAGTAGTCGATAAGTCTGCGACTCCACGACTCCGGATCTCTGACAACGTCCTCGTAGGGGAATTCCAGCATCTGAATACCCAGTGTGTCCCGCCAGTGGCGCATGATCTTCTGGTACTGCCGGTAATAGACGCCCATGTTGGCGAGGTCGAAGGAATGCAGGTTGCCTTCGCCGAAATCGGTAAAGTAACAGGAGATACAGGTATCGAGCGGGTTGCGGCTGCAATGGATGATGGCTGCGCCCGGGAACAGCTGTTTTATGAGCCCCACGTTCCAGAAGTTTGTTGGCATCTTGTCGCTGACCAGCCGGTAGCCACCGCCCGCAAGGGATGTCAGCCCGCGCAGGTATTTACCGGCGAGTTCATCCATTGTGTTCTTGTCGGCATAATCGAGGCACTCCGGGTAGCCTGCGTCCGCGCCGATGGTTGCAGGCAATTGCCTGATGATAGTGCCGATTTCCCTGAGTTCCCCTGCGCCATAGACTGCCGGATGACTGGCCAGGATCTGTTCAGCGAGCGTGGTCCCCGATCTCGGCATACCGACAATGAAAACCGGCTGTACCCGGCCGATCTGCACACTGGCAACGGGTAATCTTGCGTTAAAGTCCGCATTCCAGCTAGTGATGAAATCATCGACCTGGCTGGTAAATTCCGCCATATCTACCTCGACCTGCTTCATGCGGTTGGCTTTCGAAATGCATGCAAAGGCGTCGTCATACTGCTGCAGGCGGTCATAGAGTTTAGCCAGCGCAACCAGTATATCGCGCTGGTTGTGCGCCGGTGTCTGAGCGTCAGCCAGCATTCTTTCCAGTAATTCGACAGCCTCCCCGCATTTGTCTGCATACTGGCAGATATCGGAGAATATGATGGCTATCGCCCTGGGGGGAGTGTCACGGCCCAGGAACGGTTCGAGTAATTCGAGCGCAAGATGAAACTCCCCCTTTTTGGCGTACAGCCCGGCAAGCCCGGCAACGGCGATAGCCACGCCGGGTTGCTGTTCCAGGGCTTGGCGAAAGTATTCCTGTGCCGCATCCATCTGTCCGAACAGCATCTGGATGCGCGCATAGATAATCAGGGCCTGAGCGTTGCGCGGCTCCTGCCGGAGGACTGATTCGATATGTTGCCGTGCTTTTTCCTGCTGACCAAGCTGCCCGTATATGCTGCAGATTTTCAGGTGGGCAATAGTGAGTCCGGGATCGATCGCCAGACATTTCTCCAGGCTTTCCACGGCTTCGTTCAGCTGGTGTTGCGTGATCTGTACCAGGCCACGGTGAAAGTATGCCATTGCGGAATCGGGTTTAAGAACGGTGGCCTGTGTAAAGCAGGGCAGCGCTGCATCCGGATTAGCCAGCTGGGTTTCGACCTGGCCCAGCAGAAACCACAGTTCGGCATCCTGTTTACGGTCTTTCGTTGCCTGCCGCAGAAGTCTGCGGGCTTCTTCCAGTTCGCCGGCCTGGATACAGGTGCTGGCAACGGATTTTATGTCGGGGAGCATGTTCTGGTTCATGTTTTGAGGTTATCGGCTGTGCTGTCCACGTACAACCGTACCAGGTTTAAAGCACGCCATAAAAAAAGATCCGGCACAGCGCCGGATCCTTGTCTTGAGACTTCCAGTCGACCCGGCCGGAAAGCATCCGGCCGGATTATCGCGACTTTTAGCCTTGCTTGCTGCGACGGCGACGTGCAACGCCAGCCAGACCGGCCAGGCCGGAGCCGAACAGCCATGCGGCGGCAGGAACCGGAACTGCAGCATGGTTGATCGAGCCTACCAGGTGCAGCGTGTAAGGCACGGACGCGAACGCTTTCGGTACGTGCACAGCCATGTCCAGCACGTACGTGCTGCTGGTGGAGCAGCTGCTCTGCGAGCAGACGATGGTTGCGACGCCACCCATCGGGATGGTGGGTCCTGAAGCGCCGGCAGGCGTGGTACCATAATTACCCCAGTTCACACCCCAGCCACTGAAGTCCAGTGTCTTGGTGGAGCCAAAGTTGCTGATCACGCTGATCGGGCTGCTCAGGGTGTGCATGCCGGCGTTGCCGTTGAAGTTCCACGGGTTGTCAATGGCGGGGCCTTCAATGCCGTTCGGAGCACCGGTGTGCTGCCCGGTGGACCTGGCGGTGCTGCCGATGTGGATCGGGGCAAACATCGAAATCGCGTTCTTTTCACCGTTTTGTACAACGCCGTCACCATTGGTGTCCATGGTGAAGAAAGAACCCGACATGTCGGTTACTTCGACGCTGGTGCCATACGAGCAGGTTCCGTTCGTGAATCCACCGGCAAGACAGCCAGTAACCACCGGAGTACCCGGGTTAAAAGACATGGTCGAGCTGGCGGTCAGGGCAGCCTGGGCGCTCATACTGATGCCCCCCATGGCAGCAACAATCGCTGTAGTTAATACTGTTTTTTTCATCATGACTATAGTCACTCCTCAGATGCGATATTAAAAGCGCGCATGTTTTCGCTTAAAGACTCACTATTGTGAAAATACCCCGCGAGAATGCGCGCCTGACATCTTGCAATGCTCGTGCCAGCTCGTCTGTTTGTAATAAATTTCAGTTGGTTATGTCGTTATCTCTATTTTTGTCGGTGGGATTTCTGATAATCATGTAAGTATTCTCGACACAATCTGTCTGCCTCGGGAGGCGCTTTATGTGATGGTCATATTTATAAAAATCATGCGCTTAGAGTTAATTCTGGTGTTGTGTAAGGCGCTGGGGACGAAAATAAAATTTTTCGACACCTGCCAACTTAATTCTGCAGCAAATAGATGGCAGCTTAGCTTCTTGACATGGCTGGTTTTATTCGACACCATCGCCTACCCTGCATTGCTCATTAACCCGCATAAGGTCACTAAAAACATAATGGGTCGGGTGGTAGCGTTTAAGTAACGAATTTAAAATAACGTATTTTCATTGTAAGGAGGAAACTATGGAGAGTGCAGCCAAAAGGCTACTCGGTGTTTTTGTGGTGGTCGGAATTGGTGCGCCATCAATGGCTTATGCCACCAATGGCATGTTTCTGATCGGACAGGGTGCTAAATCCCGGGCCATGGGCGGCGTGGCGATCGCTTTTCCCCAGGATGCTATTGCCGGTGCCGCCAATCCGGCCACGATCGGTTTTGTCAAGGACCAGATCGTCGTAGGGGCGGATTTTTTCGTACCAAAAGCCAGGTCCACGCTCGGCGATTTCTCGTATAACAGCAGCGCCAACCGTTTCCTGATGCCGGTCATGGCCGGTGCCTACAAGTTTAACCGCAAGATATCGGTCGGGTTTTCGGCCATCCCCGCCGGCGGTGGCGGCAGTCGCTATAATGTGAACCTGTACAACAAGCTTACCGGCGCCAATGTTAACAGCACCCTCGGTGTCAACCTGATGATTATGCAGATGGCGCCTACGGCATCTTACCGGCTCAACAAGAATAACCGCATTGGTGCGTCGGTGGTCATGAGCGTACAGACCTTCCGCGCTTTCGGTCTGGAGTATTTCTCGAATTTTACCAGTACCGGTCTGTTCACGGACGCGCTGACAAACAACGGTAATGACTGGGCCTACGGTGCAGGTGTGCGTCTTGGCTGGATGGGCAGGTTTTTCAAGGAACGGCTGTCGCTTGGTGCGACTTACACCTCGCGTGTCTACATGACAAAATTCGACAAGTACAAGGAGCTGTTTGCAGAAAAAGGCAGCTTTGATACTCCGGAGAACTTCGGTGCCGGCATCGGCCTCAAGCTGACAGACAAACTGTCTGTGGGCGCAGATGTGACCCGTACACTGTATTCCAACGTGCGTGCTGTTGGTAATACCAGCGTCCAGACCAGCGGTTCACCCTTCCCGGACAGTCAGGAACTGAATGCGCTGGGTAAAACCGACGGCCTCGGTTTCGGCTGGAGTGATCAGACCGTCTACAAGGTCGGTGCCACGTATGAATACAATCCCAAGTGGACCCTGCGCGCCGGCTGGAACTACGGCAAAAGCCCGATCAACGAGAAAAATGGTGAAATACTGTTCAGCATAGTGGCTCCCGCGGTCACCCAGAACCACGCGACACTCGGCGCAAGCTACAGGCCCAACCAGAAGATGGAATGGAGCTTTTCCTACGTTCATGCCTTCGAGTATGAGCAAGAAGGGCCAACATTTCTTGGTAGTACCGGCAAGCTGCGCATGTATCAGGATTCGGTCGGTGTAAACTTCGCATACAAGCTGTAAATGCCGATCGATAATTTAAATGGTTTAGCACGTGCGTTCAGCCTTTGACGCGCGTGAGGAGGATGCTTTCATGGCACAAATTAAAAAACACAACTGGAATTTGGGTAATGAAAAAGCCTGTGGATTGAGAAAACGGGC
>ENA-ORDP01000307-ORDP01000307.1-marine-sediment-metagenome-genome-assembly--contig:-NODE-307-length-33253-cov-8.690222_pt1 | contig 33253 bp, 29 predicted proteins | sample MGYA00248627_ERZ508539 | MGnify/ENA primary metagenome ERZ508539 (study PRJEB26208, sample SAMN05571518) | marine sediment metagenome | biome: deep sea; feature: Hydrothermal vent; material... | reverse complement strand
GGCTAAACAGTTACGTCCGCGATATGCTTGATATGCTGGAGCGTTTGTTTGGTTTGTGGATGACTTGGCAGTTGAGTTCAATCGCTCCATTGCCGTGTCAGGATTTCGATTCTCGCCTGGTTTCAAATAGTGCGCGGCATGACCGTCGGCCGCTTCGGCTGTCGTGACCAGGAAGTAAAGGGTTCCGGAGGGGGTGCTATTGTCCTGAATGCCTTCGCACCAAATGCGCAAAGTCTTCCACAAATCAGTGGAGCCGTCCGTCAAGTCAGTCGCACTATTCACATGATGTTTTGTCTGAAGCAATTCGGGTGCTTCGCCATTTTGCTCGAACACGACATCATCGAGGGTTTCAATCGCGACGATGAAGTCTTGCCCCTTTCGCAAACGCCGAAGCGACTCGAGCAGCGCATAGCGCACTTGGTATATGTAACCAAGCACTGATGGCGCTGCTGAGTATTGGCCTCTATCGGTTACGTTCAAGCCTTTACCTCTGTCATTTATTCGCTACTGTTCCGCATCCGGATAACGTCCAAGCTCACCTGCCGCTATGGAGCGTCAGCGGAATAGCGGTCAGGTGAAGCGCCTTGTTAGGCCATTTACTCAGCATTCAGGTTTTTCAGGATTTTCCTTGCAAGTGGCTCCTTGATTTCCTTGTGCCGAGGGACTGCCTCGATCACACCATTCTTGGGGTTGATCCAAAGAGAATGCGACCTGCCTTCTCTTTTCAAATAACATCCTGCTATCCGAAGCTTACGTTCCAAATCTCTTCGCTTCATGCAACAATAACCTTGTCGCGAATTACATCTTTCGGTAATCCTCGAAGGATATCTTCCCTGCGATCCTCCAAGATCAGTTCTATGGCTTCTCTTAAACTCTCCTTTGCTTCCTCTACCGTTTCTCCCTGGCCATTTGCTCCCGGTACTTCCGGGCATATAGCCCAATATCCTCCTTCTGGAGCAGGTTCGATAATTGCTGTAAATTCAGCTTTCATATTTCCTCCTGATTTTCTATGGCCTAACCATTATACCACCTTAGGCGGAAGTTTTTCCACCTAAACAACCATTCTGCGTGTTATATAGATATATATTCCCGTCTAAGCCCTGCCTTTACTGTGCTAGACGGATAATTCTTCCACCTATTACTCTTGGCCCAACCTTGGTATGATTTTCATAATACATCAATTAGTCCTGAAAGTCAATATCCGAATTGCCTCAACTAAGAAATGTACTCGAAAGGGAGGCTCAGCTAGGCCATACCAAATCCGGCCCGCGCTGAACTGGACCGGCCGGCCCGCTTGAGGTAGAATATGCGCCCATGCACAGCAGAATACCTTGGAACGGACAGTTGCCCCAGCAGCGTAGCTCCATCGTTGAGCCCATCCACGAGCTCAATCGGATTAAAGTGAAAGACAACGGCGAGCCGCTGGTCAGCCTGCGCCGCTGCTGCCCGGAGCTGCACTTCACTCAAGAGCCGGACTCTTTCGGCCAGCCACGCCTCTTCTATCTGCGCCAGACGGTCAGCGAGATGCTCAAGCAAGCTATCGAACTGCTCCCCAGCGGCCACAGCTTTTTGATTTGGAGCGCCTATCGCACCATTGATTATCAGCGGACTATCTATCAAAAAGTCATGGGGGAACTGCGTGAGGAGCACCCGGATTGGCCGCATAATATCCTGGTGCGCCAGACCAATCGTTTCGTGCATCCGCCGGATATCCCCACCCCACCTGGTCACTCCACCGGCGGCGCGGTGGACCTGACCATCAGCGGCCCTGACGGGGCAGAGCTGGATATGATCTCCCCTTACGGGCCGGAACGCAAGGACGCTCGCCAGGTCGCGGCGACGCTGGCCGAGGGGATCAGTCCCCAGGCGCGGGTCAACCGCCGCCTGCTCATCGCGGTGATGGGTGAGGCCGGCTTCAGCAACTATGCCGGTGAGTGGTGGCACTGGTCCTATGGCGACTCCTGCTGGGCCTGGCGACTGGAGCGTCAGGTCGCCTGCTATGGCTTGGCTCCTCCTCCGGAGATATAGATATATTGATGATGTATCAACGCTAATCTCTCAGCGTAGGCACCGAGCCCCCGGCCTGCTGCGGCTGGGCAGCGTCCAGTGCGTGCTCCGAGCGGCTCTCTCCCTGCTCGATCGCCGGAAAGTATAGCTGGATGAGCAGGGTGCCGAGCAAATAGATGACCGTGGTAGCCAGGAAGAGTGGGCCAAAGCCCCAGCGAATCTGGATCAGGCCGCTGAGCCAGGCTCCCAGGCCAAAGGCGATATTCCAACCCATAGCGCTGAGCCCGTTGACCGTAGCCCGCTCGGGGGCGGCGACATGCTCCATGATGAAGAGTGAGTAGAGTGGAGCGGTCATCGGCATCAGCACCCCGCGCAGCAGATACCCCAAGGCCGCCCAGCTAAGTTGCGGAGCAAAACCCATCAGCAGCATGAAAGGTATCGAGGCCAGTTGGCTCCAGACTATGGTGCGCACCCGCCCCAGACGCAGGGCCAAGAGCGGCACGCTCAGCGTGGCTATCGCCGTAGCCAGTGCACCTCCGGCGAAGAGCAGGCCCAGCAGGGCGTCGGAGATATGAAAGAGCAGGCGAAAGAAGACGTTCAGGAAGGGAATTAAGAGGCCTGCTCCCAGGGCGATCAGGATGTTGGGCAGGAGCAGGCGGGCCAGCTTTCCTATTGGGGTGCGCAGCCGCAGCCTGAGCGCCGCCACCAGCCGACCGGCCGGGGGAGGAGCCAGCCGCCAGAGCGGCCAGAGGGCCAAGGTGGCAAGCAACATGGCTACCAATAGCGTCCCCCGATAGGCCAGCGGGCTGCCGAAGGGCACCCCCCAGGCGCGGTGCATTAGGCCGGGCAGCACTCCACCGAGCGCCGAGCCGAAGAGTCCCGCCCCCATCATCAGGGCAAACTGGGCGCTGAAGAGATGGGTGCGCTCATCCTCTCCGCTGTTCTCTGCCATGAACGGTGCCGATATCACAAGCTCCAGCGCCGTGCCTAGCCCGTAGAGCCCCGTAAACAAGATTAGCGCGGCGACGCCGGTGAAGAGCAGGATGCCCAAGAAGGCGACGATCACCAGCAGGGCGCCTAGGATCATGGTGCGGCGATGGCCGACCCGATCGCCCAGATAACCGGTGGGCAGCGCCACAGCGGCGGTGACCAGGGCGGGCACGGCGGCCAAGATCCCTACCAGTGCCTGGGAATAACCCAAACTAAGAATATAAAGATTGAAGAAGAGCGCATAGATGCTAAAAGCCAGCGAGCCCATCAGGCTGGAGAGCAGATAGAGCTTGGCATTGCGACTGAAATGGCTCAGCCGCGCGGTATAATCTTGCAGGGCGGTCACCAGAATATTCTAATGAATTCAGGGCTCAAGGTCAATGCTGGCGAGTTGCTGCGGGCCGCGGGGGCACCGGTTGGCTCTTGGCCGGAGAGTGTGTATCATGTGATGATCATTGATTATTGACAAGGAGGCTAGCTGATGCCCTGGGGCCAATGGTGGTACTGGATCCTGATCTTAGTGTTTGGCATATCGGTCGCCGGCATCATTGGCGGGACCCTACCCGAAATCATCAAAGCGTTGCGGGGCGGTAACTCCAGCAAAGAAGAGTTGCGCCAGATCAAGGCCGAGCTGGGAGAGCTGCGCGCCCAATTGAGCGAAGGTCGTATGGCCCAAAAGGCTCTGGAACTGCAAAAGTGTCTCTCAGCACAAGAATTGCAGTGTATCCAAAAACAGACTCTGCCCCAGGGAGTGGCCGTGATTCTTTTCAGTGACATCGAGGGGTTTACTGCTCATGTCGAGCAGCAGGGTGACCAGGCGGCCTACCAGTTGCTGCAGCACCATCAGCGGATCGTTCAGCGCTCGGCCGAGCGCCACGGTGGCCTGCTGCTCAAGCAGTTGGGAGATGGCTTCATGGTCAGCTTCTCCAGCGCCAAGCAGGCCCTCCTCTGCGCGGCCCAGATGCAAAGCCAGTTGGCAGATGATCCCCTGCGGGTGCGCATCGGGCTGCACGCGGGCGAGCCGATTCACGAGGGACAGGATTTCATCGGGCGCACGGTCAATCTGGCCGAGCGCATCATGGACCAAGCTCAAGGGGGACAGATCTTCACCTCCGAGGTGATCAAGGATCTGGCCGGTCCTCTCAAGGGTTTCCAATATCTCGACCAAGGCCCTCGCCGTTTGCAGGGCATCACCGAGCTGCAGCATCTCTACCAGTTCCAGCCCATCGCAGCGCTGGCTTACCCCCTGGATTCGACGGTTGACCAGGCATTGGCAACGCTGGAGCAACGCCTGAAAGAAGAGAACAGCTAGAGGCAAAGCATTCGCCCTGGGTTTGTCAACACAGATTTGGTCTCATCCGCTTATGCTGCGCCCCTGCTCCTGTAAGCCGGCTTACGGAATTTGGCCCGCCGAGCGTGTAGAATTGCTCTCCCCATCCCAATAGGAGTATGGTAGCTTACGCTGAGGACTAAGAGGAGATATCTATGACCAATTTGAACGATTTGGCCCAACTGGGCCAAGCGGTCTGGTACGATTATATCCGTCGCTCGTTTATAACATCGGGAGAGCTGGCCAAGCTGATCGCGCTCGGAGTGCGCGGGGTGACCTCCAACCCCTCGATCTTGGAAAAAGCCATCGCCGGCAGCGCCGACTACGACGAGGAGCTGCGAAGGCTCGTCGCCGCCGGCAAGTCGGTGGAAGAGATATATGAAGCCTTGGTCTTCGAGGACATCGGCCAGGCGGCCGACCTGCTACTCCCGGTCTATCAGGTGACAGATAAGCTCGATGGCTACGTGAGTTTAGAGGTCAGCCCGGAGCTGGCCCGTGACACCGCCGGCACTCTGGATGAAGCCCGACGGCTCTTCGCAGCGCTGAATCGGCCTAACCTGATGATTAAGGTGCCGGCCACGCCGGAGGGCATCCCGGCGATTGCCCAACTGATCGGCGAGGGCATCAATGTCAATGTGACCCTGATCTTTTCGCTGGAGCAGTATGAGGCCGCCGCCCAGGCCTATCTGGATGGCCTGGCAGCGCTGGCCGCTGCCGGAGGCGATTTGCATCAGGTCGCCTCGGTGGCCTCGTTTTTCGTCAGCCGGGTGGATACGGCGGTGGATCGGGTTCTAGATGCTCTGGATGGTGTAGGGGCACGGCGCGCCGTGCCCCTACAGGGGAAAATTGCCATTGCCAATGTCAAGCTGGCCTATCGGCGCTTTCAAGAGATATTCTCCGGCTCACGTTGGGGGGGACTCGCTGCCCAGGGCGCCCGGGTGCAACGGCCCCTCTGGGCCAGCACCAGCACCAAGAATCATGACTATCCGGATACGCTCTATCTGGACCAACTGATCGGCCCCGACACGGTCAATACCGTTCCCCCGGCTACGCTCAGCGCCTTTCTGGATCACGGCACGGTGCGCGAGACGCTCACCCAAGGTTTAACCGAAGCCCAAGCCCGCTTGGCCCAGTTGACTGAGCTGGGCATTGATCTGGAGAAGATCACTCAGGAGCTGCAAGCCCAAGGCGTAGAGTCCTTTGCCAAGTCGTTCGAGAGCCTCAGAGTCAGCATCGCGGGAAAACGCCATTGGCTGCAATCGGGTCGGCGAGCACTCAAAGCCAGCCTCAGCAATGATCAAGGGGTGTTTGACCGAGCCCTGGCCCGGCTGAAGGCCGACCGGGTGATAGGCCGCATCTGGGCTCATGATTACACCGTCTGGAAGCCGGAGCCGGCCGAGATCAGCAATCGGCTCGGCTGGCTGAATATCGCCCAAGCCATGGCCGCACAGTTGCCCCGTCTCGAGCAGCTCGCCCGCGCGGTTCATCAGGCCGGCTATGGCCAGGCGCTGCTGCTGGGCATGGGCGGCTCCAGTCTGGCGCCGGAACTTTTCAGTCAGGTCTTCGGGCCGGAGGCAAGAGCACGACGCGACGCGCCCCGACTGGATCTTGCCGTGCTGGATAGCACCGATCCCGGCGCTATTCTGGACCAGGCCGAGCGGTTGGACTTGAAGAAAACCCTGTTCATCGTCTCCACCAAGTCGGGCACCACGATAGAGACTCTCTCGTTCTTCAAGTTCTTTTATAACCGGGTGGCCGAGGTTCTGGGCCCCGATCGGGCCGGCGAGCATTTCATCGCCATCACCGATCCCGGCAGTCCCCTGATCGAGCTGGCCGAGCGCTATAAGTTTCGCGAGATATTTCTTAATGATCCCAATATCGGCGGGCGCTACTCGGCGCTCTCTTATTTTGGGCTGGTCCCGGCAGCGCTGGTCGGCGTCGAGCTGGAAAAATTGCTCGATCGGGCGCTGACGGCCGCCTGCAACTGCGAAGCTTGCAACTGCCCCATCGAGGGTGACAACGCCGGCGCGCGGTTGGGTGTGGCGCTGGGCGCCCTGGACAAGAGCGGGAGAGACAAGCTGACCCTGATCGCCTCGCCGCCGATAGCGGCATACGGCGCCTGGGCGGAGCAGTTGATCGCTGAGAGCACCGGCAAGGAGGGCCAGGGCATCTTGCCGGTAGCCGATGAGCCCCTGGGAGCGCCTGACGTCTATGGCGATGACCGGCTCTTCGTCTATCTGCGCCTGGAGGGTGATGAGACGTACGATGCGGTCGTGAGCGCCCTCATCCAGGCCGGTCAGCCGGTCCTGCGGCTCAATCTGCGCGATCTCTATGACCTGGGTGGACAGTTCTTCCTCTGGGAGATGGCTACAGCGGTGGCCGGGCACATCTTGGGGATCAACCCTTTCGATCAACCGAACGTGGAGGCGGCCAAGGTGCTGGCCCGTCAGATGGTCGCAACATATCAGGAAAAGGGCACATTGCCCACGCTAACGCCCGCGCTGCAGGCTGGGGAGATCAGCGTGTACACTGACATGAGGGTCGCTAGCCTACAAGATGCACTGAGCGCCTTTCTGGAGCGGGCCAAGCCGGGTGATTATATTGCCCTGCAAGCCTACCTTCAGCCAACCGAGGAGACCAGCGCCGCGCTGCAACGATTACGGACCCAGTTGCGCGACCGGCTGAAGCTGGCCACGACGGTGGGCTACGGGCCGCGCTTCCTGCACTCCACCGGCCAGTTGCATAAGGGCGACGGGGGCAGGGGCCTCTTCATCCAGATAGTCTCCCAGAGCCCACAGGATTTGCCGATACCTGACGAGGCCGGGTCATCGTCTTCGTCGCTCAGCTTCGGCCTGCTCAAGGCCGCGCAATCGTTGGGAGACCGCCAGGCGCTGCTGGACGCCGGGCGACGGGTGATTCGCTTCGAGCTGGGTCAGGATATAATTGGCGGGCTGAAGCGCTTGGAGGAGGCTATACCATGATTCGCGCCATGATCTTCGACCTGGACGGCACGCTGGTCCAGACAGAGAAGCTGAAAGCACTCTCCTACGCCCGCGCCGCGGTGGAGCTCTCTTCCCAAGGGCTCTTGCTGGAACAGGTGATCGAGGCTTTTAAGGAGGTCGTCGGCCGCTCGCGCCGCGAGGTGGCCATCACCTTGATGAGAAAATTCGGACTGACTCAGGCGGCCGGCGCACGCATGAAGGAGTTTGGCGTGAGCGCTCCCTGGCAGGCGCTCGTCCAAGTGCGTCTGGGCATTTATCAACAGATGTTGGCCGATCCGGCGGTCCTGCGCGCCAACCAGTGGCCGCACACCGTCGAGTTGCTCCAAAAAGCCCGGCAAAACGGTTGTCAGACCGCTTTAGCCACCATGTCTTACTGTCCCCAGGTGCGGCGGGTGTTGCAGATCTTGCACCTGACCGATGCCTTCGACGTCGTGGCCTCCCGCGACGATGTGGAGCAGGGCAAGCCCGATCCGGAGATCTATCAACTGGTGGCCGAGGAGCTGGAGCTTGTACCCGGCCAATGCCTGGTGATCGAGGATTCGCCCGCCGGGGTGCAGGCGGCACTGGCCGCCGGGATGCGCTGTATCGCTGTAGCCACAGATTTCACCCGCGCGGCCCTGCACCGAGGGAGGTTGCTGGATGAAGGCTGGATCGTGGACGATCCGGCCCAACTGGCAGAGACTGTCCAACGGCTGCTCCATGAGCGATCATGACGAGTATGATAAGGCGAGGAGGTATCCCCGGTTGAGCGAGTCGTTGGCCAAGCGTTACCTGGCAATACGCCGGCAGACCGAGCGACTAGCTCGGCCACTCTCACCGGAAGACTGTCTGGCCCAATCCAGGCCCACCGGAGTCAGTCCGGTGAAGTGGCATCTGGGTCATACCGCCTGGTTCTTCGAGGTGCTGATCCTGGACAAGCTACCCGGCTATAAGCCATTCAACCCGGCGCTGTTGGCACTGTTTAACTCCTACTATCGGTCGGTTGGCCGGCCGTTCGACCGGAGGTTACGCGGGATTCTCTCACGGCCCTCCCTGGAGCAGGTCTATCGCTACCGGGAGCAGATTGACCGACAAATGCTGGTCTTATTAGAGAAAACCGCGGAGCATAACCGGCTGATCGAGCTGGGCTTGCAGCACGAGCAGCAGCACCAGCAGTCGATCCTGCGCGACATCAAGCATCTGTTCTGGAGCAACCCGCTGCGGCCGGCTTATCTAGAGCAAGAGCCGCCTACTGCCCATGTTGAGCGAGAGATTCCGCCCTTGGAATGGGTGGTGTTTCCGGAGGGGCTCCATTGGGTCGGACATGAGGGAGAGGATTTCGCCTATGACAATGAGCTGCCCCGCCATCGCCAATATCTGGAGGCTTTCCAATTGGCCTCGCGCCTGGTAACCAACGGGGAGTTCCAAGCGTTCATCGAGGACGGCGGCTATCGGCGACCGGAGTTCTGGCTGGACTTGGGCTGGGATACGCTCAGTGAAGAGGGTTGGCGAGCTCCGCTCTACTGGCAAGAGCGTGAGGGAAGCTGGTGGGAGATGACCCTCGCCGGGATGGGCCCGCTGGAGGCGGCCGCACCGGTCTGCCATATCAATTATTTTGAGGCCGACGCCTACGCCCGCTGGGCCGGCGCGCGGCTGCCCTCCGAGGCCGAATGGGAGGTCGCCGCCCAGAACGTTCCTATCGAGGGTAATCTGCTGGAGCGCGGGCTCTATCACCCGGCGCCGCTCGCTGAGACCGGGAAGCCTGGTAGCTTGCTCCAGCTCTTCGGCGACGTGTGGGAGTGGACTGCCAGTCCCCACTCGCCCTATCCTGGCTATCGGCCGCCTCCCGGCCCGGCCGGCGAGTATAATGGCAAATTCATGTGCAATCAGTTCGTGCTGCGCGGCGGCTCCTGCGTGACGCCTCGCGCGCACATCAGGGCGACCTATCGCAACTTCTATCCGCCCCAGGTGCGCCTGGAGTTCAGCGGCCTACGCCTGGCCAGGGACCGGCGATGAAGATCGAGCTACATGAGCTCAGTCCGGACCCCGATCGCTTTCAGGTGGAGGTCTGCCAGGGCCTGAAGCGCTCGCAGAAGGAGTTGCCCTCCAAGTATTTATATGACGAGCGGGGCTCGCAGCTTTTCGAGCAGATATGCACTCTGGAAGAGTATTATCCCACGCGGACCGAGGCGCAGATCATGGCCGCGCATATCGAGGAGATGGCGGAGCTCTTGGGACCGGGCGTCCTGCTGCTCGACTACGGCTCGGGCAGCAGCGCCAAGGCACGTCTCCTGCTGGATCATCTGCGCGATCCGGCCGCTTATCTGCCGATTGATATCTCCAGAGAGCATCTGCTGCGGGCGGCGGTGGAGCTGGCCAGAGACTATCCTGAGCTGGAAGTGCGCCCAATCCACGCCGATTACACCGGTGCTTTCGAGCTACCGCCCTTCAAACGGGTCCCCACCCGCCGGGTGGCCTACTATCCAGGCTCGACGATCGGCAACTTCGATCCCTTGCCGGCCGAGCAGTTCCTGGAGCGGGTCGCCAAGGTCTGTGGCCCCGGAGGCGCTCTGCTCATCGGAATAGATCTGGTGAAGGACCCCACGATCCTGCATCGGGCCTACAACGACTCCCAAGGTGTCAACGCCGCTTTTAATCTCAATCTGCTCAGGCGGATCAACCGTGAGCTGGGAGCCGATTTCGAGCTGGAGCAATTCAAACATTACGCCTGCTATAATCCCCGCGAGCGCCGGGTGGAGATGCACCTGGTGAGCCAGCAGGATCAGAGTGTTCATCTGAACGGGATGACCATTCACTTTGAACAGGGAGAGAGCATCTGGACGGAGAGCTCATATAAATACACTCTGGAGCGGTTCGCCGAGGTGGCCGGGGCAGCAGGGTTCAGTATCGAGCAGGCCTGGTTCGACAAGCGGCGCTGGTTCAGTATACTCTATTGCAGGGTGCAGGGAGCGTGAAAGTTGAAGATCAAGGAGCAAGGTGATGAGTGAGAACAAGATAGTCGTCTACGGCACCACCTGGTGCCCCGACTGCCGGCGGAGCAAGAAGTTTTTGGCCGAGCAGCGCATTCCTTATCGGTGGGTGGACATCGAAGCCCGGCCGCAAGAGGCCAAAGTGGTGGAAGAGCTCAATCGGGGGCGCCAGAAGGTGCCTACGATCCTCTTTCAAGATGGCTCGCTGCTGGTCGAGCCCTCCAACGCCGAGCTGGCGGCCAAGCTAGGGCTGAGCACTCGGGCAAAGTGCCCTTATTATGATTGCATTATCATCGGTGGTGGTCCTACCGGCTTGACCGCTGCCCTATATCTGGCCCGCGAGGGTGTGGAGACGCTGGTCATCGAAAAGTCCGCCTTGGGGGGCCAGATCGGCATCACCGAGAAACTGGAAAATTTCCCCGGCTTCCCCGCCGGCATTCGGGGAGCGGAGCTGGCCGAGCGCTTCGCCCAGCAGGCGCGCCGCTTCGGCGCGGAGCTGCTGCAGGCGCAGCAGGTCAGTCAAGTTGTGCAGGGCAAGGCCGGCTTGAAGGTTCAGACCGCCGATGGCAGCCAATACGGCGCCGGAGCAATCCTGCTGGCCAGCGGCTCGATCTATCGGCGGCTGGGGGTGCCCGGCGAGGAGGAGCTGATCGGGATCAACCTTCACTACTGTGCCACCTGCGACGGCGCGTTCTACAAGGGCAAGACGGTGGCCGTAATCGGCGGCGGGAACAGCGCTTGCGAGGAGAGCCTCTTCCTGACCAAGTTTGCCACCCAGGTCACCTTACTGCAAAATAAACCGGAACTCACGGCGCAAAAGCTGATCCAGGAGAAAGTCTATCAACACCCTCAGATCACCGTGCGCACCAACGTGGCCGTGCAGTCCTTCGAGAGCAATGGCAAACTGTCCGCGCTGGTTCTTCAGGACCGTCGCACGGAGCAAAGCGAAAAACTCAGGCCCGACGGGGTCTTCGTCTTCATCGGCATGGCCCCCAACAACGAACTGGTCAGTGATCTGGTCGAGCTGGACGAACGGGGCTTCGTGGTGACTTCCGCCGAGCTGATGACCAGCCTGCCCGGCCTGTTTGCCGCTGGCGACCTGCGCAGCGGCTCGACCAAACAGGCGGCTGCGGCTGTGGGCGAAGGGGCCACCGCCGCACTGATGATCCGCGAATATCTCAAGGGACTCTAAGAGAGATGCGTAGGGGCGTATGGCCATACGCCCCTGCGATGCACACGACATGATGAACGCGAAGCAGTACAAGGAGGAATGAGCGATGGAACTGGGCATGATCGGACTAGGACGTATGGGAGCCAATATGGCCGAAAGGCTGATCCAGGGCGGCCACCGGGTGGTCGGTTATGACCGGAGCACCGAGGCGATAGCCCGCACGGTGGCAACGGGGGTGGCCGGCGCAGACTCGCTGGCAGCGCTGATCGAGCAGCTCCCACCCCCGCGAGCTATTTGGCTAATGGTTCCCGCCGGCGCTCCGGTGGACCAGACGATCGAGAGTTTGCTGGCTCAGCTCCGCCCGGATGACGTGATCATAGACGGAGGTAACTCCAATTATAAAGATACGCTGCGCCGCGCTGCCTTAGTCTCTGCCAAGGGCTTGCACTACGTAGATGTGGGCACCAGCGGCGGCGTCTGGGGGCTCAAAGAGGGCTACAGCCTGATGGTCGGCGGCGAGGACTCTATCATCGGGCGGCTGAGACCGATCTTCGAGACGCTGGCTCCGGCACCCGACCGGGGCTGGGGACATGTGGGGCCGAGCGGTGCGGGCCACTTCGTCAAGATGGTCCATAACGGGATCGAGTATGGCCTGATGCAAGCCTACGCCGAAGGGTTCTCGATCATGGAGCATAAGAGCGAGTTCAGCCTCGATTTGGAGCAGGTGGCCCAGATCTGGCGCTATTCCAGCGTGGTGCGCTCCTGGCTGCTGGACCTGATCGCCAACGCCTTGGGCGAAAACCCGGACTTGAGCGGCATCGCCCCCTACGTAGCTGACTCCGGTGAGGGGCGCTGGACCGCTTTTGAGGCGATAGATCTCGATGTGCCGGCTCCGGTGATCACCCTCGCACTGCTGGAGCGGCTGCGCTCACGGGACCCCGAGTCGTTCGGTGACAAGCTGCTGGCCGCCATGCGGCAGCAATTCGGCGGTCATGCGGTCAAACACGAGGACAAACCATGAATGAACAGGTTGAACCGCACCTCTTTGTCATTCTAGGCGCAACCGGCGACCTGACGCACCGCAAGCTGCTGCCGGCCCTCTGCCAGTTAATCAAGAGTGGGGTGCTCACCTCAGAGGACCATGTCCTGGGGGTCGCTCGGCACACAGACCTGAATGATTCAGGTTTTCGTGCCAGGGCTCGTGAGATGCTGCAGGAGACCGGATTCGCTTCGGAGGCGTTGGAGCGTTGGTGCAACCGGTGTCTGCACTATCAGTCGATCACCGACTACCAGCCGAGCGGCCAGGGAGGCGCAGAAAATTATCAGACCCTGACCGCGCGCATCGAAGCTTTGGAGCGCGAGCAGCGACTGCCGGGCAACCGGGTTTTTTATCTGGCCCTGCCGCCGGTCGCCTTTCCTGGTGCTATCGAAGGTCTGGGACGGGCCGGACTGAATCAGGGCCCCGGTTGGACGCGGCTGGTGATCGAAAAACCCTTCGGACGTGATCTGGCCTCGGCCCAAGAGCTCAATCGCCTGGTCCATCGCTATTTTGACGAATCGCAGGTCTATCGCATCGACCACTATCTGGGCAAAGAGACGGTGCAAAACTTGCTTGTCTTCCGCTTCGCCAACGCCCTCTTCGAGTCGCTCTGGAACCGCGACCGGGTGGAGAGCGTGCAGATTACCGTGGCCGAAACGCTGGGGATCGAGCGGCGTGCCGGTTACTACGAACGGGCGGGTGCCTTGCGCGACATGGTGCAGAATCACCTCACCCAACTGTTGACTCTGATGGCCATGGGCGTGCCGGCTGCCTTCGAGGCGGACGCCATCCGCTACGAGAAGATCAAGGTCTTGCGCTCTATGGCACCCATCCGTCCCGAGAACGTCGTCTTGGGGCAGTACAGCTCCGGCCAGACCGAAGGTGAAAAGGTGCTCGGCTACCGGGAAGAGCCCGGCGTCGCCCCCGATTCCCAAACCGAGACATACGTGGCACTGCGGTTGGAGGTTGACAACTGGCGCTGGCAGGGCGTTCCCTTCTACCTGCGCACCGGAAAGCGGCTCGCCCGCCACCTGACCCAGATCGCGGTCACCTTTCGTCAGCCTCCTGTCTGCCTCTTCCAGACCTTTGACGCCTGTGAGCTGCGCTCCAACGTGCTGCTGATCACCCTACAGCCGGACGAGGGTTTTACGCTATGCTTTGACGTCAAGACACCCGGCGCGGCCTTCACTTTGCAGACCGAGCGATTGCGCTTCCAGTACAAGGAGGCCTTCGGCCCTCTGCCAGACGCCTATCAGACGCTACTGCTCGACGTGCTCGGCGGCGATCAGACCCTCTTCGTCCATGCCGACGAGGTGGAAGCCTCCTGGAAGCTCTATGCGCCGCTGCTGGAGGGGAAAGTGCCCCTGCGTACCTACCCCGCCGGGAGCTGGGGACCGGAGGAGGCCGCCCGACTCCTGGCCCACAAGGGAGAACCGTGTCTGATCTCATAAAGGACGAAGTGGAGGTTTTTTCGGACCTGGAGGCGCTCAGCCGCGCGGCGGCCGAGCGCCTCGTGCAGCTGGCTCGCACTGCTGTGACCGAGCGGGGACGCTTCGATCTAGTGCTCGCCGGGGGGAGCACGCCTCGCAGGCTCTATGAGTTACTGGCGGGCGAATATGGCGATAATATCGCTTGGCATCAGGTACATCTCTTCTGGGGCGACGAGCGCTGCGTCCCGCCTGACCGGCCCCAGAGCAATTTCAAGTTGGCCCAGGAGACCTTGATCTCACGCGTCCCGCTGCCTGCGGAGAACGTCCATCGCATCCCCGCCGAGCTGGAGCCTCCGCGAGAGGCTGCAGCGGCCTATGAACGACTGCTCCGGTCACACTGGCCGCAGGCCGCATGGCCTGCATTCGATCTGGTTTTACTGGGCCTGGGCGCCGATGGTCACACCGCCTCGCTCTTTCCGGGCGATCCGGTCTTAGAGGAGCAAGAGAGTTGGGTGCGAGCCGTACTCGCCCCACCGGCCTATGAGATTCGCCAGCGGATCACGCTTACTTTCCTGGCGATCAACAGCGCCAGAGCGATCTACTTCCTGGTCTCCGGCGAGGTCAAGGTGCCGGCGCTGCATGCGGTGCTCGAGCAGAATGGATCTGCTCTTCCGGCAAGCCGAGTTCGCCCCGCGGAGGGTGAGCCGCGCTGGTTCCTCGATGAAGCAGCGGCCGAACGTCTACAGCGGGCTCAGGGGGGACGATGATCTTAGCCGCCGATGTGGGAGGAACCAAGGTCAATCTGGCCCTCTTTGACCCGGAGCGCGCGTCGCCGCTGAGGCCCGAACAACTGGAGCGCTTTGCCAGCGCCGACTATCCCAGCCTGGAAGCCATTATTGGTGCTTATTGCCACAGCCACGGCCTGCCGATCCTGGCCGCCTGCGTGGGGATCGCCGGCCCGGTGGTGGATGGGCGCTGCCAGGGACCCAATCTGCCTTGGAGCGTGGACCTGCGCGACTTGCAGCGCGAGCTGGACCTGGATAACGTAGCCTTGATCAACGATCTGGAGGCGACGGCCTATGGCTTAGCGGTCTTGACGGAGAGCGATTTTTGTACTCTTAATCAGGGACTGGCGGATAGCCGGGGCAACATGGCCCTCATCGCCGCCGGGACGGGACTGGGAGAAGCGATCATCTTTCGTGGCGCTGGGCGGCCGCTCATCTCCGCCTCTGAGGGTGGTCACTGTGATTTTGCCCCAGGCAGCGCTGAAGAGATCGAGTTGCTCAGGTACCTGCTGCCCAGCTCTCCCCATGTGAGCTGGGACCACCTGGTCTCCGGACCTGGTCTGGGGAATATCTATCGCTTCTTGCGTGATACTCATCGGGCCGAAGAGCCGGCCTGGTTGGCCGAGGCGCTGCGCGGAACCGACCTGGCAGCAGTCATCTCCGAGCTAGCTTTGGAGGACCGCTCACCGCTCTGCTGCCGGGCGCTGGAGCTCTTCGTCGCGCTTTACGGCGCAGAGGCCGGTAATCTGGCACTGAAGGCCTTGGCCTGCGGTGGGATCACTCTGGGCGGTGGGATCGCCCCCAAGATCTTGCCAGCGTTGCGCCGCGGGGGCTTCATGAAGCGCTTTGTGGCCAAGGGACGTATGCAAAGCTTGTTGGCTGAAATGCCGGTGCGGGTTATCCTCAATCCGCGGACGGCCCTGCTCGGCGCGGCCCGCTATGCCCGGCTCAGCTTGCCGGAGGGAAATCCATGAACGACGAAAGCTACAAGAAACTGAACGATTATGGTCTGATAGGCAATCTGGAGACCTGCGCGCTGGTGGGACGGGATGGCTCGATAGACTGGCTCTGTTTTCCCCATCTGGAATCTTCCAGCGTCTTCGCCGCTATTTTGGACCTACATAAGGGCGGACATTTCCAGATCAGACCGAAAGAACGCTTTGAGTCGCAGCAGGCTTATCTGGAAGGGACCAATATCCTGCGCACGAGTTTTCACGCGCCGTCGGGGAGCGTGACCGTGACCGATTTTATGCCCATCATGGGCCAGCCAGGCGCTGCGCCGGGTGAGCACCGGGCCGTGCTGAGGAAACTGACCTGCAGCCAGGGGAGGATGGAACTGACGGTCCTCTTTCAGCCTCGCTTTGACTACGCGCGCGCCTCGGCCACCCTGGAATCGCTGGCAGGCGGAATCGTTGCCGGATGGCAGGATCAGGGTCTCTTCCTGCAGGCCCCCTGTGCTCTGCAAATCGAGAATGGCCAGGCTCAGGGTGAGCTGGTGCTCAGCGAGGGTGAGAGCCGCTGGTTCGTCCTACAATACGGCGAAGGAGCAGCCCAGTGGTTCGTCCCGCCCTACGGTGAGCAGCGGGCGATGAGCGCTCAGGCCTGCGAAGCGCTGCTGGAGAAGACGTCAAAATACTGGCTGAACTGGGTGCATCGCTGTGAGCCATCCCAGTGCATCTTCGAGGGTCCGTGGCACGAGCAGGTCGTCCGCTCCGGCTTGGCCTTGAAGCTGCTGACCCATCCGGAGACCGGTGCCATCGCTGCGGCACCCACCACCTCGCTGCCCGAGGCGATCGGTGGCGTACGCAACTGGGACTATCGCTACGCTTGGATCCGGGATACCTCTTTTACGGTGCAAGCGCTCTACAACCTGGGTCACGTTCAGGAGGCACAGAACTACTTTCGCTGGCTCAGAATGCTATACCTTCCCCACACTCAGTACAGCGACCCCTCCAAAATCCAAATCATGTATGGCCTGCATGGCAATCTGGCCCTCGAGGAGCAGGAGCTCGATCAGCTATCCGGCTATCGGAACTCGGCACCGGTGCGCATAGGCAACGCAGCGGCCCAGCAAAAGCAGTTGGACATCTATGGCGAGCTGGTCAACGCCTTCTACGAAACCACCCGCTACGGTGAGGAGCTCGCGTCGGCCGACTGGCAGTTCATCTGTCAGATTGCCGACTACGTCTGCCAGGTGTGGGACACCAAAGACGCCGGCATCTGGGAGGTTCGCGGGGCACCGCGGCACTTTACCTATTCCAAGCTGATGTGTTGGGTGGCGCTGGATCGGGCGCTCAAGATGGCCCAGAGCCGGGGATTCGCAGCCCCGCCGGACCGTTGGGAGACGACGCGGGAGACGATCCGGCGGACCATTCTGGAGAGGGGGTTCAGCCGGAAATTGAACAGTTTCGTCCAATCGTTCGATTCCGAAGCGTTGGACGCGACCAGCCTGCTGATTCCCAAGCTGGGGCTGCTTCCCTACCAGGACCCACGCGTGCAGGGCACGATCGAGACGACCCTTAACGAGCTGACGGTCAACGGTCTGGTTCATCGCTATCGGGAGGACGATGGACTTTCCGGAGGTGAAGGGGCTTTTGTGCTCTGCACCTTTTGGCTGGTGGACGCGCTGGTCCTCTCAGGACGGGTCCAGCAAGCGGAGGAGCTCTTCAGCGGTGTGCTGGATTACAGCAGCCCTTTGGGGTTATTTGCCGAGGAGATCGATCCGGTGTTGCGAGAGCAACTGGGAAACTACCCCCAGGGCTTCAGCCATATCGGCCTGATCAATAGTGCGCTCTATCTGGGCCGGGTCAAGGGGCGCACCCCGAAGGGGCCGGAGCTTTGCGGGCTGAGCTCGAAGACGTGAGTCGTTAGACCAACAAGTGGAAAGGAGATCACCATGAAGGTGCTGATAGCTTACTATTCGATGTATGGGCACATCCACCAACTGGCACAGGCGATGGAGGAGGGTGCTCAGTCGGTTGCAGGCGTTGAGGTTCAACTGCGACGCGTTCCAGAGACGCTACCTGATGCGGCTTTGGAGAAGCTGGGTGCGGTAGAGGCCCAGAAACGGCAGACTCAGGTGCCAATCTGCGCGATGAACCACCTAGGTGAAGCCGATGCGATCATCTTCGGCACCCCCACGCGATTTGGGAACATGTGTGGGCAAATGCGGCAGTTCCTCGATGCGACCGGACAGCTATGGATGAAAGGTGCCCTGGTTGGCAAGGTGGGGAGCGTGTTCACCAGCTCGAACACGCAGCACGGCGGCCAGGAATCGACCATCCTTAGCTTCCACACCACGCTGCTTCATCATGGGATGGTTATCGTAGGCCTGCCTTACACCTTCCAGGGACAGATGACCATGGATGAGATCAGCGGTTGTTCCCCCTACGGTGCTTCTACTATTGCCGGCGGTGATGGGAGTCGTGTCCCCAGTGAAAATGAGCTGGCAGGCGCACGTTTCCAGGGCGAGCACGTCGCCAAGATTGCCAAGAAGCTGATGAGCTGAACAGTGTATGCCCGGTGTGGGACCAGCAACGCTCAGAGGGCGAATTCTCACTAACTTAAGATGGGGAGGAGATGGTGTATATGTCATCTGGAGTCATGAAGAATATGACGCGTCGCCAGGCTTTGGGATCGGCCTTGAAGCTGGCAGGGGGGGTCACCTTGAGCGGGCTTGTCGTCTCGATGGCCAGACCACTGACCGCAGAGGCGGCAGCACCCAACAACGTGCATCTCTACATGTCCATCCTCACGGGCAAGATGAACGGCAAGGCGGGATGGCCTGAATTCGTGCCGGCGAACTTCACCGTCCCTGCGAACACGTTGCTGCGTGTGCAGATCCGCTGCTTCGATGACGGGCCGGCTCCCCTCGCCGCCGACAGCTATAGCAAGGTCGCGGGGACCGAAGGCGGCACCATCACAGTCATCAAAGCCCTCAATGGCATGGTGGACAAGACACAAGGGAAGACCGTCACGGAGATCCCTGCCGATGGCGTAGCTCACACCCTCACAATCATCGGCCAGAATTCCAAAAACCTCCTAAATGTACCCCTGCCTCCGCTTTCCACCGTCAAGTTCGCCTTCCGCACACCCGGAGCGGGGAGCTACTACTGGCAGTGCTTTGCAGCTTGCGGCACCGGCGAGAGTGGCTGGGGAGGTCCCATGGTCACTCAGGGTTGGATGAAAGGGATTATGACGGTAGCGGCGGGTGAGCTTGGATGTTGAGCCACTGAGCCATATTGGCTAGAGTTGCAGCTATGACCGACCCGACACTGCGTTTTTCAAGCCGAGTTGAGAACTACATCAAATATCGCCCCCACTATCCACCGGCGGTGATCGCGACTCTCCGAGAAGAATGTCAACTCGCCTCAGCCGCGCTGATCGCCGATATTGGTTCTGGCACCGGCCTGCTGACCGAGCTATTCCTGCAAAGCGGCAACCAGGTGTTTGCCGTTGAACCCAATCGCGAGATGCGAGCGGCCGGTGAGCGTCTCTTGCGGAATTATCCTGGCTTCCACAGTGTAGCTGGCAGGGCAGAAGCCACAACTTTAGCCGATCAGAGTGTCGGTTTTGTTGTGGCGGGTCAAGCCTTTCACTGGTTTGATCGCCAAAAGGCTCGCAGTGAATTCTGCCGTATTCTCAGGCCAGCCGGTTGGGTGATGCTGGTCTGGAATGAGCGTGAGGACCGAGCGACACCTTTCCTGATGGCTTATGAACAACTCCTCCAACGATATGCTACGGACTATGTCCAAGTGAATCATAAACAAGTTGACGAGGCTACCCTGGCGGATTTCTACGGAGTACAGGGGTTCAAGTCAGAGACATTTAGCCAGCGGCAAGACTTTGACTATGCTGGTGTGCGGGGGCGGCTACTGTCGTCCTCTTATACGCCTGAGGTGGGTTATCCCGATTATGAACCGATGCTGGCTGAACTCTCGAAGGTTTTCCAGGCCCACGAAATCAATGGCCGGGTGAGGTTTGAGTACACGACCAGGATGTACTATGGTCAGTTGAGCTAAATCACTGACCTGGTCAGGGTTTTGTACCGATGTCGCAGAAGACCAGCGCGCAGTTATGGCCGCCGAAGCCAAAGGAGTTGGAGAGCGCCACCCGCACCTGGGCCGGGCGGGCCTGATTGGGAACGTAATCCAGATCACATTCAGGATCGGGATGCTCGTAGTTGATCGTGGGCGGCAAGAGCCCCTCCTCGAAGGCCATCAGCGTGGCGATGGCCTCCACCGCACCGGAGCCGCCCATCAGATGGCCGATCTGAGACTTGGTCGAACTGACCGGGATCTCGTAGGCGCGCCGGCCAAAGAGCGTCTTGATCGCCGCCGTCTCCGAAGCATCTCCCAAGGGTGTCGAGGTGCCGTGGGCGTTGATGTAATCCACTCGATCGGTGCTCAGGTTGGCCTGTTGCAGGGCCGCGGCCATCGCCCGCCGGGCGCCTTGACCCTCCGGGTCCGGGGCGGTGACATGATGGGCGTCGGCGCTCATGCCATAGCCGGCCAGCTCGGCATAACAATGCGCCCCGCGCGCTTGGGCGTGCTCGCGGCTCTCCAGGATCAAGACCCCGGCGCCTTCCCCGATCACGAAGCCATCGCGCTCGGCGTCAAAAGGCCGCGAGGCCCGCTCCGGCGCGTCATTGCGCCGCGAGAGCGCCTGGGTACGGTCGAAGCCGGCATAGGCCAAGGCGATCATCACCGATTCGGTGCCCCCGGTGATCATGATCTCGGTCCGCCCCTCGCGGATCAGCTCGGCGGCCGCGCCCAAGGCGTGGCTGGAGCTGGCACAGGCGGAGACGATGCCATAGTTGGGGCCGCCCAGCCCCCATTGCAGCGAGATCTCCGAAGGCGCAGCGTTGGGCATGAAAGTGGTGATGAAGAAAGGGCTGACCCGGCGCGCTCCCTGCTGAAGTAGCTTGAGGTGGTTCTCCAGGATGGACTCGATATTGCCGATGCCGGTGCCGATGATCACCCCAATCCGCTCGCGCTGCTCCGCCTCCAGCTTCAGACCGGCATCGGCCAGCGCTAGCGTCGCCGCGGCCAGGGCCAACTGGGTCGAGCGGCCCAGGTGACGCACCCGCTTGCGGTCCAGATAGTCGAGCGGGTCGAAGTCGGGCACCGGTGCACCGATCTTGGAGTAGATGCCTTCCAGCTCCACTAGATCATCTACGCGCCGCACGCCAGATCTGCCCGCCCGCAGCCCTGCCCAGAAGCGTTTCACCCCGATACCTAAGGGCGTCAACGCTCCCACTCCCGTTATGACTACCTGATGCCTTCGCTCCACCATGATGGGGGTATTCTAGCTTGCCGCAGCCTGCCGGAGCAAATCGGATAGCCTAGCTGCCGGCTCAATTACACCTGGCTCTTGTTTGAAGAGGGATGTTGTGCTATATTAAAGTGCTTGCCGGCCGGAGCGGCCGGCAAAGTGTGGAAGAGCTTGGCCTACGGATTCGAACCGCGTCCTCAAAGCTGCTGGGGAAAAATCCCACCCCACGGTGGGCAAAACCCTGGCAGCCGGTGGAGGTTATCCACCTTCGGTGGCCGCCCTGCCACGGCCAAGCTCTTCTCTCTTCAAGGAGGTTGTCGTCTTATTCGTAAGCTTCACAACCTGGTTTCTCCCCCCTCTCCATACTGGTTCTTCGAATGATCAATGTATGATACATGATGATACTAGAAGTTGTAGCCAGCCAAGGACACCTGTCTCATTGCGAGGGAAACTTGGTTATCTCCGGAAGGCAGGAGGGTCAGGGCTGCGTCGCTAGCTGATCAGCTTGTTGCCCTCTATTCGATGACCTTCCAGTCGCAGCAGCTTGACCTTGAGCGCCAGGCCGCCACCGTAGCCCACCAGTTGCCCCTCTGCTCCGATGACCCGATGACAGGGGATCACGATGGGCAGTGGATTCGAGCCGGTGGCTGCACCCACTGCGCGGGCGGCGTGGGGCTGGCCCAGCCGGGCCGCCAGGCGACCGTAACTGCTGGTCTCGCCGTAGGGTATGGCAGATATCTCTCGCAATACGCGGCGCTGGAAGGGCGTAGCGCACAGGTCAAGACGTAGGTCGAAGCGGCGTAGCTCGCCCTGGAAATAGGCTTCCAGTGCGGCGACGACCGAGCGGAAGTAGCCTGGGTCATCGCAGAGTCGGCCGGCGGGCCAGCGGCGCTTCAGCCAGCTCCAGAAACCGTCCTGATCCTCGCCGGGCAGCGTCAAGCGACAGAGGCCACGCTCGGTCGCGGCAATCAGCATTGGGCCCGGCGGCAGTTCGGCACAGATATAATAAACCGACTCTCCGTCAGTCATAGTTATGGGCCTCCTCTCTCAGTCTGCCGGTCGCTGCTAGGCGACTAATATATCAAATAAAAGTAGTCATTGTCGAGCAGGGTTCAGCTTCAGGACGAGCCTGTGTCTCAAGGTGCCCGCGTCGCCAGATAGATTCCGGCGATGATCAGCACCCCGCCCAACAGCTTAAACCAGCTCAGCCCCTGCCCTAGGACGAAATAGGCCAGCACCGTTGAGCCCACCGGCTCACCCAGGATGAAGAGCGCGATCAGCGGCGCCGAGAGATAACCCAGTGCCCAGTTGAGGCCGGTGTGCCCGATCAGTTGTGGCCCCAAGGCCAAGGCTAACAGCACCCCGTAGGTCAGGGGCGAGTACCCCCAGAGCGCCGTGCCCGTCCCCAGCGCCAGGCCGATCAGGATCAAGGCAGCTAACCCGTAAACTATGGTGATATAGCTTAGCAGCGAGGTCACTTGGCGCACCCGCCGCCCGATCAGAAAGTAGGCCGATGAGCAGAGCGCCCCGGCCAAGGCGAGCAGATCGCCCAGGAGTTCACCAGACCCGGCCCGCAGGTCGCCCGCGCCGATCAGCAGCCCGCCCAGCACCGAGAGGCCGATACCCCAGATCATCAGCCGCCTGAGTCGCTCGCGCAGCAGAAAGTGGGAGCCCAGGCCCACGAAGACCGGATTGGTGGTCACCAGCATCACCGCACTGGCCACCGAGGTGTACTTCAGCGAGCTGACCCAGGCCCAGAAGTGCAGTGCCAAAAAGAGGCCGCTTAGCAAGGAGAGCCCCCAATCCCGCCGCGAGAGCCGCCGCCAGGCCTCCTTGACCCCACCTGTCTTCCAGCTCCAGGGCAGCAGCAGGAGGCTGGCCAGCGCCATGCGGTAGGCGGCGATCGCCAGGGGCGGCGCCTCAGCCAGCACGATCAGTATCGCCGCAGTGGAAATGACCCCGATCGCCAACGATAGGATCAGATAGAGTTGCCATAAGGCAGGTTTCATCCGCAGCCAGCCCCCTTCTCGCTTCTCCCCAATGGGGCCAATTTACCGAGATCTCGTGCGCCTAGCTAGCGCCCCACCGATCTCCCCGGCAGGCCTGACCGCTGTCCTTCCCGGCGTCGGGGAGCCAGGCTAGGCTAGCAGGGGTCACTATGGCCCGTAATGCCTATGCGCCAAACTGGAGAATCGAAGACCCCCAGGGCGCCCACCGGCGCTACAGCGAACGGAGGCTCGCCCCTAGAGGTGAGCTGTTTCTCAATCCGCGCCGCGCGCTCTGCCTGGGGCTGCTGCTGCTAGTGACCGTGCTGGCGCTATTTTACCTCTGGCAGTCCTGGCAATTGGTCTATCAGCTCAATCGCTGGCAGGAGGGCCGCCAGACGCTCGCCCGGCTTCAGGACCAGCGCGACCTGCTGCAAGTGCAAGTAGACCGCGCCTTCTCCCTGGAGCGCATCGAGGAGTTCGCCCGCAAGCGCCTGGGTATGATCCATCCGTCGCTCAAGTTCCTGCTTCTCCCCCCGCCCAACCCTGAGCTCTCCTGGGCTTTGCCCTGCCGGTCGGCCCAACAAGGATCGAACTGCCGAGCAGCTATACCATGAAACGCCGTCTGTTGTTGGCCAGTGGCCTGATTGTCCTGCTGCTCTTGACCGTCTCGGCCAAGCTCTTCGATCTGCAAGTGATCGAGCATCCGCGCTGGCTGGCGCGAGCGCAGTCGTTCCAACAGCGGAAGCTCAGCGTGCCCGAGCGGCGCGGGCGCATCTACGATCGCCATGGTCTGCTGCTGGCTGTTGATGTGCCAGCGGTCTCCATCGCTTTGGATAACTATCAGATGACCAAGCCGGAGCTGCTCAAAGGGATCTTGCAGCGTCAACTGGGGCTCTCGCCGGAGCGGTTGGATCGGCTGATCTATCGGCCTAGCTATTTCACCTGGATCGACCGCCAACTCGATTGGAGCAAAGCCCAGGCGCTGCGCCAGGCCGTCCGGCAGGCCGGCATCCAGGGCTTGATCTTCCTGGATGGCTGGAAGCGGGTTTACCCCCAAGGCCGACTGGCCTCCAACGTCATCGGCTTCGTAGGTGTGGACGGGCATGGGTTGGAGGGGGTCGAGCGCTCCTTCGATGCCGAGCTGCGCGGGAGCGAGCGGCAACTGCTCATCACCGCCGGGGCGCGCGGCCTCGAGGTGGCCCGGCAGGTGCTGAGGCCGGGCCGGCCTGGCCTCGATCTCTATCTGACGCTCGATGCCCGCATTCAGCAGATCGCCCAGCGGGCCATTGGGCAGGGGGTGCGCCAATATCGCGCTCGCGCCGGCATGGCCCTGGTGCTCGATCCGCGCAGCGGTGAGCTGCTGGCGATGGCCCAGGACAAGACCTATGATCTCAACGATTACCGGCACTCTTCCGCATTGGAGCGCAAAGATCTGGCCCTGACCGCTCCTTTCGAGCCCGGCTCGGCCTTCAAGCCTTTCACCATGCTGGCGGCGCTCTCGGCCGGAGCAGTCAGGCTCAATGAGAAATTCAACGGCAACGATCCGGTGACCATTGGAGGACATCCCTTTCACAATGCAGAGCACCTCAGTTACGGCTCGGTCACACTGAGTGATATTATCACCCATTCGATCAATACCGGTATGATTCGGGTAGCCCAGCGATTAGGAGCCAAGCGCCTGGGCGATTTCCTGCAGCGCCTGGGCTTTGGTCGCCTGACCGGGATCGGCCTGCCGGGCGAGGTGCCAGGTATACTGCGACCGCCAGCCACCTGGTCGGCGCTGGGGGTGGGAGCCACGGCCATCGGTCAATCGGTCTCGGTGACCGGCCTACAGTTGGCCTCGCGCTTGGCCATGCTGGCTGACGGCGGGCTGCTGCGTGCCCCTCGGCTGGTGCTGACCTTGAAAGATGCCTCCGGGCAAGAGCTCCCCTTGCCGCATCCCACCAAGCCACCGGTCCAGATCGCCTCCCCGGCGCAGGTGCAAGCGCTGGTAGCGATGATGGAGCGGGTGGTGCGCGAGGGCACTGGGGTGCTGGCTAAGATCCCCGGCTTCGCCATTGCGGCCAAGTCAGGCACCGGCCAGGTGGCCCTGCCGGGCCGGGGATACGTTAAGGGCAGATATACGGCGGTCTTTGAGGGTTTTTTCCCGGCCGACCGGCCACAGTACTTGATTCTGGTGGTGCTCAATGACCCCCGGGTCAGATACTATTATGGCGGCGATACAGCGGCGCCCATCTTCAAAAAGATCGCCCAAGGGATCATCGCCCTGGAGCATCTACAGCCTGGCCAAGGGCCGGGCGGGGCTACGCCCAGATAAACTAGCGGTGAGGTTTATCCGCCTCGATATAGCGGATGATCTCCTCTTGCCTCAGCTCGCTTCCAGTTGTCGCACCATCTCTTCGACGATCTCACGGATTTCGGGAAACAAGCGGTTCAGAATGGCCTTATCTTTCGTCTGATGGTAGCGCAGGGCAGCGCGATAGGGCTTGACGAATTCGCTAAGATCCGCCGAACCTGCCGCTTCAATCTGATCCAGGGCTTGCTCCAATAAGGCCGGTTGTCTGAACTGGAGGACGGCGTTGAGATACTGGCCTAGAGGCTTCTGGGCCGAATCTGATGGCATATCAGGCAGGTAGGCCAATCCCTTGGTCAGATGATTTGCTGCTTGTTTGAGGTTGTGGCGCTGGGCATTCTTAAAACTGAGCATCAAGCGTGTGAAAAAAGCCAGTATCGCTGCCGCCTCCACTAGCTCTTTATTCTCCTGCTCTTGAGCCAGTTGATAGACTCTTTCGATCTTCTTGAGCGCCAACGCGAACTTGCCCATCTGCATGTAGAGACTACCTAATGCACCCCATACTGCGCTCAGGTGAGGATTGATCCTTAGAGCCTGCTGTAAGTGCTCTTCCGCTTCTTTGACCCTGTCTTGATCGACCAATAAGAGGGCGTAGTTGTAGTGCGCCTTGGCATCGTCTGGGTTGAATGTCAAATACTGGGAGAGGGCATCTATTTCCCCGTGTATATCTTCTCTCTCATGGTGTACGAACGCCTTTCCCCACCAGGCCCTAGCAAGCAGAGCCTGATCTCCCTTCGAGTTGGCTTCAGCAAATAATTGTTGCACCTCTTGATCGCTGCTCGCTTTATCTCCGCTTTTCTCCAAGCCGTAAATTCGTGTGAAGTGGAGGGAAGCTCTGATTTCAGGCAATGGCATTGCTTCCTGATAGTAATAGAGTTTTTCGGTTAGGGCTTTAACCATCTCGTACTTTTCCGCAGACAAGGCGTGCTCCATTGCACTGAGTGTTAGTGCCGAGTACCTTAGCAACTCTTGTGGAGTAAACCAAGATTCAAGGAACTTCACGATGACCCTCAGTCTTCGTCTTCCGGCTTCCACGCTTACCTGTCGCCACAGGCGAAAGAGCCGCTCGGTGATGTCGTAAAGCGTCGCTTTCTTACCCCGCTCTTTGTGCGATTTGACGTAGCCTTCCTTCTCCAAGCGCCGCAACTGTGTGGTCACTGCGTTCACGTTGAGCCGCGCCGCGCCGGCCAGTTCGGTGGGCGTAGATGGACCATCCATCAAAGAGATCGCATCCACGATTTTCCGTTGCTGAGGGGCCAGCTCGTTCATGCGGTCCTGAAAGTACGGCGTGAGGTCATCTAAGAGCGCGAGAAAGGACCGCTCCACTTCGACGATCTCCGCCTCAGCAAAGATCCGGTACAGGCTCAAGATCAGACGAGGATTGCCCCCGGTAAGGTGGAGAATGGCTTGCAAGCGCGGACGGCGCGATTCAAAGTCCTTCAATAATTCGGTTCGATCATCCAGCTTCAACCGCCTCTTCAGAAGCGTCTCGATTTCAGCAGGCTTAATCTCCGGAATTCGAATGACCTCAAAGAAATTGTAGAAGGGCAACTGATGATCTTGGACTTCCTTAAACAGGGTTGGCGCAGCCCCGATGATCATCAGCCAATCTCCGCGCATCAGCAGGTCTCGCAAGCGACCTTGATCCTCCTCGGTGAAGCTGCGCAGGAGGTTTTGCAGATTATCAATCAGAAACAGAAACCGTTTGCCATCATGCTTCTTTCGCTCGGCCAAATAGTTGATCAACAGCTCGCGCTCCGGCTCACCGGGAATCATCACCCGATTGCAGCGTTGTAGCAAAGCCAAGAGCTGAGCATCCGGAGACTCAGCTTGGAGCATATTCAGCGCTTCTAAGAGCAGCTCGGCCAGCGAGCTAATGCGGTAGGATTCTTCCGGGAAGAGCAGCGAGACCCAATCGCGGTGCAGGTCAGCAGGGATGCCTTGCCAGCGCAGCGTTCCTCGCACGCTGTGATGCAAGAGCAGGAGGAGATGGGTCTTGCCGATGCCGCGCGGTCCGATGAGGAGGAAGTTCTGCAAGCCCTTACGCCGACGGCCCTGATCTATCGCCTGGAGCAGTCGCTTGAGCAAAGTCTCTCGGCCCACGAGCGACTCTTGCAGCGCTTGGGGCGAATAGAGTGAAGGTCGGTATTTGAACAAGTCTTGAGCCATGCTCACTCCTTATAATGCGGGGTATTTGCGCCACCAATCGCGCAGTACCTTGGTGGTAACTTCACATATCTACTCATGTTACATAGTCCTCGATGAGACTATTCGCTCTAGAATCCTCAAGATTCCCCAGACTAATCCTCCTGCTCCACTCGTAGTTAAGAATTGCGGCCAAGATGGTGACTCCCTCAAGTCAAAAATAACAAGCAGTTGCATAAGCAGGGTTCCAATGATGATTAAACCCAGGTACGTCAGCAATGCGTTAACTACCCGTCGCTTGTAGTCGGGAGGCTTTGGCACGCAAATCACCCGCTTCCTGGATTATGCCTGCTGAGCAACTGCACGCTTCCCTGGATTTGCTCCGGCCGTGGTCCTTTCATCTCGCTCCTTTCAACGACAAGATTGTTAGTAACAGAAACAGTATACAACAATTCTGTCGTCGAGTCAAGGGGTGAGAGCTGATGCGCTGTCCTCCTCTTGACCCATGACAAATCGAATTGTTAGCCGCCCGATACCTGTGCTATACTGCGCCTGCTAATTCTGCTAAGTGGCACTCAAGGGAGGGATCACCATGCGACCAGTGCGCAGAGCAGTTTCTCTTGGTGGGATGCTGCTCTTAACTCTGCTCATCTCCGGCGCGACGCTCCAAGCTCAAGCTACCAAACCGGCGATCACCGTGACCATCCTGGCTCCTCGTGAGGGCCAGCGATTGGTCGGTCCAGATGTCACCGTCAAACTACAAGCGACTGGGGTCGAGATAGCAGAGGCCAATGGTAAGCGCACACCCGGCCTGGCCTACTATCATCTGTTTCTGGACCGACCGCTGCCCCAGGCGACCGACCGGCCCTATCCGAATGGAGCCGGGGTCTTTCACACCGCCAAGAGCAGCTATACGCTCAAAGGGCTCAAGCCGGGGCGACATACGCTCATCGTGGCCCTGGGCGACGGCGCCGATTACCCCTTGAGTCCACCGGTCAGCGCTACGGTGCATTTCATTGTGGTCGCGCCGCCGCTCAAGGGGGCCGGTCTGGGAGGACTGCGCTTCTCCTACCTGTCCGCACTGCTGATCGCGGCGATCATCTTTATCCTGAGCCAGATTATTAGGTAGCTAGCGTCGTCCGAAGGCCCGCTCCAACTGGTGCAGTGAGTAGGCCAGGATGATCGGCCGCCCGTGGGGGCAGCGATAGGGATTGCGGCAGCGCTTGAGCTGGGCCACCAGAGCGGTCGCTGCCTCGGGGCTCAGCGGGGTATTTTTCACGATGGCCGCCTCGCAGGCCCGATGCGCGGCCAGCCGCGCCGCCAACTCTTTGAGCTCCGGCTGCTCCTCGTGGGCCAAGGCATCCAGAATGCGCTCCAGCGCTTGGCGGGCCTCCTCTTTGCCCAGCTCCTCGGCCAGGCTAGCCGGCCAATCGCGCAGGATGAAAGAGCCATGGCCAAAAGGCTCTAGACCGATGCCCAGCCGGTGCTCCAGTAACTCCAAATGCTCGTTTAATAGCTGAGCCTGATCGGGCGGCAGCTCGATGGTCAGCGGGATGAGCAGCCGCTGGCGCGGCACCTGGCCGGCCTCAAGTTGGGCTAAGTAGCGCTCATAGAGCACCCGCTCGTGGGCCACGTGCTGGTCAATCAGCTCCAGCCCTTCGCCGGTCTGCACGATGAGATAGGTCCCGTGGAGCTGCCCGATAACCCGAAAGGGAGCTTGCCGCTCCGTGGCTGATCCGGCAGTCTCAGTTGGTTCTGTTTCAGGCTGAGGGGGAGCCGAGGTGGCCCCTGGCCTGCTGCCGAGCAGTTCGCGTCTGAGATCCAATTCGGAGGGATGCCGAGGGCGCGCCGCGCTGTAGGAATCTCCCGCCGGCAGAGGGGTAGCCCTCTCCTGAGGCTGAGGCGCGCTCGGCTGGCGCAGTTGGGCCACCCGGTGGCGGGAGAGCAGCGCCGCTTCGACGGCCCGTTTGACCTCTGCCTGCACCAAACGGGCATTCGTGAAGCGCACCTCTTCCTTTTGGGGATGAACGTTCACGTCTACCATTTGGGGCTCAATCTCTATGAAAAGAAAGAAGATCGGATAGCGCTCGCGCTCCAGCAAGCCCTGATAAGCACGAGCGACGGCATACTGCACGGCACTGTCGCGCACGTAGCGCCCGTTGACGAAGAGATACTGGTCGCTGCGGTTGGCCCTGGCCCGCTCCGGTGGGCCGACCAGGCCGGATACCCGGATCATCTGGCCCTCGCTGCTGACTGCTAGCAGCAGATCGGCCAACTCCGCGTTGTAGAGATGGGCGATCGTCTGGCGCAGCTCTCCGCTTTGCGGGGAGTCCAGCGCGCTGCGCCCATCGTGGATCAGGCGGAAGCCGACTTGGGGATGGGAGAGGGCATAGCGCTTGATCGTGCGCAGGATGTGATAGTATTCGGTCTTGTCGCTCTTGAGGAACTTGAGCCGGGCGGGAGTATTGAAGAAGAGGTCGCGCACGCTCACCGTGGTACCCCGGCCGCGTCCGGCGGCGCGGATTGTTTTCACTGTGCCGCCTTCGATCACCAGCTCTGTCGCCTGAGGGTTATTTTCATCCCGGCTGATCAGGGTGGTGCGGGAGACCTCGACGATGCTGGCCAGGGCCTCGCCGCGAAAGCCCAGGGTGCGGATATTTTGCAGGTCATCCTCACAAGTAATCTTGCTGGTGGTATGGCGACGGACGCTCAGCAACAGGTCCTCGCGGCCCATGCCCCGACCGTCGTCGGCAAGGGAGAGTTGCGCTGTGCCACCCCCTTGGACGATGATCTCCAGCCAGGTGGCCGCGGCATCCAGGCTGTTTTCCACCAGCTCTTTGACCACCGAGGCCGGCCGCTCGATCACCTCGCCTGCGGCGATCTTATTCACCAGATGCGGATCGAGCTCTTTGACTCCCATCGGCATTCTGGTTTAGAATAACGCATGTTGACTGCAACCGCCAACCGATTTGTCGGTTTCGCTAAATGGCTGTCGATCGGAGTACTGGTACTGATGCTCCTGGCCTATCAGCAGCGCGCCTGGGCTGGCCCAGGCCAATTGAAGGCCGGCGGCCAGGTGACTCTCTTTCAGTTCGATCTGGTGCAGTCTGGGGGTCCACTCATCCATGAGACCGCTTGGCTGCAAGGGGGCTTGCTGCAGATCGCCATGTCGCCGGGATTCTCCTTTCGGCTAGGTGGCCTCTTCGGCGGTGGGCCGCTGAGGCTCTTGCAGTTTGATACCGAGATTTTAGCCCGTTATAACCTAGGCCAAGTTGATCTTTATTTGGGTGGCGGTGTGGGTTTCTTACAGCTATCCAGTGCTAGCGTCTTTGCCTTCCAACTTCCGCTCTTCGGGGTGATCGGGCTTCAGACGGAAAAACACTTCAATCTCAACGGCTTCGTTGACTTCAGGGCCATCGTGCCGATGAAATTGGGAGGCAATCTATTGCAGATAGGCTCTGCCGAGCTGCCATTCCAGTTCAGCTTCGGGCTGATCTATCGGTTGTGATAGTCGGCTAGATTGTCCTAGCCTTGTACTTGACTGACAGGGCTAATTGGGGTTAGAATCCTCATGAAAGCCCTGCAAGGGAGGTGGCTGCAATAAAGTTAGGAACTATCGGGCAGCGAATCTCCTTGGTGCTTATCATGACTGGCCTCCTGGCCATCGGCGGTTCTGCTGAGGCTTATGCGACCAACAGCGGTGAGGTCGTGATCAACGAGGTCGCTTGGATGGGAACGGCAGCCAGCCCCAGCGACGAGTGGATCGAACTTTATAATACGACCAATCAAGCTGTTGATCTTACCGGCTGGACGCTGAAGTCCACCACAGACGGTTCACCTACTTTCATATTTAACACCACAGATTGTAATAATGTGTTCATTGCCCCCAATGATCATTTCTTGCTCGAGCGAACCGATGACACCACCGTCAGTGACATCACCGCGGATTGCATATATACCGGGAATCTGTCTAATTCTGGAGAGTCTCTTAGTTTAGAGGATCCTAGCCACAATGTCATTGATACTGCCAACGGCAATGGCGGCAGTTGGCCCGCAGGTGTCAACGCTACTAAATCAACCATGGAGCGCATTGATGCCCTGGCTTCCGATACGGACGCGAATTGGGCCACTAACGACGGCATACACAGGAACGGCTTAGATGCCAAGGGGGCTCCCCTCAACGGCACGCCCAAAGCGCAGAATTCCACAGTCAACTTGCCCCCCACCGCCAGCACCGGCCCAGATCAGACGGTCAGCGAGGGCGATGCAGTCACGCTCGATGGCTCGGCCAGCGCTGACCCCGACGGTGATCCACTCTCCTTTAGTTGGGTTCAGACCCTTGGATCTACGGTGACTCTTTCAGGAGCCGACACGATGCATCCCAATTTTACCGCGCCACAAGTCGGCCCCGGGGGTGCTCTCTTGACCTTCCAACTGACGGTGGACGATGGGCGAGGCGGCACGGACAGTGATAATGTGAATATCACCGTCAATGATGTTGCATTACCGCCCTCTGTTAAGCTCAGCGGTGGCAATGGAGACGCTAACTCCGATGATCAGATCAATGTGATTGATGCTCGCATCTGTCTTCAGATTGCCTTGAGATTCATCCAAGCGACCGACACTCAGATAAATGCGTGTGACGTGACCGGGGATGGGCAGGTGACCCAAGCCGATGCAGAAAAGATCGCCCAGTTCGCCATTGGCCAGATCGACAGTTTGGCCACCAGGGGGCAGCGGCGCCTTAGTCTTCATCCTCCTGCCATTGCTGCTCACCGCCGTCAGGCATCATCCGCAGGAAACGTGACCGAGCGATGAAATGACCGCGCAAGCTCGGCTTTCCCATCTTGTTTAGGCTTACCGAGTGCTCAGTTGAAAAAGCCATCCCAGACACCTCAGACAGCGAGCCAAACTATCGGAAGACTTAGCCGCGACATCCGGTCTCCAGCCACTGCTAGCAGCCTCTATGAATTCGATCAGTCTTGCGCTGTAGGCTGGCCCAACCTCGCGTCCGCTCTGCGGACGCGGCACCATGTCCTCGCGAACGGCTCGTCGGCGTGAGTATTTGGCCAGCTCGACCATCGTGCGCTTTGGATCATCCACTGCCTCGGGGTCCTGCGGGATGCGAGAACGAGCTATGCTGAAAAAACGAGCCAGCTGTTCACGATCCGCCATCAGCCAAGCTTCGACCTCATGGACTGCAATGCGGAAACACAAATAGGGCGCTGGGGTAGGCAACCAGGAGTCGCGCAGAGGCGGCGCACAAGGGGCATCCTGATCGAGATCGATCAGGATGACCCAAGGGCTAAAACCTGCTGCCTGGTTGTAGCCGTTGAGGCGCTGCCGGAGGTGTTGCTTACCCTGCTTGCCATAGATTGGGCCTGCCAGCGCTCCCACTTGAGTGAGTAAACGGCGCAGCACTGCTTCATCTACCACGCCTTCCACAGCACCTGCGATGACAACGGGGTCAGGCGTTGAAATCTCTCTCACTCCTCCCCAAAGAGAGCCAGTTGTTGAGCTTGCTCCGGGCGGGTCCTGGGCATCACCACATCAGCAATGCTCAAACCGTTCTTGAGCAGCGTTTCTATCTCGGTAAAGCTGCTTGCCGGTTGGAGGGAGGTCCCCTTGCCAGGAATTAGCAGCAGGACCTCATCCAACCCGATGCCCTCGTCCTGGAGAAGATCGCTCGAGTGCGTGCTTACCAATATCTGCCGGCCGGTGTGGCGCTGAATGCGGGCAAACATCTGAGGGATAAAGCGAACAACCCCTGG
>ENA-ORDP01000306-ORDP01000306.1-marine-sediment-metagenome-genome-assembly--contig:-NODE-306-length-33267-cov-3.981182_pt1 | contig 33267 bp, 29 predicted proteins | sample MGYA00248627_ERZ508539 | MGnify/ENA primary metagenome ERZ508539 (study PRJEB26208, sample SAMN05571518) | marine sediment metagenome | biome: deep sea; feature: Hydrothermal vent; material... | reverse complement strand
CATTGCGAAGGAGATGGATCGGCCATGCCGAGACAGCGACTGCGGCAATCTCTTCCCATCGTTATGAGGGCGAGATTCTGTTTTGCGCCCAGTCTTTGAGCTTCTCGCGGAATATTTTCGCGTTATGCCGGATATCGGTGGGGAACTGCGGGTGGAACAGAATATCTTTGATGGAATCGGTTAAACGGTTTTTAGCTCCCAGCTCCAGAAGCTCTTGAGCGATTCTCGTTTTATCTTTTGCCAACGTTTGTTTATTCAGTTCGGCGATGATAATGGGGCGCTGGTTCGGCGCGTCATTCAGGCCCACAAGGGCGGTTCTGAATACTTCGGGATGGCGGTTGAAGATCGCTTCACACTGTATCGTGAAAAGAATTCCTCCGACCGTTACAACCCTATGGTTTTTACGCCCGCAAAACCATAGCCTCCCCTCTCCGTCCAGATATCCCACGTCTCCCATCCTGTGGATCACGGCGCCGGTTTTGTGGTCGATTATTTTTGCCATGCGCGTTTTAGCTTCGTCATGAAAATACTGTTTTGTGACCACCGGCCCCGATACCACTATCTCCCCTATCTCTCCTGAGGGAACTTTTAAAGAGTCGCTCCATTCCGGGATCGGATCGTCGCTGATTTTTATTATTTTCACAGACATACCCTCTAGCGGTCTGCCCACGCATGCGCCCATACCCTTGTTTGTCATTTCTGCGGTTTTATCCAGAACCTCGCGCCCGTCGATGTCGCACACCGGAAGCGACTCGGTGGCGCCGAAAGGTGTGAAGGTGGAAGCGTCATCGGAAAGAACATGATTCAACATGCGCTCATGTATCTCCGCCGATACCGGCGCCCCGGCCATCAGGACTCTTTTTAACGTAGGCAGTTTCACTTTTTGCTCGACGCAGTGAAGGCTTACTTTGCTCCATATGGCGGGCGAGCCGAAGGTGAACGTCACCGAATTATCCTTGATCTCCTCCACGATTTTTTCAGGATCGACGCTGGCCGGCTTCGTCGGATCCATGTCGGGAATGACGACTCCCATCCCCATAGCGATGGAAAAAAGCGCGAAAAGAGGAAACGCCGGAAGGTCGATGTCGGTATCGCCTATGCCGTACTCTTTTTTTATCATCCTCACCTGCGCGTCGAACATCCCATGCTCGTATAATACGCCTTTCGGAGGCCCTGTGGAGCCGGTCGTAAAAAGGATAGCCGCCGGGTCTTCGCTTTTGGTCTCGACGGTTTCAAAAGGCCCGTCAAAACCTTGTTTCAGTTTTTCCGCCGAATACCCACCCCAGAGCCACCGCTGTCCAACCGTCACAAAAGTTTTTACCGACTGGAATTTTGACTTGTATAACAACCTTGCCAAGTGAGCTTTCGGGATAGCGACCATAGCCTCCGGCTCCGCTTTAACGACACAATCGAGAAGCGAGCTTTTGCCCATCCCCGGATCGATCAAAACCGGTACGGCTCCTGTTTTAAAAAGAGCGAAAGATAACGCGATAAATTCAAAGCCCGGCTTAACCATCAACAGGACCCGCGTTCCTTTTTTTATTCCGATATTTTGAAAACCTTTGGCGTACCGGTCGCACTCTTTGTTTAACTGCTCGAACGTCCAGGTTTTGTATATGGCTTTTCCATTCTCATTCCTGCCGGAAGGATATGTGACCGCCGTTTTATCCAGATATTTTTTGGCGTTATCCGCAAGATAAGCGGCTATGTTAGAAGAGCCGCCCGGCCTCTCTTCCAGAAATTCACGCAGGGCGGGGACAATTTTTTCGTATGCGTCTTCTACCACATAATGCCCTGCGTCCTCGAACCTGTGAACGGACGCCTGGGGAAAACGGGATGTCCAGCCTTCGAGGAATGTGGAATCGAAACAAAAATCGCGCATCCCCCAGAAAATCGTCATTGGAATTTCTTTAAAAAGAGCGAGGCCCTCTTCTATTTTTTTGAGCGTTTTATAACTTTTATCTTTCGGGCCAAGAGGAATATCCTGAACGAACCGGTGAATTGCGATACGGTCGCGCCATGTGCCGTAGGGGCCCAGGTATCCGGCCCTGACTTCTTTTGTAAAGCGGTCTTTTTTCTCCGTCGCCATGCCCATCAGGGCGGTTTTGGAAAATGCGTTGAGCCCCCTGACCGCGATATCTCCGAGTAGAGGGATGCGGCAAAGTTTTATCCTGAACGGAATCCGTGGAGAGACAAACGCGGCGGTGTTGAAAACTATGAGCGACTTTATTTTGCCCGGATGAGTCACGGCGTACCCGAAGCCGATGGCGCCGCCCCAGTCGTGAACTCCCATGCTAAAGTTATCTAATCCAAGATGATCCAGCAGTCTCGTCAGGTTTTCGATATGGGTGTCAAGCGTATAGCTATACTCCTGCGGTTTGTCTGAAAATCCACAGCCGATATGATCCGGGACGATGACCCGATATTTGTCTTTAAGGGCAATGACAAGTTTACGGTAATAAAAAGACCATGTAGGATTCCCGTGAAGCAGAACAAGCGCCGGAGCGCCCGGTGGCCCCTCGTCGAGATAACTTAATTTGAATCCATCTACATCCAGAGTTTTTGGCTCAAAGGGGTATTCGGATTTTATGGTGTCTGGTTTGAAATTCATAATCGCTCTGTAAAGGGTGGGGTATTTTTTATTATAAACTTTCCAGTCCCAGCATCATGCAGTTAAGACCGGAGCCTATGCCGAGAAGGACGGCTTTATCACCCCGTTTTACCAGCCCTTTTTCCAAACCGATACCAAGCGTGATCGGCAACGATACGGAGCCTATGTTTCCAAGATAACTTACGGTGGCGAAATCGATTTCCATGTTCAGGCCTATCGATTCGTATAAAAGTTTCCGATGGGCCGCTCCCACCTGATGCGTAAACGCCCTGGCGATATCATTGTTCTCCCAGCCCATAGCTTTTTTAAACTCGTCCCATGTCTCCTCAGCCAAAGCACAACCGGCTTTTAAAAGCTCCTCTGAGTCGGTTGACATCAGCGGAGAGAAACCCTCCCCTGCGCCCTGATCCACCGAGGATTTACAAAGGTGGGCGTCTTTGGTGGCGCACCTGGCCACGCCACCGGCCAGCCGCATGCCGCCAGGCGCCAGAGCGCTTTTCGCCAGAACCACAGCGGCCGCTCCGGAGCCTATGGTGAGGGAGGCGAAAGCCGGTTTTACGCTTTGACGTGTGTGGGATTTGTTCGAGAGGAGGTCATTTATTGTCGATTCCACAAGCGCCTCTCCCATTTCGCCCGCCACGATGACACCGGCTTCCACCTGTCCAAGCTCTATCATGTTAGCCAGCGTCACCATGCCGTCCAGAACGCCCAGGCATGCGTTTGAAATGTCGAAAATCAGAGCGTTCGGGGAAAGCTTCAGGCCGTTATGGACGACATTGGCCGTCGCAGGCTCCAGAAAATCACGGCAAACTGAAGTGTGAAACAGCGCGCCGAATTTATCAACGGGAATACCGGATGCGAAGATCGCCTTTGCTCCCGCCTTAACAGCAGTAGAGCTCGGTCTTTCACCCTCCCCCCAGAAGCGGCGCTCTTTTATGCCGGTCATCATCTCCAGCCTCCCTTTCGGTAGCTTCAGACGCTCGTATACTGGGCTTAAACGCTCTTCAATTTCGTCCGACCTGATAACATTTGGAGGCAGTTCATAGCCCACCGCCGCAATGGATACTTTTGTGTAGCGCATAAAAACGTTTTTATCCCTGATTTTTAATAGAACTTTTGATTTTAATGGTCATCTATTAGTTTTGCAAAACAATACGGGGCGGTTATTGCCCGAACCTGTCGTTTGCTGGATGCGTAGCGGTGTCGAAATAGCTGTTAGATATTGATCTCACCCTCTTTAAACACAATCGCCTCGAAGACTTCAAACTCGGTGTCTTTGCGCCAATCGTTCTCTTTAAACCCTGCTTTCACGCTCAAATGAGATAATGTCGCCGCCAGATCCCATTTTTGCTCCACCGCTACCTGAGGTAAAAAAAGCGCTTGTAGCCCCCTTTTTCTTAAAATAACGCCATGCGTCCCCAGCTTGATATCCTCCCACGAATCGACGGGAGCGGGTGGCGTAAGAACAGAAATTTCTATCTCAATCTGATCCAGCTCATCACATGTTACCGGACTAAATCGCGGGTCTTTGAAAGCGGCGCTGAGCGATGCGGATATAACAGCGTCGTAAAGCTGTTTTACCGCTCCTGGAAACCCGATGCATCCCCTCAGTTTTCCATCTTTGTGAAGAGAGACAAAAACGCCACGTCTATCCAGGAGACCTGGAGGTATGTCGTCTGTCTGCGGCTCGAATATTTGACCCTCAGCTTCAGTTGTTATTGCGCGTCTTGCGGCTGAGAGTAATATTTTTTTTTCCGATTCCGGCAAATCTTTTTTCATCGCCACGCTCTTTTTATACACCTTGTACGGCGTTTTACCAGCGCCCTTCTACAGTCTCGTTCAGTTTTAATCGATATTCAAGAAGATTTGAAATTTCCGAAAAATGGAGCCAGTGAGGAGCTCGATCGCCAGGGCAGGCATGGTTACAAGGAACGGAGAGGCTATGAAAATAACCGCCAACAGGGGCCACGGGGCGGCTTTCTCTAAAAAGCTACTTTAGTTTCGTAATTTTTGATTGAGCATTTACTGATTCGATAGCTTCCCCGGATTTTAAGCCCGTTTAAATCGCCCTGTTCAATAAGGCGAATGACGGTAACGGCCGAAACGCCCCACCGAAGCGCCAGTTGGGAGGTAGTATAATATTTTCTATTTTTCTCGGCGCTTGCTATGGCCTGATTTGAAGTTATGATTTGCTCATTTTTGCCTGACTGCCTCTGCCAAATATCCATCGCCACGACCTATCTAGCTGTATTAACACTTATTATAAAAGCTATGCAATACCTGTTATTTTTTTGTAGTAGAGTTAACAGCGTAATATGGTATTGTAATTTAGTAATAAAATTTGTCAAGCACAAATTATTCTTTCTAGAATATTCTTTAATGGCGGAATTATTAAAACTGGGTAAAAAGATCAGGTCAATTAGAGGCTCGCGCACTCAGCAGGAGTTTGCGAGGATTCTTGAGATAAGCCAGGGATCGGTCGCCAAGTATGAAAACGGACTCGCCATGCCTCGCGCCTCCACCCTTTTCCAGATCGCCAAACTGGGAGAAATCTCAGTGGAGACTTTATTGAAAAGAGCCGATCTTGCATGCTCATCTTCCAAATCGACCCGTCCTCGAATTTCTGATGGAAATAGCGCAAACGGATCAACGGGTAATCTTGAGAATTTAATCGTATCTTTAAAAGAGATTTCTGATTTAGACTACGAGCTTGGTAAGCTTGTAGCCAACCTTGTAAAGGCTTTTTTAAAAACCGCAAAAAATCCCGATTTAGAGAAAAAGAGGAGAGATGTAGCAAAAAAGGCTATAAAAACGTTAGATTTTCCCTCTTAAGATAGCCGCCCTGCCATCTTTGACTTGAGTTTTTAATCTCTACAGGTTAAATTATGCCATTATATATGTCGATAATGTTCGATCAATCGAGACAATAATTAATAAAATATTGTCTCGCTTGGCTTCATTAACAATGTTTTTTTTGCTAATGAAGGCACGATCTTATCCTGCCTTTCTTGGTGGAACAACAGCTGTGCGATTTCCGTCGGGAACGTTTTTTAAGGATGTAGTTTATGCCCATCAAATCTAATAATCCCCAGGTTACAGAGAATTTCGATTTTGCCTCCGGACTGTCAAAAAGACAACTCATTGAAATTGACGCTTGCACCCGGTGCGGCGCATGCCTTACAGAATGTCCGGTTCAGGACGCCACAGGCGACACATCGATTTCGCCTCCCGACAAGATTGCTTTATTTAAATCGCTGTTATCACGCACAAAGGGTATGCAGGCCAAGTTTATGGGGCCCGCCCATATCAGTGAGGATGAGCTGAAACATCTTTCCAAATCGTTGTGGGAATGCACTACATGCGGCCGTTGCGGCGAAATGTGCGAGGCCGGGATATTCTCGCAGAGGTTGTGGCCTTTTCTCCGCGCGAAAATGGTGGAGCTTGGATACGGCCCATGGGAGCCGCAGAACATGATGGAAAAAGTCGTCATCGAAACCGGGAACGTTTATAACCAGCCGGCCAAAGCTCGCTACGACTGGTGGCCCAAAGAGTGCCCCACATATAAAGAAGAGGCGGAAGTCGCCTACTACACCGGATGCACGACGGCATACGAGTCCCAGCCTATGGCGATCGGTGATGTCCGGATGATGACCGCTTCGGGAATCGATTACATGATGCTCCCTCCGGAAAAGGAGATCTGTTGCGGTTTCCCTCTTTTTGTTTCTGGTCAGCACAAGATAATTCCAGACCTTGTCCGCCCGGTTATCCAGGATTACGCCGACAGGGGGGTCAAGACGCTGATAAGCTCGTGCCCTTGCTGTTGTAGCGTGATGACAAGAGACTGGCCAAGATGGTGGGGCGGTAAGTTACCGTTTAAAATCCGCCATATGTCCCAGTTCATACTGGAGAGCATTAAGGAAGGCAAGATCAAGTTCGACAAGCCTTTAAAAGAGAGAATTGTCTATGACGATCCATGTTACCTGGCGAGGGGAGTCGGAATAACCGAGGAGCCGCGCGATGTGCTTAAGGCGATCCCGGAAGTCGAGCTGGCGGAGTTTGAGCAAAACCGGATGATGGCCCGGTGCTGTGGGGCGGGCGGAGCCGCAAAAAAAGTGTTTCATGAAAACGCCATAAAAATGGGACGGATAGCCATCGACGAGGCAAGAGAGCTCGGCGCAAAAAAACTGGTTCTATCTTGTCCGGCCTGCTACCAAAAGGTGAACGAATCGAAAGAAGGCTACGCGGATGATATCGAAGTAATCGATATCATGGAGCTTTGCTCACAGCACATTAAAAACGATGGTGTTTAGCGGTGAGCCGGGGATCAGAATGACCAGTGGGTCAGAATGATCAGCCGATAAATCTTCTGATTCGGGGTAAAAATTCGTCCTCCATCAATGGCTTTGTGATAAAGTCGCTGGCTTGCATCTGAAACGCTTTTTCACGAAGGTGTATATCGGTTCCTGTCATTATTATCACCGGAACTGATTTTATCGCCGGATTGCTCCTTACATGCTCCAGTAGTTGCAGGCCGTCCAAAACGGGCATGCTGATATCTGTGATAATCAGATGCGGAACAAAAAGTTTTAATATTTCTATAGCCTCACTTCCATTTACCGCTTGTTTTATGTAAACGTCAAGAGGATCGACGTAAGCTTTAATCATGCCTCTCACCCGTTCATCGTCGTCAACTATCAATATTTGCGGTTTGATGTAGGGCAATTTGGCGAATAAAACAGTTCCCTCTCCAATTGTTGACTCGGCATACAATTTTCCTCCATGCGCCTGCATGATCTCATAAGAATATGGAAGGCCAAGACCAGAGCCTTTTTCCCCTGCGGTTCCTACAGTGGAGGTTTTGTCCTCTTGCGCAAAAAGCTTGCACAGTGTTTTGGAGTCGATACCAATTCCTGTATCTGACACGGCGATTATTGATTTTTTGTTGTCTGGCGCAAAAAGCCTCACCAGATCCCCTTTATCGCAAAATTTGATGGCGTTGGAGACGAGGTTGCCGATGACTTCGCTAAAGTAAGTAATGTCAGCGTAAAGCCTGGCATTCGCCGGAATATCGTTGACGAGGGTTATCTCTTTCGCCTGCGCCATGAAAAGCATATTTTGAACCACGTCTTCCCCAATCAAATTGGCGTTTGCAAACCTCGGCTCCAATAAAATACTTCCGGTCTGCATTCGGGTCAGGTCGAGCAGTCCATCAATCATATTCAGTTGATGATCTGTGGTTAAAATCATCCGGTTTACAATATCCTCATGCTCTGGACATAACGTATTTTTTGTATCAGATTTCAGGAAATTCAGAAAACCGGTGATTGACGAGATTGGCGACCGCAGATCATGGGAGGCAAGCGAGACAAATTTGTCCTTCAGTTTCGTGGCGGCTTCCGCCGCTTCCTTCGCGGCTATAAGCGCCTTCTCCGCCCGTTTGCGATCTGTTATATCCTGGATAGTTCCGATCATTTTCACAGGACGCTCAGCCTGATCGAGGATGAGCTCTCCAATATCATGAACCCATCGTTCTTGCCGGTCATTCAGCCGGATAATCCGGTACTCTTTATCAAACCTGGCGCCTTTGGCTAGAACGTGGTTTGTGAAATAGCTTTTTATCTCCTCCCTTTGATCTGGATGTATGATATTGAGCCATCCCTCAATATTCACAATATACTTCGGGTTGTTTATGCCATATATCCGGTCGTGAATAATGGAGGTTGAGCATATTCCAGAGGGGATATCCAGAGTGTATGTTCCAAGATTGGCTACTCTTTGCGACTCTTCAAGCTGGCGGGAGCTTTCCCGCAGCGCCTCCTCATTTCTGATGCGCTCGGTCAGGTCAACAAACGAAGTTATATTAGACACTATCTTTCCATTTTCATCCTTGACCATAGAAGAGGAGAAATGCGCTATAAATGTAGAGCCATCTTTTCTTATCGTAAGGAATTCACCTTCATGCTCACCCTTTTCACTTAATATTTTCTGGATGGCTCCTTTCAGACGATCTTCGGCTCTTAAAATAGAAGAGTTGCGTCCCAGAAGCTCTTTTTCGGCGTATCCCCACAGTTCACACATTTTCTGGTTCACATATGTTATCTCAAAATCAGGGCTGGTCATCATCATTGCGTTCATAGATGAGTCAATGGCGTAATTTTTAAGCGACAGCTCTCTTTCAGTCCTTTTGCGCCCTGCCAGCCGCCCAAGCTGTGAGGCGAGATGTTTGACGGTATCAAGCAATAATTGATCCGGCTCCACCGCTGTTGTGGTAAAAAACTCCAGAACGGCGACTACATTTTCTCTTTCCATCACCGGGAAAGCAAAGCCGGCCTTCATGCCGATATCCTCCGCGATTTTCGCTCTTGGGAAATTTGTATCCATGGTCACATCTTTGATCCAGACTGGCTCGCCGCTCTTATATACACGCCCCGGCAAGCCAACGCCAGGAGGGAAAGCGCTTTCCATCGTTACTTTTAGAAAAGCGTCAAACCGCTCAGGTTTTTTCATGCGCCACAAGTCTGTAGGAACGCAACCCCCCTCATCATCCGGTATATAAACGTGCCCTATTTCCCATCCAGTGTAGCCGCATACTTCGCTAAGGCAGGTGAGCATCGCCTCATCCACAGTGGAAGCCTCGTTTGCGGAGACCGCTATCTTCTGGATAAGCTTAATCTCGTCGGTACGGCTATTGACAAGCTCTTCAAGATGATCGCGGTGTTTTAAAAGCTCCTCCTCCGCCCGTTTGCGTTCGGTGATGTCTATCATTACGCCGCGTGTGCTGATAGGCTTCCCGTCTTTCTTTACTACCTGAACGATATCCCGAAGCCAGACTATCCGTCCCTTCGCAGATACCATCCGGTATTCAAATTCATGATCCTCCCCGTTTTCAAAGGCCTTTGTACAGAAGTTAACAGTACTTTTGCGATCTTCATGGTATATATGCGACTCCATAAAATCTTTCTCGTACCACCGCTCAACCGGATAACCAAGAATTTCCCTGGCTTGACCACTTACGAAAGTAAAAATATTTTCGATGGGATCGAACTCCCACGCGATGACTTTTGTCCCCTCCACTATTAGCCGATAGCGCCCTTCACTTTCGCGTAGCTCCTCCTCCACCTTCTTGCGCTCGGTGATGTCGCGGATTATGGAAGTAAAGAACAGGTTTTCATCCGTTGTCCAGCAAGAAAGAGAAAGCTCCATAGGAAACTCACTACCGTTGTTTCTCACTCCCTCAATTTTAATAGTACTCTCAGGATTTTTTAGTTCACCTGCTAAACTGGCCAGTTCAAAAGCGCGGTTATGCCGTTTTTGATACCGCTCCGGCACAAGGATGGTGACAGTTTGCGACAAAGCCTCATCTTCGCTGTAGCCAAATATTGTTTCTGCGGCGTTGTTCCACGTGACAATTTTCCCTTTGCTATTGGCTGTAATGATCGCGTCACTGGCCGACTGCGCAAGCGCGCGGAACTTTCGCTCGCTAGCGCTTAAAGATTCCTCCGCCTTCTTGCGCTCGGTTATGTCGTGTGCTGTGCCAATCAGGTGGAGGGGCTTGTTAAAATAGTCGCGATACACTTTTCCCTTGGCATGAACAACTCTCTCTTCATCATCCGGCCTGACTATCCTGTATTCGATGTCGATGAGCGTATCATTCTTAACTGACTCGTCCACAGCTTGTTTTGTGATTTCCCTGTCATCCGGATGTATGGTGTCAAGAAACGTCTCTAATGTTGGATTGAACTCCTGCGGCTGGCGGCCAAATATTCTATAAGTCTCATCCGACCATTCAATCTCATTGGTTTCGATATTCCAATCAAAACTTCCGATGTGAGAGATTTCCTGTGATTGTTCTAGTCTCCTCGCGTTGTCCACCGCTTTTATCTCGGTTTCTTTATGGTACAGGGTTAAAATAGCGGTGATCCAGATCGCGAATATGGCGAGAAAGCGGTTTATGAGAGCTATCCACAACAGGCCTCCTTCTGGAGAGAGAAAAAAACCGATGACTGTCATTATCGTGCCCAGAATTCCTATTGAAATAATAAAAAACCTGGTGGGCGATAATATGGAAAAGAGGAAAAGCGCGACATACGGAACACCGCCAGCCACGCCTAAAGGAATCGATGTATCTATGTAGAGTATAACGGCGGCAAGTAAAACAGGCGCCGCCAGAAACCAGTAATTATTCGTTTTTCTTTCAAGAGAGATTTCCGAATCTGGCCCAACAAAGGGTCTGGTAAGCCGGTTAATCATAAATATGCCGAACCCAAGGATAATCATCGCGAGCAAACCGGTCGTTAGTCCAGCAACAGCGAAGGGCCTTTGGATTTCAGAAATATCTATTTTGGCCACGATACCGATCTTAAAATCGGACCAGTTGACCGGCTCAAAAGCCGCCAGAACCCGCTCCCCCCGGTAATCCACCCCTTCAACCGATCCTGATTCCCCTTTCAGGGCGCGCCGCATCGGCTCGGCGATATGGGAATCGAAAGGAACAGGCTTTGGTGTGTCCATGTCCAGGAATCTGTGACTGAAAAGAAAAACGATTTGATCTCCCTCAAGCCTGGCAAGGGTAAACTCTCCGGTTTCACCAAACCCTTTGTCCATGTCGTGGGCCATTATGACCTGGCTGAGGGTGGCTCCATAAGCTCCCTCTGGATGATCCTCCGTGCTGAATTGAGCGTCAAATTTCGCCATAGACTCTATCAGGCGCGCCTGGCTTTGAGCGATCTCTATAAGCCGCTCTCTTTGTTGTTGAAAAGAAACATAGTATGACATTCCAATCGCAAGAGAACCTATCAGGAAGGAGACAGCCGCCATTATGCTGATCAGATAGTATATTTTCTCCTTGTCTATCTCATTTTTTTTCATGCCGTCTCTTTGTTCAAATTGGTTATCAACTGTTCAGGTCAGTCAGGACCGGGAAGGCCATTCCCTCTAGACATCTCACGAATCCCTACCGCTAAAGGATTATTTTTTGATATTGCCTAATACACTAAACGACCTGGACTGTCTGGATGATAGCGTAATTCGTTTATCGATGAACTGTTTTATATCGTTACGCTGATATAGTCAAGAGTTTCTTCTTTTATCATCGATTCTCCCTTCATCGTGACTATATTTACGTTGTACGCAAGCCGGTCTATTGGCCGGGCCGCCCACTTCCAGACAGGAGCTTTTTTTGGTCTGGCACAGGGATAACGGTTTTGCAATATTAGACAAAAGTCATAGTCGTATCCGCCTGGTTATGATAAAAATGAATTCAGGTAAATAGCAAAAGTAACCCAATAATAAAGGAGCCGTTGTGAGCGCGTTTTTAGGACCTATACACCACTGGTTGTTTAATAAAATTTTGCATATCGAAGACAGGGCTTTTCATATAGCCTCTATCCTTGAAAATAATGGAAAAGCTGAAATAGCTAAAAATAAAGTTGAAGAGTATGGCCCAAGACTGGCCGGCGCCGACCTTGCCGAACTGGTGGGGGACGCCTCCATCCATCAATTTATGTATAGCCTTATCTCCAAAGTGGAGGTTTTTGAGGCTGGCCTTGTGGAAGCCGCAGGCGACGATTATGAAGCGGTTAGAAAGGGCGTCGAGGAGCATGGCAAACTGTCGGCCCAGGAGGCCGTGGGTCGGCAGGGAGAAAAGCCTGAAGACCTTGAGTCGCTCTACAAATATATAAACGACAGCCAGCTTGAGGGGATGCCGTGCGATCCTGGCGCTATGGTCGAGCCGATGGACGATGGCAGTCTGGCCTATCGGCACACCGCATGCAACCATATCCAGAACTGGGAGTACACGAACTGTCCTTCCAGCAAAATGTGCGGTATTCATAACGCCTGGCTCAAAGGGTTTGTAAGCGGGCTGAACGACGCGGCGGAATATAGTGTCGATCAAACCATCGCAGACGGAGCCCAGACATGCTCGGCTTTTATCACTCTCTCAAAATAACTGGAGCCGCATAAAGCGCCAGGCGAATGTTTACCATAGTCCGGCGCTATATAAAAACCTCGCTGATCTTTTTTATGGCCGGGCTTTTGCTGGGAGTATGGATACTTTATCTTCGGCTGGCCGGATCCGCCGATAACCTGGGTGTTTTGATATCCGCGCATACCCATCTAATCCTGTTCGGATTCATGGTTATGCTCATAATGGGTGTCGCCTACTGGATGTTCCCGCGCCCGGCCAAAGAAGATTTTCGCTACAGCCCGCGCCTTTCTGAAATAAACTACTGGTTTATAACGTTAGGAACCGCTATAAGAGCGGTCGGTGAAATATCGATATATATTTACCCATGGGATCATGCCGTTTTCCTGGTAGCCTTTGGCGCAGGCGCCCAGTTGATCGCCGGGTTTATATTCTCATGGAACATATGGACACGCATCCGGTCGGTGGGCAGTCATCACCGCGAAGCCAAAGGTGAAAAATTCTGAGCGCGAGGCAAGATTGACCGATAAAAAAAAGAAACGGAGCAGGGCGATTTACTCTCCGTTCATCTCCGCCGGCGTCATACCACTCGACAGGCTTAAAAAGCTGGTGGATGTAATGGAGGCCGAGGGGGCCAAAAACGTAAAGCTTGGCGGCGAGATCATATTCGTATGGGACAGGCCGGACGCTCCACCCGGCCTTCCGGGTAAAACCGGTTTTGAATCTAATCAGTTCAAATTCGGCGGAGTGCGGTCGGTGAAGATGTGCTCCGCCGAGACGTTCTGTGAGCGGTTTCAAAAACCGGTATTGGATCTGGCATTTAAAATTGACAAACTTTATCATAACGCCAGGCTCGAAATGAAAGTAATGATAGGCGTGGCCGGGTGCCAGCGATCGTGTAGCGAGCCGTCCACCAAAGATATCGGCGTAAGGGCTCATCCGCAGGGGTATGAAATCCTCGTGGGAGGAAGCGCGGGGATGAACCCCCAGGTCGGCTCTTCTATCGGAATTGTCAGTACATCAGATGAAGTTCTCGAAGTGATCGGCGCTATTCTCGATTACCTGAAACGATACGGCAAGAAAAACGCTCGTCTGGGGCGCGTCATAAATAAACGTGGAATAGAAGAATTTAAACAGGAAGTTTTGAAAAAAACCGTCCGGAAATTATAAATTCTCCCGCGCAGTTGGCGGTCATTTTTCTTCTGGTTTGCGTCGGATGAGGATTCGCGCCGCATATCATGACAAACACCGGTCAGGTATCCCGGAGATTCTGGCTCAAGGCCGGAATGGCGGATGTTAACAAATTTTCTGGTCTCAGCGTCTACAACGGCCTAACTTTCTTCCAATATGAGGTGAGTCTCTATATCATCCCGGCTCCAGCCGAGCGGCTCAATAAATTCCAATGAGCCGGAGACTACGGCGATAGCCGCCCACACTTTCAGGCTCCGTTTTGTCACGCGCATTACAGAGCCTTGCTCTACTCTTTTTTTAAACTCTTCCCGGACTTCCACAGGAACGAACAATTCGAACTCGTTTGGCGGTTTTTTTTCACCCGATAATATTTTCAGCTCATATTCGAGCCAGTTCTCCACTCGCTTGTACGGCGTCATCGACGCGCTGATGCAATTCATGGCCACCACTCCTCCATCTTCACCACCAGACCGAACCTGTTTAAACTAATAGGTCAAAATGAGAAAATGGTCACCTGCAAGTGTGCGAAAAGCTTTATATGAGTCAAATGATATTTCTGGTCGATTTGTTATACATGTCCATCCCGTGAGATAATAACGAATAAAACTTGAATGGAGCGGAACAATGGAAGCGATAGCTTATTTGGGCGTGGCCATGGGCCTGGCCTGGGTTTCTGGCATAAACCTGTACGCGACTGTGGCTGTTCTCGGAATCCTGGGCTCGACCGGGCAGATGACTCTTCCGCCAGAGCTTTCGATCCTCACAAATGAGGGTGTCATCGTCGTCGCTGGACTAATGTACGCGGTGGAGTTTTTCGCCGACAAGACACCAGGAGTGGATATGGGATGGGACGCGGTTCATACGTTCATCCGCATACCTGCCGGCGCGATATTGGCGGCGATGGCCGTAGCGCCTGTCAGCGAGGAGGCTCAGATGGTCGCTTTTCTCCTCGGCGGGGCGGTGGCGACAGCGTCTCACGCCACCAAAGCTTTAAGCCGCGTCGCCATAAACACGTCGCCAGAGCCTTTTTCTAACTGGACGGCTTCAATTGCGGAGGATTTTACCGTGTTAGGCGCCCTCTGGGTCATGTTCAATCATCCGTATATCATGCTGGGTCTTGTTCTGGCTTTCTCTCTTTTTGCGCTATGGCTTACGCCCAGGCTTTTCCTTGCGTTAAAGTCGATTTTCGAAAAACTTTTCGCTTTTTTAAACCCGAATAAACAGGCGCCCCCATCTTTGCCGAAAGCTTGAAAGGCGCTGGTCTTTCCTTTTTATAAAAAGAAAGACGACCGCATAAAAAAAGCCGCCACAGCGAGAAGCTGTGGCGGCTATATAAACTTGTGAGCGATGAAAACCTAGTACATGCCTCCCATTCCGCCCATTCCTCCCATTCCGCCCATATCACCGCCGCCTGGCATCGGAGGCGCGGCTTTTTCCTCAGGAATGTCGCTGACTATGGCGTCGGTCGTCAGCAGAAGAGCGGATATCGAAGCCGCGTTCTGCAGAGCCGTTCTTGTCACCTTGGTCGGGTCGATGATACCAGCCGCCAGCATATCGACATATTCGCCAGTAGAGGCGTCCAGGCCGACAGTCTGTTTAGCTTTTGTGACCCGTTCAACTACGATGGAGCCTTCCATACCAGAGTTATTTGCAATCTGCCTTAACGGCTCTTCAAGCGCGCGGCGTATGATATTCACCCCCACCTGCTGGTCGTCATTTTCGGCTTTAACCTTGTCGAGCGAGTCAACACAACGTATTAACGCCACACCGCCTCCTGGCACGATACCTTCCTCCACTGCGGCGCGTGTGGCGTGCAAAGCATCCTCGACACGGGCTTTTTTCTCTTTCATCTCGGTCTCGGTGGCGGCTCCGACATTTATGACGGCAACACCTCCGACCAGTTTGGCGAGGCGCTCCTGGAGCTTCTCCCTGTCGTAATCAGAAGTGGTCTCCTCTATCTGGGCCCTGATCTGTTTCACCCGGCCTTCGATATCCTTCCCCTTGCCTTTGCCTTCGACAATAGTGGTGTTCTCTTTGTCAATGGATATTCTTTTGGCGCGGCCAAGATCATCGACCGAAATATTTTCAAGCTTGATTCCAAGCTCTTCGGATATGACATTACCACCGGTGAGAATGGAGATATCTTTGAGCATCTCTTTGCGACGGTCTCCGAACCCTGGCGCTTTGACAGCGCAACAGTTAAGGGTGCCGCGAAGTTTATTGACAACCAGCGTGGCCAGAGCCTCGCCTTCGACATCCTCGGCGATAATCAAAAGAGGCTTGCCCATCTTGGCGATTTTCTCAAGAAGAGGAACAAGGTCTTTCATGTTCGATATCTTCTTCTCGTGCAGGAGTATATACACATCTTCAAGGTCGGCTTCCATCCTTTCGGCGTTGGTCACGAAGTAGGGGGAGAGGTAGCCCCGGTCGAACTGCATTCCCTCGACAATCTCAAGGGAGGTTTCCATCGACTGGGCCTCTTCGACCGTGATAACGCCGTCTTTTCCCACCTTGTCCATCGCCTCGGCTATAAGGTTGCCGATAGTCTGGTCGTTATTAGCCGAAATAGACCCGACCTGGGCGATCTCTTTTTTATCCTTGGTCTCCTTGGAAAGCCTTTTGAGTTTTTCCAGGACTTTCTCGATGGCAAGCTCTATGCCGCGCTTTATTTCCATCGGATTGGCGCCGGCTGTGACGTTTTTTATCCCTTCCCTGTAAATTGACTGGGCCAGCACCGTGGCTGTCGTAGTTCCGTCGCCTGCCACGTCCGAAGTCTTGGTGGCGACTTCGTTTACAAGCTGGGCTCCCATGTTCTCACACGGGTCTTTTAGCTCGATCTCTTTGGCGACCGTAACCCCGTCCTTCGTTATTGTGGGGGAGCCGAATTTCTTGTCCAGGATAACGTTACGGCCTTTAGGGCCCAACGTTACCTTAACGGTATTTGCAAGCTGATCCACACCGCGCAGGATTCTCTGCCTGGCGTCTTCACCAAATATAATATTTTTAGCCATTTATACCTCTCATTTTATGTTTACCGTCAAATTTTGATTAATCAATTAATCCCAATATGTCATCCTCGCGCATAAGCAGGTATTCGTGATCGTCAATCTTGATCTCGGTGCCTGCGTATTTCGAGTAGATAACCGTATCACCCTTTTTGACGGACATTTTGCTGTAAGAGCCGTCATCCAACAACTTTCCAGGGCCAACCGCCGCTATTTTGCCCTCCTGCGGCTTTTCCTTGGCAGTGTCTGGAATGATAATACCGCCTTTTACCGTTTCCTTTGCTTCCATCGGCCTTACCAGCACCCGGTCGTGAAGCGGTTTAATATTAATTGCCATACGTAAACCTCCATATTTTCAATTGATTAGGCATATTTTATTAGCCTGTCTTATAACTTCCGATCAATAAATTTTGATCTGCCAAAAACCTGAACCCTCAATTAGCGCTCTCCACCCGGGAGCGCCAATGTGTGAAGATAGAATTTCCCGGATGAAAAAGCAAGGTGTTTAAAGAAAAAAAACGATTATTTTTTGATTTTGCTAAAAAATCGCCAATACTCCTGTTCTATTAGTGGGGACTTCTAATACGCTTTGTTTTTTCGCAAACCGAGCAACTTTTGCAATGCTTCGCTCTGCGCCGGATTTTTGTGGCAAAGAGCGCAGGCTGTAAGGACTTTTTTCTTGTCCAGAAAACCGCCGCCTGTCGCCGGGGGGGTGTGGAGTGTGTGGCATTTCACACAGGCTATTTCTTTTAAGCCGTCGTGGCTCATCATGCTGTGATAACTCACAGAAACCGCCTTTGCTCTCATACCGCCATGACATGAGGAGCAGAATTTATCTGATACAGGCGATGTCAACGTCTTTGGCTCTTCGTAATTTCCGACGAAATATAGAAAAGTGTTTTTCACCTGAAACCAGAAAATTTCCATCTTCTCCGATACATTCGTACCGTGGTGGCATTCGGGACAACCAAGCTTTGATTTTTTACTTTTGAAATGAACTCCGGCGAGGCTTAAAGGCTTGTCTGAAGTCATCATCTCCATCTTTTTTTGATGCAAGGGTTTATTACTATCGGAAAGTAAATGACATGAGACGCAAAAATCGGGCCTTACAATCGTGTTATATGACAGCGACATAGCCAAAGCGATAACTACGGCCAACAATGGCACAGCCAGAGTTATTGTCCTGCCGAAACCGTATTGCATCAATTCGTCTTCTGAATTTTATTTTTAATCATAAAATGCCCGATTCAGTTTTTCTTTAAATTATTTTGTAAAAGTGGAAATTTGTCCATTGACTTAACCTGACCTTCTGCTAATATATTTTCATTCGAGGCAGGGGTGGTCATGTTTTTTACTTTATCGATTTAGATTTTTCCATATGTCTGATTCCAGACGGGGTTTAGTTTCATCAAAGCCTATATCATGCGAAGATTTTCTGCTATCGAACATCAACAGCTATATGAAAAAGTCACGGCATATGGAAAATGGAGGCGCGCTTCACAGTATGATCTTGAGCATTGTGGAGAAACAGCTTCTCAAAATGACGCTTGAAGAAACGTCAGGCAACCAGAGCCAGGCGGCTCATATTCTGGGGTTAAACCGCAACACATTGCGCCGAAAGCTTGGCGATTACAAAATAAAGGCAAAATATACAAGGAGTTAACTCTCTTTTTTCTTCCCGCCTTCATATCCTTTATTTGCTACCGCCAAAATTTTCACCAGTCCATATTGTGAACTTGCGGACGACCGATCCTCCGCGTTTTACAGGGATCTCCATTATCTTTTCGACCGTATCAAATCTGTAAAGCGTCTCTGGTGGCTCGTCAAATCTCAGATCGGTAATTATAATCGCGTCTTCTCCTATAAGTTTTTTTTCATCGTCCCAGAAATCGAATTGATCCTGATGTTTGTTTATACACGCCACCGGGAGCCTGCCGCCTGTTGAAAACATGAGTTGAGAGCAGAGCGCCCAGTGCCTGGCCAGCAAAAAGGTGTTCGACCTTTCGCCAATCGGGCGCTCGTTGAAAATTCGCTCGACGTTAGCTCCGACTTTATCCCAACCGTATAACTCATTTACTATGTCGTACTTTGGCTTTATCGGAAGGATAGGGTGGAACAGATGCACGTAAAAAAGAATGAAGACAATTCCAGCCAATCCGGTGGCGGTGAAAAATGCCGCCTTTAGCCTGGCGGGGATCTTTGTCCCCTGCCGGCCAATGCCTTCGATTCCGAGCGAGCAGACCATAATGGTCGCTGTCAAATACCCGAAAGCCGGCCAGTGTGGCTCCGACTCGTTGGTCCAGGCGCAAACTATATAAAAAAAGAGCAATGTGGGAAGAGAAAAAGAGACAAGGGCGGCATATCGGCGGTCACCACCCAGAGCCTTGCCTGTCCCTTTTACGACCGCCCATAAAAACCCGGCCAGATATAAAGGGTTCATATACAAAATCTGTCCGGCCACGAGTTTCTCCATGTTTCTTACGCTAAAACCGGCCCCGGTGAGCCGGTCACTTAAATGAAATTTGAAACTCGGCCAGTCGTTCATATAATTCCATATAAATACCGGTGAAAATATAAGAAGGGCCACCACTCCTGTAATGTAAGGCTCCGGCCTTTTAAACCAGAACCGGTATTCGGGAACGGCCGCCACCAGAATAAGCGTGGAAGGGACAAGCAAGATTGCAAAATATTTTCCGAGCGCCCCAACGCCAAGCACGACACCCAGGACATACCATAGCCACCCGGGCCCCTGGTTCTTAAGAAGCCTGCTCAATATCAGGACATACGCCAGATAACAGACGGCGGAAGGAATATCCGGCACCATCTGCAGGGCCGCGATGCCGAACACAGGTGTCAGGTTAAATGTCAGAATGGAATAAAAGGCGACCCTGGCGTCATCGAACATATCCATCGAGATGCGGTAAAAGAGCCACCCGAAAACAATAAACAAAAGAACGGAAGGGAGCCTGACCATGAAACTTGTGTCGCCTCCCAGATCGGTGAAAATCCGGATAAGCCACGCCACCATGGGCGGGTGGTCGTAATAACTGAAATCAAGACGCTGTGACCACGCCCAATAATAGCTTTCCGAGTCGCCCAGCCCGACTCGTCCCATAACAGAAAGCCTGAACAAGGAGAAAAAGGCGACAGTGGCGAGACAAAGCCGGGTGTAAAACCGGTTGCGCCCCTCCATTATACGGCCACAAACGCAATCTTACCCCGGTCACAGGTTTGGAGAACCGCAGGCATGTCGATAACAAGAGTTTTGTTAGCTTCAATGGCCAGAGTGGCCGCCTTGACACGGATCATTGTTTCTATCGTGTTCAGCCCCACTGCAGGCACATCAAACCTTGGATCCTGCTCCGGTTTGCTCACTTTTAGCACCACCGCCCCCTTTTTGGCGATCCGCCCTCCTCTTTCGATGGTCTCGTCTGTGCCGTCAATCGCCTCAACCGCCACGACAGCCGAATCCCGGACTATCACCGTCTGTCCGATATCGAGGGCGGCGATTCCTTTGGCCATCTTCATGCCGAACTTTATATCGGCCCTCTCTTTCTTGCCAGGCGCCCTTTTCGACAGCAGTCCCGGCCCTGGAAAAAGGTCTTTGAACATTTCAATTTGGCTTGCGACTCTAAAGCCCTCCTTTTCGAACTCGGCCACAATCGCTTTCATAATCGCGTCATCGTTTAGCCCGTCCAGGTTTTTGAGCAAAGACAAAGCCCGAAGATCGAAAACCGGGTTTTCAAAAAGCGCCCGCTTATCCACTTTGCCTGCAAAGGCGACTTCCTCTACTCCCGATTTTTGAAATATTTTAATCACTTTATCCGCCTGCCCCAGGCCGACACGATGAACCATCTTCGTCTCTTTGGAAATTGTCTCTTTTGTGCTTTTATCGAAAGTGACTACAACCAGCGGCCGCCCGTCGTCATTGAGCTTGCGGACAAGAATAGACGCCAGCTCGCCCTTGCCGGCTATCAGGCCAAGAGGAGCGACCATTATTTAAATTATGCTTTACTGATTTTTTGGGATCGGAGTTTTTCAAGCACTTGAAGGGCGACTTTCAGCGATTTGAGCTCATTCTCGACAGAAATATTTCTCGTATCCCCGTTCGTCCCGCATCCTATGAGATGCTCTAGCTGAAGCTTTAGCGGGTTATCCCTGTGGACGAAAATCCGCTCGATAAACGACTCCTGGGTATAGCGAAGCTCTTTTCTGGTAAGCTCGCTTTGCGATGAGGCCATGCGGTGCACGAGGATGTCCTGGTTCGTGTAATCGAGGACAATATATTCTTCCGCCTGAGTCACGGCAAGCGTTCGTATCTTTTCCTGAGTCGCCCTGGAGGCGATAATGCTGGCCATACATCCGTTTTCAAACTGCAATTGAACGTTGACGACATCTTCTTTGTCTGTAAAAACCGAGGAGCCTAACACGTTCATGGAGGCGACCGGAGAATTTACAATGTTAAGGATTATGTCTATGTCATGAATCATCAGGTCGAGCACCACGCTGTCGTTCTTGACCCTGGGATCGAATGGGCTCAAACGGCGCGACTCGATCAATATCGGATTTTTCACCACTTTACTAAGTTGCTGAACCGCCCCGTTGAACCGCTCCACATGGCCGACATGGAGGGTCGCTCCATTTTTTTCGGCGATTTCAAACAGCTCTTGCGCGGACTCAAGATTTTCGCAGATCGGCTTCTCCACAAGGCAATGGACACCTGCTTTAAGACACACCTTGGCTATCTCATAATGCTTTGCCGTCGGCACCGCGATGGAAACCACATCTATGTTTTCGAGCATCTTCCTATAGTCGGGGAAAAATTTTGTTCTATATTTTTCCGCTGTCAAAGACGCCTTATCCACGTCGATATCTGCTAGCCCCACAAGCTTAACGCCTGTGATTTCAGAATATGCGCCCACATGGTACTGTCCCATGTGGCCGACTCCTATCACACCTGCTTTTACTTCCTTATTCATCACTTGATTTCTAATACTCCAGAAATTGAGCTGATCATTATAGCAAAATAGCAAAGAGAATTTAAATATTGAATTGTTCAGGATAACTATTAACAACCAGCATATCAACTATTTAATAATCAATAGATTGTGTGAGGGGGGGGGGAGGCGATACGCCTATAACGTCACTCCTCCTTTCGCCTCCCGCATGAAATTTACCAGACGGGCGACGGCGCCCTCTATTGGGATGTCATCAGCTATCTTTTTCATGGCGCCGCTCAAGGACAACTTCGAGCGTACCAGAAGCCTGTAAGCCTTTTTAAGATTTTTTCTTTCCTGTGGCGGCGTGCCATACTTTTTAAAAGCGTAAGCGTTAAGCCCTCTGGCCTGAGCTGGAACACCCGCTACCAAGAAATATGGCGCCACGTCCTGCACCACCCTGCTCATTCCTCCGACCATGGCCATTTCGCCTATTCTCACAAACTGGTGTATGCCTGCGGCGCCGCCTATCACGGCTTTATCCCCGATTTCAATATGGCCTGATAATCCCGCCAGGGTTGTGACAGTGACCCCTTCACCCAGCTTGCAGTCATGCCCGATATGGCTCTGGGTCATTATGTAGCAGTCTGCGCCGATTATTGTAGCCTTTCCCTCATACATACTGCGGTGAATGGCCGTTAATTCATTTATGATCGTTCCAGCCCCTATCTCCACCCACGACTCCACCTGTTTCCAGTCGTAAATTTGCGGATCGGATCCAATGGCGGTATGAGAGCCGATGGCGCAACCCCGGCTTAATTTAGTCCAGTCAAGAAACACGTGTGAGCCGATCTCGCAGTCCGCGCCGATTATGGCGTTACCGCCGATGACGCTGTAGGGGCCAATTGTTACATTTTTATCTATTCGCGCCTGGGGGTCTACGAGAGCTGTAGGATGTATCGTCATTTCGATTCTTCATCTCTTGCGTGATTCGATCATGGCCGTAAGGCAGGCTCCGCATACAAGGCTGTCTTTGACGTAGGCCTCGCCATTTACTTTCCAAAGACGGCTTTTTGTCTTGATTACTTCTATCTCAAGTCGTATGACATCGCCGGGAGCCACAGGTTTTTTAAACCTCGCCTTGTCTATTCCCGCAAAGTAGATAAGCGCTCCTTTATTCTCCGGGGTGGAGTATATGGCCAGCGCCGCGGCTGTTTGAGCCAGCGCTTCCACTATCAACACACCAGGCATTACAGGACGCCCCGGAAAATGGCCCGGAAAAAAATACTCAGAGCCTGTGACATTCTTTATTCCCACCGCCTTTTTATTCGCCTCTATCTCTATGATTCTATCAACCAGCAAAAAAGGATGGCGGTGAGGGATATATTCGCCTAACTCATGGTGCTCTATTATCATATATGTTCCCTTAACTTTCCTTTATCAGCTTTTCCAGCTCCTTTAATTTTTTACTTATCTTGTCGATCCTTTTGCCGGAAAGCAAAAAACGCTTGTATTCCATATTTTTCATCGCCATAGGGCCGGCGTATACTCCCGGTTCGCTCAGGTTGGTGTGGACGCCGGTTTTCCCCGCTATCATAACTCCGTCGGCTATATTCAGGTGGTCGGATACGGCCACCATGCCTCCTATCATAACTCCTTTTCCGATGGTCACCGATCCGGCTATACCGGTGCATCCTGCTATGACCGTATTTTCTCCGATCACGCAGTTATGGGCGATATGAACCTGATTGTCTATTTTCACGCCACTTTTAATCAGAGTCACATCCAGCGCCGCCCGGTCCACGGTACAGCTCGCCCCTATCTCCACGTCATCCTCTATACGCGCGATACCGCGTTGAGGAATTTTGAAACTTTCGCCAGATTCAAGCTTGGTGTATCCGAAACCGTCGGAGCCTATAACGCTGTTTGCGTGTATCCGCGTTCTGTCGCCTATTTCGGTCTTGTCATAAAGCGCCACGTTCTCGAAAATGACGCTCTGCTTTCCGATGAGGCAACCGGCCCCTATTCTGGCTCCTGCTTTTATTACCGCCCCGTCGCCGATTTTTGAGGCGGCGCCGATAGTGGCGTAAGCCCCAACGTGGCAACCCTCGCCAAGCGCCACATCTTTCCCGATTATGGCTGTGTCGTCAATTCCCGCCGGTGGGAGATTTTCAGGCTCCAGCAGATTCATGGTTTTAGCTAAAGCTAAAAAAGGGTTTTTGACTATAAGAGCCGGCCTGTCGGCATTTGCGCTATCGGTCAGGATCAAGGCCCCCGCCCCGGAGCTCAGCCCGGATTCCGTCTTTGGTGGATCCAGAGCAAGAGCGATATCCTCCGGCCCGGCATTCTCGAAAGACGATACTTTTACAATATTGAGGTCACCGCCCCCTTCAAGCCTGCATTCCAGCGCGGCGGCGATTTCGCCAAGTTTCATTTCCCTTTCTTTTTTGAAGAAACGCTCGCTTTAAACTGATCGTTATAAATCTTTACGATCGCCGGGGTAATATCCGACGCATCGTCTACATATATTACGAACCCGCCGTAAGGCGTGGGTGTGTCGCTGTCTTCTACGATCATGGTGTAATTATTTTCCTTGGCGTAATCTTTGATAATTTTTCTGATTTCCACCATTATTTTATTTGTAACACGTGTCTGTGACCGCTGGAACATGCGTCGCGTGTCCTGGCTATAGGCTTCCAGGTCACGTTTCATCTTCAAAAGCTCCCTCTCTTTCTCCTCCAGCGCCTCCGGCCTCGATACCATCCGCTGTTGTTCGAAATCCTTTTCCATCCGCTTGAAGGCCTCCTGCTTGGACTTTAATACACCGGCCTCTTTTTCCATCGACGCTTTCAATTTATCAACAGCGTATTTACCAGCTTCGGAGCTGTTTAAAACAGACTGGATATTCACGGATCCTATTTTAATCTCTGCCGCCTCCGCCTTCGTAAAAGCGGCGAAAGCAAGCGATATGGCGATCATAATTAAAACGATGCGGTGTGTCTTTTGATTTTCGATCATGCCTCTAAAAAGCTCCTCCTATAGTGAAATGAAATTCGCTTGGGGTTTCATTCTTGCGCTTATCGAGCTTGAACCCGTATGCGATTGAAATGGGGCCCATGGGGGAGAAGAAGTGAATACCCACTCCCCAACTGTGCCTCATATCCCCAAGATCGTAAAATTTGTCCGTCGTGTTGTTTCCCTTATCGTTTTTACTATATACGTTTCCTCGATCATAAAAGAGGAATCCTCTGAAAAACTTCGTAAAGCTGTATTGTAATTCAAGATTAAACTGCAGTAAAGCTTCTCCGCCAATGGCCTCTCCGTTTTCATCCAATGGGCCGATATCCCGATATGTAAATCCTCGCACACTTCTGGGCCCGCCCATGAAAAAACTTTCGAACACAGGCAAATCTCTGCCGCTATATCCGTCGGCCCTGGCGGCTTTCGCATGGAACATTCCCACAAAATCAAAGAATATAGACCTGTATTGTGTGTATTCCGCTATAAGTTTGTAAAATTTTTCGTTGCCGCCGAATCCGGATAATTGGGCGTATCCGTAAATCTTTTTGCCTTTAGTCGGATTGAACGGATCGTTGCGGTCATCATAGGTGACGGAGGGATAAAACGAACCGGATGTGCGTTTACCCTCCTGTCTTCTGAGAAAGAAGCTGGCGTTCTCCTTTTTCAGGATAATAACATTATTGTTTTCGTATTTGTAGCCTAACCTTCCCCATGTATACTGGCCGAGCCCTCTTCCTACGCGCAAAGAGCCGCCACCCCTTCTGGACCTGAAAGCGTCGTACTGGAATTCCCTGTTAAATACATCTATTCCGCCTGACAGCCTTCTGTCGAACAGGGCAGGCTCCGTAAAACTTACTGAATAGTCGTTTCTGCGGCTAGACGTATTGACGGTAAGAGACAGATTCTGCCCACGCCCCATAAGGTTTGTCCATCTAAGCTGGCCCTGGAGAACAATGGTCTCGACAGAACTGTAACCTACGGAAAACGAGAACTGGCCTGTCTGACGCTCGATAACTTTTAATTCGATATCTATAAGGTCTTCCTCCTGCCTGCTTTTCTGCTCTATTTCCACGCTTTCAAAATACGCGAGGGAATTTATTCTCTGCCTGGAGATCCTTAGTTTCTCGCTGTCGAAAAGCTCTCCTTCCTGCAAAAGAAATTGCCGCCGGATGACCCGATCCCGCGTCCTGTTATTCCCGGTTATAATGATTTTGCCGATATACACTTTTCGGCCTTTCATGGGAGTCACATTTACGCTGACCGTCCTGGCGGCGTCGTTGGGAATAATTCGTGGTTTTACATTCGCAAAAGCATAGCCCTTTTGCGAATAAAGGTCTGTGATATTGAATATGTTTTTCCTAAAAACGCTTCTGTTGAATACATCGCCTTTTTTAAGCGTTATACTCTCTAACAGCTCCTCTTTAGAATATACCTCGTCTCCCTGAATACTTATATCGCCGACGTGGTACTGGCTATTTTCAGTAATGGAGAATCTGATATATATTTTCCGCTTTTCTTTGTCTATCTCCACCACCGGGTCTTTCACTTTGACTTTTATATATCCATTATCGTGGTAAAAAGACTCCAGCCGCAGGACGTCGGCTTTAAGCGCGTCTTTTTTCAGCCCGCCCCCTCCGCTGATAACGCTAGTCCATTTCGCCGCTTTCGTTTCTATTTGCCCTTGCAGTGTCTTGTTGGAAAACGCCTCATTGCCTCTGAAAATGACTTTTCCGATTATTATTTTTTTTCCTTCATCAACAATGTACTCCACGTCCACCTGGTTGTTATCCAGCTTGTGCACGACGGTTCTGACTTCGGTAAAGTAATATCCTTTATTCCGGTATATCTGTTTTATTTTCGCTTCATCCCAGGGGATAAAATCTTGTCTGAAATAGGTTCCTTTTTTGGTTTTAAGTTTTTCCTGAATAGTGGATTCATCCACCTCTTTGGCTCCGGTCAGGATTTTTTCCCTTACGAACGGTTTTTCCGTGAAAATAAAAGTGAGAGTCAACCCGTCGGGATCTTCCCTGACATCCAGACGTATATCGTCGAAAAAACCTAGCTTGTAGACCCGCCGAATGTCCTCCTGGGTTGTTTTGGCGTTGTATGGCTTTCCGGTTTTGCTATGAATATAAAACCGAACGGTGTTTTTGTCCGCGCGGGAGGCGCCTTCGATAAGGATTTTGTTTACCGGCTTTGAAAAATCTATCGCTGACGCCGATGAGGAGGCGAGCGCGAATAATAACAGGCTTATATAGAATCCGGCTCCAGGCCATACGCGCTTCATCAGGTTGACGCGGCCGGCTACTGATCGTTTATTTCTTCAGACACCCTCGACAACAGTGTCCTTTTCGCTAAAAACAAGTTTGCCGTTTTCAAATGTGCCTGCCACGTGTGAGCCGCGTTTGAACCGGCCGAAAAGCATTTCCTCGGAAATCGGATTCTCGATGAGCCGCTGTAACGTCCTCTTGAGATGCCTTGCGCCATACTGCGGGTCGTAACCTTCATCTATTATGAACTGCCGGGCTTGCTCGTCCATCTCCAGAGTAAGCCCTTCTTCCTTGAGCCGTAGGCCAAGCTCACCTAGCTGAATGTTAAATATCTTTTCGATCACTTTTTTATCCAGTTTCCTGAACGTGACAATCTCATCGATCCTGTTTAGAAACTCCGGGTTAAAAGTGCGTTTGAGCTCGGTCTTGATACCGTCTTTCATCCTTTTATGAGAATGCTCATCATCGATCGGCTGAAAGCCTATTGTCGAGCCTTTCTCTATAATCCTCGCAGACAGGTTCGATGTCATAATAAGAATAACGTTCTTAAAACTGACCGCCCTGCCATAGCTGTCGGTCAGCTTGCCTTCATCCATTATCTGAAGAAGCATATGGTAGATGTCGGAATGCGCCTTTTCGATTTCATCAAGCAGAACCACCGCATAAGGACGCCTGCGAACACGCTCCGTTAGCTGGCCTCCTTCTTCGTACCCTACATAACCTGGAGGAGCGCCCACCAGTTTTGAGGCCGCGAACTTTTCCATATACTCGGACATATCCAGCCGAATAAGCGACGACCGGTCTCCGAACAGATTCTCGGCCAGCACATGGGCAAGCTCTGTTTTACCAACCCCTGTGGGGCCCAAAAACAAGAACGCGCCCATAGGCCGGGTGATCTCTTTTAATCCCATTCTCGACCTTCTGATAGCCGTGCAAACAGCGTCGATGGATTCGTCCTGTCCGACAATCTTTTTCCTCAGCTCATCCGCCATCACTTGAAGTTTCTGCGACTCTTGCTGATCGATCCTGCTTAAAGGAATGCCGGTGATTGACGACACAACATAAGCGATATCCTCTTCGTCCACCGTGGGCCGCTTCGAATCCTGATCCAGCTCCCACTGCTCGCGCAGGCCGTCAAGCTGTTTCCGGAGCTCTTCCTCATCGTCTCTTAGCTTTACCGCAAGCTCGAACTCCTGCTTTTCTATCCGCTCTTTTTTCTCATGGTTCAACTTGTCTATCCTCAACTGGAGATCGCGGATTTCAGGCGGAAACGTCGCCTTGCTTAAATGCACCCTCGACCCGGCCTCGTCTATCACGTCTATCGCCTTGTCGGGCTGGAACCTGTCTGGAATGTACCTGTCTGACAGCTTGACCGCCGCCAATATCGCCTCGTCGGTAATCTTGGCTTTGTGGTGCGCCTCGTACTCCGGGCGCAGTCCGGTGATAATCTGGATGGTCTCCTTGATGTCGGGAGGCTGGACGATTATGGGCTGAAACCTTCTCTCCAGCGCGCCGTTTTTCTCTATATATTTGCGATACTCATCCAGGGTGGTTGCGCCTATGCACTGTATCTCGCCTCTCGAAAGCGCTGGTTTTAGCATATTAGACGCGTCTACCGAGCCTTCCGCCGCGCCTGCGCCAACAAGCGTGTGAATCTCATCGATAAAAAGGATTACGTTGCCGGCCTGCGTAATTTCTTTCATTATCGCTTTTATCCTCTGCTCGAATTGCCCCCGATACTTGGTGCCAGCTATCACGGAGCCCAGATCCAGGCTTATTACCCTTCTGTCGTACAGCAACTGCGGAACTTCCCGGTGGAGTATGCGTTGCGCCATGCCTTCGACTATGGCTGTTTTTCCCACGCCAGGCTCTCCTATGAGCACCGGGTTGTTTTTTGTCCTTCGGGCGAGAATCTGTATGACCCGCTCAATCTCTTTTTCCCTGCCGATGACAGGATCAAGTTTTTCTTTTAGCGCAAGCTCGGTAAGGTCCCTGCCAAACTCGTCGAGCGCGGGTGTTTTTGTCTGCTGTTTCTCCTGGCTGGCTGACGGCTCGCGCAGAAGGTTTATGGTCTGCTCGCGCACGTCGGCGTATGTAATGCCCAGGCTGTTTAGAACCTTTGCGGCCACGCCGTCTTTTTCACGCACAAGGCCGAGCAGAAGATGCTCGGTGCCGATATAGCTATGCCCCATAGAGCGGGCCTCCTCCACCGAATACTCAAGCACTTTTTTTGCGCGGTTGGTAAACGGAATATCTCCGATTATCAGCGTATTGGAGCTGGCCGGCAGGCTTCGCTCCACTTCGAGCCTTATCTGTTTTAAATCTATCCCAAGCCTTTGCAGAACCGCTATGGCCACACCTCCAGAGTCTTTAAGCGCTCCAAGCAGAAGATGCTCGGTTCCGAGATACTCGTGCTGGCTTTTTTCAGCCTCTTCACGGGCGAGAATAATAACTTTGCGGGCTCGTTCTGTGAACCTCTTAAACATGAGCCTACTCCTTTAACTTGTCGGAGCCAGTAGCGTGACGGCTTCGGTCTCCGCATATGGCTGGAACGACCGGCCTGATCGCAAGGCCGATACGGTTGTTACAAACAGCTTCGCTTTGTGATTATTCTAGCACATCAGCGCTCAAGTCAACAAATTTACGCTTTAGGGAACCTGTCAAACTGAGCGGTTTTCTATCTAGAAGCTTAGTACCACCCCAATATCAAGGTTAAACACATTATACGTTGTGTCTTCTGGTGAGAAAGCGTCCTTTTTATCGTTGAGCTTAGAATATCTTAGCTTGAATGTGGAGTAGGCCGATTCGCTGAATTTCCAGATGGCGCCCGGCTCGATGTAGATTTTGTCCCTTCCGGCGTCCTGGAACGAGTCCCCTTCCCCGTAGTCGTTTGAGCCGACGGTCTTATACCCGGTCACCGCCGTGACCGAGAAGCGCCTGCTGTAACGATAGATATTTTCGAAAAGAAACTCCATTACATTGGCGTTAGAATTTCCTGTCTCGCTTTTCAAGGCTATCCCTTCCCCTAACCGCTCGTTTTTATCCTGTTTTCTAAACACAAACGCCAATGTCGATGTCAGGTCTTCAACAAACCTTTTCACATAACGGGCTTCGAATGTGTAGATGTCGCCGTTTCGGAACACGTCGCGCCCGCCCTGTTTATCTTTTCCGTAGGTTGTGTATATCAGCGTCAAAAAAAGTGAGTCTGAATCGCTGATACTGGTTAGAGCGCTTGCGACGACGCTGAGGCTGTCGCCAGGATCGAAATTATCCCCCGCGAAATCAGTGGTAGGGTCATACTCCCCGGCGAAAAGATAGCGCCCGCCAAGCCCCCAGGTGACCGATCCTCTGTTATACGTCGCGGCGAAATTAGGGGCCACGTTGAAACCGGCTCCGTATGTGTTTAAAAGGAGCAAATCTTCTCTTACGTCATCCACTATGACCCTCGAAAGATTTTGAACGGTAACCGCGTTTTTCCCGGTGGGCAGGCCTATATCGACGCCAAACCGCAAGTTGGCTTTTTTAATTCTTTTATTGTAAAAAGTAGTCAAAGCCGTATCGGTCAACCCTGAAAGATCGTAGCTATCCGTTGCCCGGCCGGCTTGATAGGAGACGCTGTTATACGACGAGGTTATCCCGGCGCCCCATTTGCTTTTGTCATATACAAGCTGGAAATACCCGATCGACTGGGCGCCATCCGAATTGGCCTTGTTTGCGTCGAACCTGCCGTAATTAGAGTAGAGAGCCATCAACCACGGTTTATCGGTAATAGCGTACGCCTCATAGGATGGAAAAACCAGCGCCGACACAAAACCTGCGATCAGCAGAACACGTATATGGTAACGCACCGGTTATTGGCCTATATTGATGGTTATGGAGCCAGTAACGACAGGACTCAAAGGCGACCCGCCGCCACCACTTCCGCCACCGCTTGTGGACGTACCCTGTCCCTGATCGTACTGCCTGTCGAGTCTTTGCAGGGAGTTGTCCATCGTTTTGCTTGATACCAGAGGAATTGACACTCTCCGGCGGATATTCTCCATCATCGCCTGTCCCTCACCGGATGACCTGGCCGATCCCGCCTCGCTGAAAGGCAAATTGTTAATCGCTCCGAAAATTATGCTGTCCGGGATTATTACAGGCCTGCCTGGCGTCATACCTGCGAAAATGGTGGTCATAAAACAACTCAACACATCTACGGAGGTCCCGGCGGAGTCAAAACCTTCGGCATACACAGCCCCTTTGTCCCACAGGGTCTTGTCCTGGCAAACGCCGGAGCCCTCTTTGCCAAGGTCAGCGTCTTTTGGCAGAACAAAGACAACTGTGCTGGTATCGTCCGGAACTTCGACGACAAAATCTGTCCCGGCGACACCTGCGATAGCGGTTTTTGTATGATATTCAAACTTCGAATCGCCGCTGGCAAGTTTCGTGACGAAAGAGCGGACTCTGCCCAGAGCGAGGTTAAAAATTGAGAAAGTAGAGCCTGTATCATCACGATGAAGCGATTGAATTGTCATTTCTGAAGATTCATCCACCCGGACGCGGTCGCCTGTCCCGAACTCGATCTCCAGCGCGGAATTATCGCCGGTTACCACCCTGTCCCCCTCGGCGAAGCTTGCGTCTACCGTAACACGGCGCCCCACCTCTTTGTTCGCCGGAAATAGTGTGACCGTTCCCTCCACCACGATGGCCCTTGCGGTGATAGGCGCGGCGTCAGAGGGTGATATAAAAACAAGCGACAGGCCCAGCGCGAAAACCAGCGCCAAACCGATTCGCACCGCTTTTTCAGTCATCATCAGCAGACCCCGGTGGAGCCGTCGTCAAGGCTCAGGCAACCAGGCGAAGTGAAAGATTTGGTCGAGGTGACAGTGCATGTATAGTTGCCATTCTGGCCAGTGCTGAACATACGCAAATAATAAAAGCCGGTGTATGTGGCCGTGAATTGAGCCGTCGCCGGGTATGGGGCTCCATTTAGCGGCGCCACATCAGCTAACGCGTTGTCTTTCACGTCAATGTCAAAACCCGCCGACGATCCCGTATCAGGAGCGCAACTGATGTTTATATCAGCGCCATTTTGCGTATAGATCTTCCAGCGATCATTGCCGCCACCAAATAGCAGATCATCTTTCAGCGTGTCGGTATATAGCGTGACGACCACGGTAGTGGCGCTTATGGTCACAGACCCGCTTGCCGTCCCTCCTTTTCCGTCGGAAACTGTGCATGTGAACGTTTTCGACCCGGCGCTTGTAACTGTATAGGTAACAGTCGAGCCGCTCCCTGTACCATCCGACCATGTATAGCTCAGCCTGTCGCCGTCTGGATCGGAGGCGTCGCATGTGAGCGTGATGGTGTCGCCTACTTTTGGAGAAGTGTCGCTTGCTGTAACCGATTTTACAACAGGCGGCGTATTGGCGGTGATGGTCACCGATCCGCTATCTTCTCCTCCTTTGCCATCGGAGGCCGTGCAGGTGATCGTTATAGACCCGCCGCTGGTAGCCGTAAAACTTGCAGTCGCCCCGCTTCCGCTAAACGATCCTTTTCCTCCACTGTACGACCAGCTATAGCTTATAGGATTGTCGTCAGGATCTGTTGCGTTACACGAAACCGATATGCCGGCTCCGGTCTGTGGCGTAGAGTCGCTGACGCTGACAGAACTCACAACAGGCGGAGCGTTGATAACAAGATCGAAATCAAGATTAACCTGCGCTCCCGCCACAAGTTCGATTGTCTGTGAGGCGGTAAACGAAAGACCGGGTATGCTGGTTGATATCAAAATCGTAAAAGTCCTCATCCCCGGCGTAACCGCGAAATTGACTGTCAGAGTGGTGAGCGACACATCGAGCGTAACCGGCGGGTCTATCCCCTCACCGCTTATTGTCAGCGTCATGCTGGTGACATACGCGGGAAGAGAGGCGTTGAGTTGACCGGAAGGAACGGTAATCGCCCTGTCTGCTTGATTGTAGCTGTATCCCTCCGGCCAGTTAAGCGATATCCGCGACCCGGTGGATGACACGCTTCCCGTGGTCACATCACCGACGCCTCCGCCGCAACCGGAGAAGAACAGGTAGATAAGAGCAGAGGCAAAGAACGCTTCTTTAACCCCTGCTGATGTTCTCATAGCACCCACCCCTCTTAAAAAAGCGCTTGATATTTCTTGCTAAAACGAAAAGCCCTGCTAACCGGATACTTTGAATGTAAAGTACAAAATGAAAGCGCAACTTTACAAAACAAAAGCTAGAAACGAATAACCCTTAGAGACCTCTGAAAAAGTACTGTTTTACTGTCATTGCGAGGAGCGTAAGCGACG
>ENA-ORDP01000305-ORDP01000305.1-marine-sediment-metagenome-genome-assembly--contig:-NODE-305-length-33275-cov-10.420951_pt1 | contig 33275 bp, 24 predicted proteins | sample MGYA00248627_ERZ508539 | MGnify/ENA primary metagenome ERZ508539 (study PRJEB26208, sample SAMN05571518) | marine sediment metagenome | biome: deep sea; feature: Hydrothermal vent; material... | reverse complement strand
TATCTCTCATTTAGAAAAAAAAGAGTATACGGAAGCAAAGCTCACTCTGGAAAAACTTTTAGTGCTGCAGCCAGATGCTGCTGATTCTCATCAATTATTGGCAAGAGTATATGCTGGTCTTAAAGATCCTGAGCGAACAAAAGCCGAATTGCAAAAAACGGTTGAACTCGCACCCAATAATTTACCTACACGCCTGGTGCTTGCCCGGTTGTTCTTGCTGGAAAAGAATAAAGCGGGTGTACGAGAACAGCTTGGGGTACTTAAGGAGATTGCGCCTGATAACCCCGATGTCCTTCTGATTGAGGCAACCATGGCAAAACTGGATGCTAACCCTAAGGAGGCGCTCAGATTGACTGAGAAAGCTTTCGAAAAATCACCCACAACCTCGACCATGCTCATTTTAGCCAACCAGAGAAAGGAAATGGGGGATCGTGAGGGTGCGCAGCAACTGCAGGAGAGATGGGTTGAAAAATACCCGGATGACATTCTGGCACGTACGGTACTGGCAGGTTTTTATGCAGCGACCCAGCAGGAGGATTTGGCAATTAAACAATATTCCCGGGTGCTCGAGAAAAATGGCAATAACCTTGTGGCACTGAACAATCTTGCCTGGTTTCTGCGCGACAGGAACCCTCAGCAGGCGCTTGTGTATGCTATACGTGCAAACAAGATTAATCCGGAATCAGCCGCTTTAATTGATACGATGGCAATAGTCCTGTTGAAAAACGGTGATTTTGATAATGCCCAACGTACCATTTCACGGGCCCTTGTTAAAGCTCCCGGCAATCTGACCATGAAATACCATAGTGCCATGATTGATGCTGCTGCTGGAGACAGGACATCGGCCATTAAGACGCTGAAAGCCTTGCTTGAGGAAGGTAAGGAATTTCCTGAGAAGGAGGAAGCGAGCAAGCTTCTGGCCCAGCTTGAGTCATAAGGATACCTAAGGAAACTCTGATTTATTCGTCGTTGCGAGGAACGAAGTGACGTGGCAATCTCTAAGTGATTGATAAAATTCTATGAGATTGCCGCGCTTCGCTCGCAATGACGTGGTTCTTTGAATTAATCAGAGTTTTGCTAATATTACTTTTGTAGGAGTGGCCCCCGGCCAGACGAGAAATCTATTATACCGCCTGCATCATGCCGACGCCTGTCGGGAAAAACCTGTCTTACGTGTTGCAACAAGGATGATTATCGCGGGCAACAGCAAAAGGTCAAACACAAGGGCGGTCCAGAGGCCGATACTGGTAAGTAGACCAAAGTTAATCGTGGGCTGGAACGAGGACGAAATCAGTATCATGAACTGGGCGCTTAGAATAATTGTCGTTGTAACTACGGCACGTCCTGCATGGTTGTACGTCCTTGCCAGCGCCTGTACTGGCCGAACTCCGGCATTCACCCGGCTGATATACCCATGATAGATATGGATGGTGTCATCCACCGCAATGCCCACTGCAATGCTCGCAATCATGGCAGTGGCCATATCCAGCCAAATTCCAGACAAACCCATTACGATGAAGATTACCAGGATGGGCGAAAGGTTGGGGATCATACAGAGCAGTGCGCCGCCAAATGACCTCCAGAGTACGAACATCAACAGGAATATCAATACCAATGCACCCCAGAGGCTGTAGACCTGGCCCCTTACGAGCAGTTCTTCCATGTCAGCAAACAGTCGACTGTTGCCGGCGATCTCCCATTGCAGCCCGGGCGGGGCACGCTCATTCAGGTAGCCGCGTAGCTTGCCCATGAGCGTGGCGATTTCGTTTGCGGGATGCACGTTGATGCTCATACTCACATGAGATATCTGAAAGTCCGGGTCTACGAAGTCGAACAGATCGTTTCCGTCATAAATGAACAGGTACTGACTGATCAGTTTAGGATCATCGGGGATGGTTCGAAACGAGGGATCCTCTGCATTGAAACCCCAGTTCATTTCCTCGATGAAGTCAGCGGCTGAAACGGTCTTGTCAACTTCCGGCAATTTCTCGGCCCAGGACTGGAAGGACCGTATGAAGGTCAGGTATTCCGGTTTTTTTAGTCCATCCCTTTCCGGTGTTTCGAAAATAATATCCAGGTTACCGGTGCCTGCCATTTTCGACTCAAAGTAACCGGTGTCCCGGCGAACCGGGTGATCCGGCGCAAAAAACTCCTGCAGGTTCGTCTCGACTTTGACATTCCAGAGTGCCGGGACACCGGCACCCAGTATGATAGCCGTCAGACCAATCACCCAAACAGGATAACGTATGCCTGTGTGGTAGAGGTGCTGGACCACACTATCCATCAGGCGTAGTCCTGCGCCTGCCTTTGGCCAGAGCGCTGAATCCCATACGGTGATTACCGGCGGCAGGATGACAATCACCACAAGATAGATGAATAGAACCCCGGCTGCCGAGATCAGGCCGAAGTTATGTATTGCCGGGATGGGGCTTGTTGCCAGAGACAACAATCCTGCGGCTGTCGTCAGCACGGTAAAAAGTGCCGGGCGCCGTATCTTGCCCAGTGCGTGCTGCATGCGTGCCTGACCCGATATGCCCCGCTGTGAGGCATACTGCAACGCATTGTACAGATGCACCAGTGCGGCAATCGTGAGTGCAGACAGCAGGGGTGGAAGAATGCTGGATATCAATGTGAAAGGCTGGCCTGTCACTACATACAGGGCAACAGTCGAGCTGACTACAGCGCCGATCGAAATACCAGCGAGAATGACGGCCAGCCAGCGACGAAACAACCACCAGATCAGAAACAGCCCAATCGCAACTGTCAGGGGGATGAAGATCATGTTGTCCCGCAGCATCGAGCGCAGTTCCGCAATATCCTGTGGGATGAACCCGGTGCTTGCAGTGAGATAATTTTCCAGATTCGCTTCCTGTACGTCAGACAGGACTTCCTGTTCCAGTTGCAACCGCTGCATACTGTTCTCTAGCGTGACCGGGACGACGACCAGGGATATTGCAGAACCATCAGAGGAAACCAGGGCATTTTTCGCAAAGCGATCGGCGACAGCTCTTTGCTGGCGCTCTGCTGGAGTTGTTTTTGCCAACTTCCTGATATTGATCACGGGCTCGATCAGGAAGCCATCCTCGCTGCCTGCAATGTGATCCTGAGTGGTTAACCCGTAGACCTTATCGACTAATGGGTTCCTCTCGAGTGTTCTGGCGAGTTTGTTATAAGCATTCAGGACATCATCAGAAAACAGGGCCAGTCCCTCGAACAGGAGAATGTACACCTGATCATTCGGAAACTGTGCTCTTAGTTTTTCATCCAGGATGACGGCAGGCTCGTCATCCGGGAAATAGACATTGGGATCATTGTCGATGTCGAGGGCCGGCAACAGAACTGGCGGCAACAGGCTGAACAGGACGAGAAAGGCCATGCTAAGATAATATCGCCAGCGTATTGCTGGCCGAGCCCTGCTTAATACCTTTTCCTGTTCTGCACTAAGCCACATTTCAACACAGGACTTATCATCAAGCGTGCAGGCCCGAAAGGTGGCTTTTAAATGGAACCGTGAACCATCCCGCCTGACCAGTGAAAGACGCGTGGGTGGTAGAGCGGGGGTGTTACCTGAAGCGCTTTCTGCCTCTTCAATATGCTTTATGAAACGATCGCGGGCCCTTGTTTTGACGGTATTGAGAACAGGCTTGCCCCTGATCTCGGAAAGATCCCTGCGACCAAACAGTTTCAGGTAAGCGGGATTAGCGTAGATGTATACCCCATCGTGCAGGATTGCGACGGGGCTTTTTTCCTTCTCAAGGCGCTGGCGACGGTTCGTATTGTCCCCTGGAGTATCGTCCACTGATGAGGGGTACTAGAACTGGCTGCGCCAGCCCAGGGTCAACAGGGAATTATTTTTCCAGAAACCACCGAGAGTCTGGGCATTGCCACTGAAATAGTGCCAGGCGACATAGATCTCATGGGGCTGCCATCCGATAAAACGTATTTCCGGATTGAAATAGACGCCTTTTTCATCAAGATCGATGAAAAATCGGGTATTTGACTGCCAGCGATTGTTGCCGAATTCGCCGAAAATACTGCCGTTAAAATTATATATATCCGTGCGGTCAAGTACATTGGATGCATCAATCAGGTTGATAGCAGCGAACTGTAGATTCACACGAACATCTCTGTCACCAGGATAAAATTGCACACCAGCAGCCCAGTTGATGCTGTTGACAGTGTCATACAGTAAGTTTGTGCGGGTAACGGGAGTATCAGAAATCCATGCTGCTTCGAAACGCCAGGTGGCAGACATCGCCTCGAAGCCGAGGTCACCTCCAGCAACCCAGGTACGAGGGTAGCGCGCCCCGAAGGTTGCCTCTCTGCTGGCGGCTATCGCACCTGCGGGGTCATTACCGGCGAGGAAGGCCTCGCGTACTACCGGGTTGAGTTGCCAGTAGGGTGTTGACTGACGGGTACGCTGTATGGTCACGGCATAGTCGAACTGCTGGCCGGTATTGCTCAATCGAACTCCGAAACCACCATCACCGTCTGGCGCGTTGTCAGAGATGCTGCCCTGCTGAACAAAGGCCCTCGTTAACGGGGTAGATTCTAAGCCGAGGATAGTCCCATCGGTCTGATTAATGGGGTACCAGACGCTGTCTTTATCTGGCAGTGCGGCCTTACGAAAGTAGGGCAACCATAAAGCATCCAGTTTATAACCGTCCTGGAACCCCTCGAAGCGTAGCACCGGCATGGCACGCCGGCGTTCTGAAAGAGGGTCCAGTATACCCCGGGAAATGTCAGCTCTGCTGATGCGGTCTGTTGGCGGCAGTTCGTCAATACGTCCCCAGATGACCTTTTGTGTGCCGGCAGTCAGGCGATAGTTCTCACCGCGGTAGCGCACAAAGCTGTCGCCATAATCCAGTTTGACCTCATTAAAATCAGCCTTCCCGGTTTGTCCATACCAATCGACACGTGCGCCGAGCCGCATCTCCCAGGCCGGCTCGGGATTCCAGTCGGCTGACAGTGCCAGGTGGCCATAGCTACTGGAGTCAGCCGATGACTGCGAACGATAGAAGTTACCATATTCGAGCCACGCCCTGTCCAGTCCGATGGAGAAATCGCCTTCTCTGTGGCGAAATTTTTCTGTTTGGGGTGCTGAATCAGTTAAAGGTATATCAGCTACCTGCTTGCCCGTACTGGTATCTGCCGCAGGTTGCTCTATGATTTCAGTTGCTGGCTGATCAATAATTATCGGACTGGACCCTCCTTCTTCTATTATCAGGATGTCCTGCCCACCTCCTGCAGGGGCCTCTTCTATGATGAGGACATCGCTATCTGCGACAGCAGTCAGTTGATTGTTGTCAACTATGCCCGTATGCTCGGTATCTTCCTGCAAACGAGGCTGTACTATGCTGTGTGGCTCATCTAGACCCGCTGTGGTGTTACCAGAAACTGCGGGCCAGGGGCGTAAGTAACCATTCCACGAGTTTTCGGCCAGTTGCTTGCGAGCTGTAAGGGCTGTGGCACGATTTGGAAAAGGACCCACTATAACGTGTGTGAGCCTGTCTGTATCCTGTGACGCAGGGAATGTGGTAACGGTGAACCCGGCACTGCTTATACGGTCGGTAAAACGCTCCGCGTTGTCAGGATTGGCAAATGCGCCTACCTGAATAGCATAGGCCGCAGCGGCGGTGTTAGTAAAAGGTAACAGGCCTAGAAGGAATAGACCGGTCGTCAATATAAGTATATCCCGTCTCCCCCCGCTGTATGACATTTCCCGCTTTGCCAGGAAAAGTGCTTGTCTGTGATCAGGCTTAATCGAGGGCATTTCGTGCTCACATTATTGTGGTTAATTAATAGAGATTCCCTAAGGAACCTATTGATGTGTTGTCATTGCGAGGAGCGTAGTGACGAAGCAATCTCTAACTGACTGATTATACACAAAAAGATTGCCGCGCTTCGCTCGCAATGACGGGTTTCTTGGAATTAATCAGAGATTCCCTAATTTGTCCTTTGCCCTGATTTTCAGATTTAAGGCAGCGAACTTCCATGTTATAGCAATTTTAGTCCAAAAGAGAAATACGGTCTGCTGAACGTTATCGATCAGATTATGGTCGGTAGGCTTTCTCCAGCCGAGTATCGGACAGCGACTGGCGGCTGAACAGGCTTGCCGGGAGTTGCTGATCATACTTGATGGCCCGGGTAACCAGTCGTGTCTGGCGATCATTCTCGAGGTCAAATACCGTGTTATCAAGTACTGTCCAGTAACCTTGCAGCTTCTGTAATTTGTTCACTTTCATGCGCTTGACCGGTGCTTCGCTGCCTGCTTTATAGTAGTCAACCTGAAGCGGGGTCATGGTTCTTATGTGTACCCAGCTGATGCGCTTACTGTAGACCGAATCGTCCGGATCCAGTGGTATGCTTTCCAGTTTAGTTACCGTTAACTTACCTATCTTTCCCTTGCCGATGATGTGATGTTGATCTTTTTCCACATCACGCTTGCGCAGATCTTCATAGTAGATGTCCGAGCCGACAAAGCGCCCTCCTTTGCGTGACGAGGAGATGCGCCGTGTGCGGTCAAGTGCTGGCAGGTAGATCCACTGGCTGCTATCTTTCCCGGGACGATCACGGGTCAACAGCCCGGTGCCATTAATGTCTGGCGGTTCCGTAAATCTCATCAGGGACCATGTCTCACCGTTTTTTTTGTTGAGACGATAGGTATACAGTGTTCGGTAACGGGGCTTATTGCCTTTTTTGAAAAGAACCATAATTGCGTGTACGGACACATCCCTGCCATCCGGTCTTTCATATAACTTTTTCGCAAGGGCTGTGCCATCAGTTTCGGCAAGTAACTGGCCGGAAGGAATAGAGAGCATAATCATCAGAACAAGCGTAAGATATTTCATTGAGTCATTCGCTAAAATCTTATGTTTCGGGTTTATGATTCTGTTTACTCAGGGAACCTCTGATCAATTCATTAAAACCCGTCATTGCGAGCGAAGCGCGGCAATCTTTTTGTGTATAATCAGTCAGTTAGAGATTGCTTCGTCACTACGCTCCTCGCAATGACGAACATCCGGGTTCCATAGACTTTTACAGGTTTTTAGCGACGCATGGTCATTGTACAGGTATCAGGTTCTTTTATGTATAATGATCGCTGTAAGTACCAGAATTGAACCGACTGCATCCAGCCCCAGGTCTGTAAAGGAGCCGAATCGTCCTGGCACGCTCAATTGATGATATTCGTCAAAAAACGAATAAATGGTTGTAATGATAAAAGCTGTTACAATTCTATTTTCGAAACCGTTGATCCAGGGCTTCAATGCCCAATACCAGCAACCAGCAAGGCCTCCAAATAAAGGAATATGCAGAAGGTTTTGTAATTCAGGCGATACCCAGTGAAAGATTTTATCGATTTGAGATTCTATCCTGCCCGTATCGGGGATAGAAGACAATGCAAAGATGCCCAGCATGTACGCCAGGGGGATGAATATACGTAGCTTTATTGGCATTATTACCTGAATATCAAAGAGCCTGAATACGGGCCATTTTAATGTTTCCTTAAGAATCTGTTGAGTGCTTTATATTATAATTTAGATTGCAGGCAATCGCTCCTGTTTGTTTTTTCATGGTATTTGGAGACCAGCTCATGCCCATCAGGTTAAAAGTTGCAAAGACAGCAAAAGAGCTCGATGATGTTTTCAGGCTTCGTCATGAGGTTTTTGTTCAGGAACGAGGAAATTTTTCTTCGGATAAAATGGATTCCCTACGGATTGTAGATCATTTTGATACGCTACCTGACGTTGCCAATATTGTCGCCTACGAAGGCAGTAAAGCCATTGCAACGATGCGTATCAACCGAGACTCATCAATTGGCCTGCCTGCAGAAAAGTATTTCGATTTTTCTGATGCACGATCACGCTTAAAGCGGGAATACCAGGCTAGCAGAGGCCAGGATCCACAAATTGCCAGTGGCAGTATGTTAGCGATCCGTAAAGGCTGGCGGAATAAAAAAAATGTCAGTTTTGCCCTGCTGAAAACGGCTGCTGGTGTCATGTATGGATGGGGTGCTACACATGCCATTGCTGCCATCAGTAAAGATACACTCTCACTGTATAGTCGATTTGGCTTTGAAGTTATCGCTGACCCGGTCTGGAACGAATCTGTCGGTGATACCCTCATACCAATAATGGCTCCTACCAACAAGGTGTTTGAGTGGACATTTGGTTCTATAAGTACCAGGGTTAGTCATTTCTGGTTAGATAATTTCTGCTCTGAATTTGAGCGATTACTACTCTCTCCGGGAGAGGTATTATTTTCTCAATATGAACCAGCCAGACATGCCTACGCAGTTGATATAGGCTGGATCTCCATATCACGAACAGATCCGAATAATAATGAGATGATATTAGCCAATCTCTCCAAGGGTGCTTTATTCGGTGAGCTGGCAATTTTTGATGGTGAAAACCGCGATGCGACGGCAACCGCCCTGATGAATACTGAGTTAATTGTCATCGAGCGCAATCACATGCTTAATATCATCAGACAAAACCCCGATAAACTGGATCAACTATTAGGGCATTTTGCCCGGCGAATACGAGAAACTGATAACCTGGCCATGGTACTGGCATTTGCGCCACAGACCAGTCGTGTAGAAGTCGCGCTCAGTCGACTCTGGCATTCAGCAATCCCTGACCGTAAAAAGCCCAGGATACGGATTGCAAAAGTCGGTCCTGAACAATTAGCAAAAGCTGCCCAGGTTCGTGAGGCAGACGTCAGACGCGTGCTAGAAATGAAGAAAGCAAAAGGGTGCCTGAACTATGGAGACAATGTTGTTAGATTTCTTCGGCCTCCAAAAACAGGAGATACTATTGAAATCCTAAAAGACTCCCCCGTGTAATTGGCCCAACTTCCCGTCACTACCTGTAGCAATTAGCCAACAAGCCTTTATTGGCCAAACCCATCCGTTTATCGGCTATAATAAACCATTCATCGTATATTTCGATCCGTTAGCTTCATTTAATAATAATTACGGCTATACATATGGATAGAGACTAAATGGGATAGGTGTGCTAGAAAAAGGGAATCAGGGAATAAGGATTGTATGAAAATAATGGGTCTTCGCGCGAATAAAAAAAATGATATTGTAGAAACACAATCTCCTGAATCTGTACTAGTAGACGAAACACAATCTCCTGTTTCTGCGCTAGTAGACGAAACACAGCCTCCTGATTCTACATTAGTAGACAAAGAGCCTGTTATGTCTAAAAAGAGGCATCTACCTCGGACTCACTTTTTTAGAGGTAAATTCCGCCTGTTTGGACATTGCATTCATGCGCAGTTTATATTGCTTGCTATTGTGGAGTTTTCTGTTCTTATTGGTGTAAATTATCTAACCTATCGGTGGTTGAGCCCGGGTGTTTCTGAACAAGAACTATTAAAACAGTTACCCCAGATTATCGGCGTCTCTCTTGTGTTTATTTTATTTATCCTGTCGATGGGGCTTTACTCTGGGCGTCAACGTGAAAGCTTATTCGGCGTCCTGTCTCGCATAGTTGTTGCCTTGTCTTTTGGGCTAGTCACTTTAGCACTTTTTTTCATGATCTTTCCTTCGTTATCTTTCGATAAAGGCATGCTTGCCGCATTTGCCTTGACTTCTCTGTATTGCTTAGGTGGATTACACGCCATCTTTTATAAATTTATTGATGGAAAAATTCTATCACGTCGGATTCTGGTAATTGGGGCTGGGAAAAGGGCTAGCTATATTGATGAATTACGACATAAAACAGATGTGCGAGGTTTTGACCAAATCGGTTTTATTGCACCCAGGGTTACTCAACACGTACATGTCAAACCAGAAAACATCCTTAGTCTAGGCACTAATTTTTGTAACTATGCATTGGAGAATGACATCGATGAGATTGTCATTGCACTTGATGATCGCAGACAGGGGCTGCCAACAGATGAGTTATTGAATTGCCGAATGAGCGGAATTGACGTGATTGACATGCTTGATTTTTTTGAGCGAGAGATGGGATTACTTCAGCTTGATCTTATTCAGCCTGGGTGGCTTATTCATGCAGCCGGGTTCAAACGGAATATTTTCCGCTCAATGATAAAACGCAGCTTTGATATTATCGCCAGTGGATTCCTGCTGCTTATTTTCTTTCCATTTATTATATTTACGGCTATAGCAATTTTGATTGAAAGTGGTGGGGAAGGGCCCGTACTGTATTTTCAAAAGCGTACAGGGCTGAATGGTAATCCTTTTAATGTGATCAAATTCCGCAGCATGCAAACTACTGCTGAGGCTGATGGTAAAGCACGTTGGGCTGAAACGGATGATCCAAGAGTGACTCGCGTTGGCTCCTTTATTCGTAAATACCGCCTGGACGAACTTCCGCAACTCTGGAATGTATTTGTAGGTGAAATGAGCCTGGTCGGTCCCCGACCTGAACGTCCGATTTTTGTTGAAAATCTATGCAAGATCAACCCACTTTATACCGAACGCCATCGGGTTAAGCCCGGCATCACAGGATGGGCACAATTATGTTACCCCTATGGGGCTTCGGAGAAAGATTCAATTGAGAAGCTTAAGTACGATCTCTATTACGTAAAAAATCATGGCATATTCTTCGACTTCTATATACTTATGCAAACTGTAGAGGTGGTATTGTTTAAAAAAGGCTCGAGATAGTTACGGCTTTAGATTATATTTTTCCAGCATCGTATAAAGGGTAGGGCGAGTGACGCCGAGTAATTTGGCCGAATCAGAAACATTATCATCCGTGTGAGTTAGAGCACGTTGAATAGCTTTACTTTCCGCGTCTTCCCGAATCTGCTTAAGATTAAACGGTAAAGGTTCCTTTTCTGGTGGCTTTAATTCCAGATCATCAAGAGTAATATGTGAACCATCGGCCATTATGATTGCACGCTTGATCCGGCTCTCAATTTCCCGAACATTGCCAGGCCAGTCATAGGCCTCAATCGCCAGAACGGCATCTTTACCAAATCCTCGGATCGATCTTCCATGCTCCTCATTGAATCGATTCAGAAATGCCCTGGCAAGTACGAGTGCATCACCTTCGCGCGCCTTAAGTGGTGGTATTGGTATGGTGATTTCGCTAATTCGGTAGTAAAGATCTTCGCGAAATCGTCCTTCGCTGATGCGCCTGGTCAAATCCTGATGGGTTGCACAGATAATTCGTACATCAATAGGGATTTCCTTGTGACCGCCCACACGTTCAATGACACGTTCCTGCAGAAAGCGCAACAGCTTGGCCTGAAGTTCCATGGGCAGGTCGCCGATTTCATCCAGGAATAGCGTCCCACCATTAGCAAATTCTATCTTTCCCTGCGTTTGTTTGGTGGCGCCTGTGAAGGCACCTTTTTCATAACCGAATAATTCACTTTCCAGAAGATTTTCAGGAATTGCTGCACAGTTGATGGCGACTATCTTTTGATCTGATCTTGTGCTGAGCTGGTGTAATGCCTGTGCGAACAGTTCCTTACCAGTGCCGCTTGCACCAAGCAGTAAGGTGGTTATATTTGTAGGCGCTACTTTTTCAATAGTACGGCAAACCTTGAGCATTTGTGGGCTCGAGGCAATGATTCCACCTAGTGGCGTTTGCAGTTGACTTTGCTGTAATCTGCGGTTCTCCAGTTCCAGTTCGTGCACACTGTACGCCCGTGCAACGATCAATGTGAGAATGTCGGGGTCGACCGGTTTCTGATAGAAATCGTAGGCGCCGAGCCCAATCGCTTTTATAGCGTTTGCCCGATCATTGTCACCGGTCACAACAATAATCTTGGTCTCTGGCGCTAGAGATAATACTTCTTTCAGGGTTGCCAGTCCCTCACTAACACCTCCAGGATCAGGCGGCAATCCAAGATCCAGTAACACTACCCCCGGTGTATGGAGCCTCAACTGTGCAATAGCATCCACTCGATCACTGCTGATTACGACATTATAATCATCAAAACACCAGCGTAGCTGGCTCTGCAGTCCTTCATCATCTTCAACGATCAAGAGGGGTTTATTTATATCATTCACAGCTTAATCCTCTATGGCGGCGTATTCTGACTGATCAAATGAGGGCATTATACACGGTAGCTTTATGCTGAATTGGGTACCAACACCAGGTGTGCTTTTGACGATGATTTCACCTCCCAGTGAACGAATAAATTCTCGACTCTCAAATAGGCCGATGCCCATTCCGGTCAGCCCTTTTGTTGAATTAAAAGGTTTAAATAAATTATCCCGTATAAAGTCTGTATTCATTCCAAATCCTGTGTCTTCAATTTCTATAACTGCCTGATCACTGTTCTTTGCTAATCTCACAATAACACGCCCATTATCATCCGTCGCTTCCTGAGCATTTTGTATAATATGTCCGAAAACGGTAGTTAATTGCTGCCTGTCCGCATGTACTACAGGGTCTGAGTCAGTCGATTCAAGTATGGGCACAGGTTGTTGTCCTGACCTTTGTGTAATGACTCCTGACAGCAGTCCGGAAAGTTCAATATCAGAAGGTGAGACACCACGCTCTCCACTTCTCATCTGCTCCATAAGACGTGTCATGCGAACGACTGAGTTCTGGATAGTATGAAGGACATCATCTATGAATGCAGGATTCTGTCTGTGTTTTTTTGCGTTGGTCACAATCAGAGACTGCTGCGCGAGTATATTCTTCAAATCATGGACTACGTATGCCGACAAACGGTTGAACGCCTCGAACTGTCTTGCCTGTATCAGTGACTGATGGGTTTGATACTGTGCAAGATGGCTTGCTGCCTGTTGTCCGGCAATTTTCAGTAAGTCCCTGTCTTCCCAGTTGATTGATTTTTGTACAGCGGACCGTTTGACCAGTACAAAACCCAGTACGTGATTTTTAAACAGCAGTGGAATAATAAGCCATGCATCAGGTAACGAAATAATCCAGTCAGGAATATCCAGGTCATCATACATGCTTCGTTCCAGGCTATATTCATCAATATCGATTACCCACTGGCTTTTCTCAAGAAATGCCTCCAGTGAGTTAAGGGAAGCAATATTCATTGACTCTGGTTCTGGCATATCCCAGTTGCTGAGTAGTTCATACTGCTCGCTGTTGTCTTTTTTAGCCCATAGCATGCCACCAGCACTATTTACTAATGCAGAGATGGCCCGGATAATTCGTTCAGGAACATCCTGCTCATTTTCAGCCAGTGTCCGGGTAAATTTCGACCACTCTTCCCGATAATCGTACTTATAACTGAAAAAATGTTTGCTTAATAAAACGCGGGTTTTTGCCCTGATATTGCTGGAGAAAAGTAATACTACCAGCAGAATGCCGGCACCACCAAAGAAGGCTATCTGTAGCACGCCGCCCCATGTTCCGCCATAGTAACGGATGAAATAACCTGTGCTGGCCATTAGCAGTAAATATATCCCTGCACCCATCAGTGTCGCTGAATGAAACACCACCTGACGTGACACATGGATGTCCAGGTCAAATTTTGGGCTACGTGCAATGGAGATGGCTATTAACGGAACCGCAAGCCCATTTATCAGCCCGCGAGCATTCCATACATTTAGATTAATCTGTTTGAAGAGCAGAGCGTCTGAATACATGAAAAAATCGTATGCGAAAATGCCTCCAATTCCCAGGCACAAATATTTTATCGCCCAGCGCTCGTTAATACCTGAATTACGAAAAATCTGCTCCACCAAAAGCATACCGATGACAGAAAAAGCAAGCCAGCTTATTAATGTGGCTTCAGTCTCCAGCGTGCCATGTAAACCCGTGTATCGAGATGCTATAGGGCCAATGAAAATAAAATATATAGCCAGTACAAGGGTCAGTAAAAAAAGAGTGGTCAATCCTGATATTCTGGAGTGGGTACTTTTTTCTTTTTTCTTCAGTTCAAGAATCTTCAGCAGAAAGAGGCACCAGCTTGCAACCTTTGCCAGTTCTGCGGCCTGCAGGATTTCAATCGGTAAGGAAGGGTGCAAAGACGGAATAGCCGAAATAGCCGAAACAACAGCCCAAACAGCTGAAAACGCGCTTGCTAATGTCACCACAGCACCAAGCTGCCGCCCCCGCCAGGAAAAAATCAGCAGGATGGTCAGGACAGAAAACGCGAAGGCGGCGAATAGATAGCTGAAAAACCCGATGTTCACGATTAGCTACTTTTGATCAAATATTATTAGATGTAGGATAACACTATCTGCCGTTACTTCCAGATGATATTTATCAGGTGCATCCTGATAAGGAACGGAGTTTTCCAGTTTATTGTGATTTTCGTGAATGTTGCGTCTGTCGCTGGCAGATTTCTCAAAAATGTCTACACTTTTAGTCTATAATTCGGAACATCAATAAATCATAGAGATAATAATTAATGAAGACGATAGCCGTTGTAGGATTAGGCTATGTAGGTCTGCCGCTGGCAGTTTCCTTTGGCAAGCAGCTTAAAACGATTGGTTTTGATATCGATGATCGAAAACTTGAAAATTATCGTAATGGATCTGATCCCTCTGGTGAAGTTGGTCCCGAAGACCTCGTCGCGGCAACACATCTTGAATATACCAGTGAACCTGGCCGTTTGTCCGAAGCACTGATCATTATTGTCGCCGTTCCTACCCCGATAGATAAGGCCAAGAAACCTGATCTGAAACCACTAGAAGCTGCCTGTCGAACTGTAGCGGAAAACCTCTCACCCGGAACAGTCATTGTATTTGAATCGACTGTTTTTCCTGGTTGCACGGAAGACGTCTGTGTACCGATTCTTGAGGAGGTTTCAGGATTACTATGGTCAGGACGACCGAATAGAAGTGGCACTGAGAATTCCCCGGGCTTCTTCATTGCTTACTCGCCCGAGCGCGTCAATCCAGGCGACAAAGTGCACAGGCTTGAAACGATCATCAAGGTTGTCTCTGGCGATACCGACGAGACCCTGGAACAGGTTGCCGGGCTGTATGAACGCGTTGTTACTGCCGGTGTCCACCGCGCGGCCAGCATTAAAGTGGCTGAGGCAGCGAAGGTCATCGAGAATACCCAGCGGGATCTCAACATCGCACTGATGAATGAATTAGCGCTGATTTTCCATAAGCTTGATATTGACACCCTGGATGTACTGGCTGCAGCGGGCACCAAATGGAACTTCCTGCCCTTCCGGCCCGGCCTGGTCGGTGGCCACTGTATCGGTGTCGACCCTTATTATTTAACGTACAAGGCTGAAGCAGAGGGCTATCACCCACAAGTCATACTTGCCGGGCGCCAGACAAATGATGGAATGGGAAAGTACATCGCTGAGCAGACCGTGAAACGCCTGATACAGACCGGACATAGTGTTTGTGGTAGCAAAGTTATTATTCTGGGTCTTACCTTCAAAGAGGATTGCCCGGATCTTCGCAACTCACGTGTTGAGGATATTATTAACGAACTGGAATCCTACTGCTGCGAAGTCATAGTTCATGACCCTATTGCAAATCCTTTGGAAGCTGAGGAAGAATATGGCGTAAAGTTAACGGCATGGGAAGATCTGCCTAAAGCACAAGCCATAATACTTGCCGTTGTACATGAAAGTTACATCGCTCTTACTGTTTCTGATTTTGAAAAACTTATGGACAAGGATGCAGTGCTAGTGGATGTAAAATCGACCCTGGATAGGGAGCAGTTTGCGAATAATGATATTCAGGTATGGAGACTATAGGGCACCTTCTCACGACTCATGAACTGATGTCATGAGGCCACCATCGTAAATATTTAAACAAAAATTATGTATGAGCCTTTTTATAACCTGCAAGCTGAACCCTTTAGATTAAGCCCCGATCATCGGTTTTGCTTTAATCATCATAGCTACGCGAAAGCAAAATCCTATATGCAGTATGCCTTCCTCCGTGCTGAAGGCTTCGTAATGATTACGGGTAAACCGGGTACAGGCAAAACAACGCTTGTAAACGATCTGGTTGATGGCCTTTCGCCTGCGGAGGTTTCCGTGGCAATGCTTGTCAGCACTCAGTTAGATGCAGATGATCTGCTGCGTATGGTGGCGTATTCCTTCGGGCTTGAAGGTGACATGCCTCACAAGGCAGCGATAATACAACGATTAATTAAGCTACTGATCAATCAATACAAAGATGGACGCCGAGCGCTACTGATTATTGATGAAGCGCAGGATCTATCAGTTTCAGCTCTTGAAGAGTTGCGATTATTAACCAATCTGCAACTCGATAGTCGGCCATTATTACAGATATTTCTTCTTGGCCAGGAGGAACTGAAAGATTTGGTACATGGGCCAAATATGGAACAGGTTCATCAACGATTGGTAGCTGCATATAATCTCGAAGCATTAAAAGAGAATGAGACCAGGCAATATATTAAACACCGGTTAGATCAGGTCGGGTGGAAGGGTGATCCAGCCCTCAGTGATGCAGTCTTTCCGATCATCTACAAATTCAGTCGTGGTATACCTCGCAGAATCAACCTTTTTTGCAGCCGGCTTTTTCTGCATGGTAGCGTAGAGGAGCTGCACAAGCTTGGGGTTAAAGATGCAAGAATTGTAATAAATGAGCTACAGCTGGAAAACCTGTCGCCATCGAATATAGTATCAGATATCGATTTTGATACACCGGATAAGTATGAAAGTGCTGACCTGGAGTCTATCGAGGCCCCTGTTGCTACCGAACCTCCGGCACCGAACATACAGCATAAGCTTGGAGCGAATCGTACATCCGGAACAGGTACGCAAAAAAAAAACAAAAATAAAGGGCCGGTGGTTGTAAAAAAAATTGTATCTAGCATAAAGGAAAAAACAGAAAATGCTGAAAATGACACAGATACGGATAATCGTACTCGTGGGCAGGCAAGAAAACCTTCTGTTGAAAAAAAAAGTAGACAGCCAACACCAGATGCCCTTGGCGCAGAAATAGATGCTTTAGATATTGGCCTGGAAGGGCTGTCAGATAACGTACATGCGCTGTTGGCTGACAAGAAGAAAACTGAGCAGCCAACTCATAAAGCTGACACATCCGCCAGGCCCCGTAACAGATTCGTAACGCTGGCACTTTTTTTTACAATCTTACTGGTACTCTTTGCGGTAGTGTTGTTTGCTACAACATCAAAAATATTTAATACGGAGTCTATTTCAGCATCTTCATACGGTGAAACTGTCTCTCCATTGGAAACAAAGAAGGCTGCGTTGCACTTGAGGAAAGGAGGCCAGATAGAGCCGGGAGCAACTATAACTATAGAGGAAAATCCTTTCACCGAAGCTGCATCGGCAGGCCCTGATACGAGAAAAAACATATTACCAATTGTCGGAAAGCCGTCAGATGAAGAGGAAATTCACACTACGGCAGAGAGAGAACAGGACAGTACTTCAATGAAAGAAAGCGAGAATGTTGATCCCGCCAATGATCAAATGCGCACCGATAACATTACAGCCATGTCAATACAAAATGTTGGAAATGAAGCATCACATGCTGAATCAACTGTGATTACCGGACAGAGTGCAGCAGACTATGGCATACAGGGGGATGACACACCTGCTCCGGGTATCGTTACTGAAAAAGTGCAGGAAAAGAAGGCTGATCGGCCCGTAAAGAAAGTATATTTTCAGTTTGATAGTGCCGATATTCAGTCTGATTATTATACCGAGCTAAATGAAATTACCGGACTGCTTGATGCATCACCCGAAACATCAGCCCTGATTATTGGTTATTCTGACAATGTGGGCAAAAAAGAATACAATCTCGACCTTTCTATGAAGCGAGCACGTACAGTAGCTTCTTACCTGGCCAGTCAGGGTATTTCCACTGATAGATTACGTACAGACGGCAGAGGCATTCATCTTAGTGAAGCAAGGTCAAAATCCAGTACCGAAAATATACTTCCGTATTTGAACCGTGTGGTAGAGATCTACTTTATCTCGCCTGTTAATCAATGATGAAGGATACCAGTCAATGTGTGGCATAGTTGGTTATATTGGTAACAAGAATCCTGCAAACGTAATCATTGCGGGCTTAAAGAGGCTTGAATACAGGGGCTATGACTCAGCGGGCATATCCCTTTATCGACCTCAAAATTCGACACTTTTAACCATAAAGACTACAGGAAAAGTCAAGGAGTTAGAGTCACTCCTGGGTAAAGCTATTACCGACGATTCTGTACAGAATTTTTCAGGCCTGGCCATTGGACACACACGATGGGCAACCCACGGCGAACCCATCGAAGTCAATGCACATCCTCACTTAAGCCAGAATGGTAAATTTTCAATAGTCCATAATGGCATTATTGAAAACTATTTGGCTTTGAAGGGGCTTTTGTCGAATAAGGGATATGTGTTTAGAAGTGATACAGATTCTGAAGTTATCGCAAATTTAGTCGAGGATTATTATTCAGGTAATTTCCAGGAGGCTGTAGTAAAAGCCCTGGAACGACTGGAAGGCACTTATGGAATAATTGTTATGTCTTCGCTGCATCCAGATCTATTAATTGCCGCGCGTAATGGCAGCCCCGTCGCCGTTGGGATTTGCGATGATGAAACTATCATTGCTTCTGATGTCAGTGCTCTGATTAGCCACACAAAAAGAGTCGTTTATCTGGACGATGGAGATGTACTGACCGCTTCGAAGGAAGACTTCGAGATCTCTTCTTTGAAGAATGTCCCCGTCTCGCGGGATACTACACACATAGACTGGAATATTGAGGAAATTGAAAAACGCGGCCACGACCATTTCATGCTCAAGGAGATCTTCGAACAACCGGCGGCACTGACTAACACTATGCGTGGTCGCCTGAACGTAAAAGAGGCAACAACCAAACTGAATGGCATGCAGATGGAGCCCTCTGATCTCGCGCAGATTGACCGGGTCATTATTTCTGCCTGTGGCACCTCACTCTATGCAGGCCTGCTGGGGAAATACTACTTTGAAGACTTTGCCAGTATTCCTACCGATATTCTACAGGCTGCTGAATTCAGGGATCGCAATCCAATCATTCAGCGTGACTCATGTATGCTGGCGATAAGCCAGTCGGGTGAAACAGCCGATACTCTTGCCGCAGTACGTGAAGCGATACGGAAAGGTGCGACGATACTCGGCATTTGTAATGTAGTGGGGTCAACGATTGCGCGAGAAACCGGGCAGGGAGTCTATCTCCATGCTGGCCCTGAAATTGGTGTTGCATCCACTAAAGCATTTACATGCCAGGTGACGGTACTTGCCATGATGGCCATACTCATGGGCCGTACCAGGCGCCTGTCCGCCGAGGCTGGCAAGCGGATGATTCATGAACTTTCACGACTACCAGAGCTCGCAGAAGCGGTCCTCCGACAAGAAGAGAAAATAATTTCCATTGCAGAAAAATTTGCCAATATAGAAAATGCGTTTTATATCGGTCGAGGATACATGTACCCGGCAGTACTTGAAGGCGCGCTAAAACTCAAGGAGATTTCGTATATTCATGCCGAAGGATACCATGCGGCAGAACTCAAACATGGGCCTATAGCCCTTCTGTCCGAGGACGTCCCCGTCATTGTCGCTGTCCCTGAAAGTACGGGGAAGATCAAGACGATTGCCAATATGCAGGAATGCCGGGCCCGGAAATCGCCTGTGATAGCAATCGCTACTGAAGGAGATGATGATATTTTGCCACATTGTGACGAGGTTATATTTATACCACAGTGTCAGGAGTTCATTGCCCCCATCCCCGTGGTAATCGCTGAGCAGTTGCTGGCCTATCACATCGCACGACTGCGTGGCTGTGAGATTGATCAACCAAGAAATCTGGCCAAATCTGTTACGGTAGAGTAAAGCTATGCTTCGGCATCCTGCAGTATTGCCTTCAATGGTGCCATAACCGCTTCGGCACGAAAAAGAATTCGATTTCCAGCCGACAGACCAAAACAGCGATGTAATTGCTGGGGAAATCCCTTCTTTCCCAGCCCTTTACCAGCAGGCACTGCCCTGGGGACTGCCACAAGCAGGTGCAACCGGTCATTGCTTTTCAGCTTTTGCAGAAGCCTCCGGTCAACGGAAATATGATGACTGGTATACACAACGGGGTTGCTTTCAAAGTCATAGTTGTCCTGTTTGGCTTTTTCCAGCAGGGCACAGGATAGCAACGCAGCCGGGAACATCGCCGGAAACTGTTCCACTTTGTTCTGATCGTGAAACGGATTGAAATCATCTGTGGCATTACGTGTAGCATCAATATGAATCTGATGGTAACAATAATCCTGTTGACCGGGTTTCATTGCTTCTTTACATGTGGTCATTCAGTGCGTAACAACGCGAATAGCATTTGTGTATGCCATTAAATCTGCTCCACCTTCGACGGGCCTTCGTATACGCACCCTGAAGTATGCACTGCTGCTGTCAGATCCCGCTACAAGCTCTGTCAATGTCCAGTCTACCCTGTTTTGACCCGGTTGCAATGATTTCGTGAACAGAAGTTCCGGTTTGCCAGATCGGCCATTGCCGATGAGTTCTACAATCAGTTTTGACTCCAGCGCGCCTGTACCACGTTTCAATATCACCGTAAACCGCAGAGGCAGACTGGCATGAACACGGATCACTTCACCCGGTGTCACTGGCAGTGACAGGCCGGGCACAGAAAGCGTGAATAACAGATCGTCCAGAATGCGGCCATGGTCTGCCCAGAAGGAGCCGGCTCGCAGCCCGGCCAGAATGCCACGTGCCGTACGATCCTCCGGATACACATGAATCCTGGCGAATTCGCAGGGTGCATAATCCGTATCCTTATTATGAAAATCCGAGCTGGCCAATGCTGCCCAGATATTATAGCCCCGGTCGAGTAGCTGATCCCAGACTCCGCCAATTTCTGCGGTGACAGGATCCCAGCGATCCCGGGTCTGGAAGCGACCCCTGTAGGATCCTGTCGGTATTTTTCTCTGATGGCCGGGTGCCCCCTCGAAACCAATGAATTGTAGATTGCTTTCCCGCCACCTAAGGATGTCCTGGATGTTTTCATCGAGATCATCATCCTTGCGAGCTGGATGGTTATAGATCAATACAGCCCTGTCGTCCGCTTTGCCCGTTTTGTTGGCCAGCCACTCCAGCCCCTGGTCTGCAGCCGCAGTATCCTGCTCAAATTTCTGTTTGAATGTGCCAAGCAGGGTTGCTTCAAGCATCGGATCCAGTAGCACCGTTACATGCTCACGCCCTCCGTAGGGAGGAATATTCCACTCGATTCCTCCAAAGAGAAAGAACCCGGGATGCTTTTTTCGTGCAGCATCGATGGATGAAAAATAGCCTGGTGTTGCTGCACCTTCGGACAGGTCTGAATGGTCAGTAATTGCTAACGCCTCGCAGCCATGGTCGATGGCAAGCTGTGTCACTTCCTCTACTGAGTATTTTCCATCGGAGAAGCTTGTGTGCGTATGTGTATCCATAACCAGCGGTCGGGAAATCAGTGTCCATGGAATTTCCGTCAGTACTTCAGCATCCTGTTGTTGTAAGCAGCCTGAAAGTAGCAACAGCGATGTAGCGAAGATAGCGGGCCAGCGGAATATCGGGTTTATACGGCTAGAAACGTGCATATTCGCTGTATCAGCTCATGCATACTCATTGAATCTTGCTACGCATTGTTCCTAACAAGTGCATACTGTATAGCGGGCACAAGTCCGGAAAGTACGACGATGCTGTTCTCTTCATACCAGATTATGAAAATGATTAGTTGCGTATTTTTATGCCGGTTTCTATGTTGAGCGTGCCATCTTCGTCAAGTACAGCATATTGGTGGGTATTGTTATTGAAGATCACGAAGGTTGGCTTCTGGTTTGACGGTCGCCTCACGAACTTCATACCCCACCCGTAGTTCTCCACCAGCCTTAAGGCGAGTAATTGATCTGTGTTTAATCGCTTATGAAAGTTCTCTGGCAACGGACTCATTTTACCTCTTTGTTCCTGTTCCATATTTCTCTCTCTTAATTCAGACGATTTTGTGGTGGAATACTGTGAAACATTCTCGTCTCGAGTCTAAACAAATTTCAAAGAAAAATCACTAGTGTTCGGAATAATTGGTCCGATACACCCCTAACAGACTGATTATAATATAGTGCACGGCATTTTACTCGTATACAATGGCCACCTACTGTAAGGGGTCTGGCAAAACCCTGAACGAGAATAATGGCAGACTCCCAGATCAGAACGAATATTTCATGGCTAAACAATATCCGGCTATACCCGATAAATTGTCTGCATTCATTGCAGATCAAAAAATATTTTTTGTTGGTACTGCAGCAGAATATGGCAGGGTGAATATCTCACCAAAGGGCATGGATTCATTACGCGTAATAAATGAAAATCGTGTCGTCTGGCTGAATGTTACAGGCAGTGGTAACGAAACTTCCGCACACACTCAGATAGTCAACCGCATAACGATCATGTTTTGTTCCTTTTCTGGAAACCCGATGATTCTTCGTCTCTATGGCAAGGTCCGGGAGATTACTTCTGCAGATGAAGAATGGAACGAGCTTTATTCGTTATTCCCGCCTATACCAGGAAGCCGTCAGATATTCGACGTAGATATAGACCTGGTTCAAACCTCCTGTGGGATGGGTGTCCCTTTTTTTGATTATTCTGAAGACCGTGACTTACTCAATAACTGGGCAAACAACCGAGGTGAAGACGGTATAAAAGATTACTGGGAGGAAAGTAACCAGCTAAGTATTGATGGTTTTCAGACAAACATCCTGAAAAAAAATCTTTAATGATCCTCAGCGGCTCCGCCTGATAAATACATTGTGAATATATCCCAAATCAACGAAAATGCACTCTGTGCGGGTTATTAAGGGATTAAATCGATTACGGGAGTAAACAAAGTAATGAAACAATTTGGTATTTTTATATCTGTCATATTCATGAGTATTTTTATCAATGTAGCCCGCGCCGAAAGCGACAGCAATGTCTATGCTGGTTTTGGTATTAGCTCATTAGCGCTGGATAGTGAACGCGTCATCGGTGTTCCAACCAGATCACCCGGCCACACCCCCAAAATCGGTAGCCTATTCCTGGGCTACCAGTTTAATAATCGTTGGTCTTTAGACCTTACGCTTGGTACCGATTTTTCCAATAATGTAAATACTGATCAGGTTTCAATTAATGGTTACAGATTTTTTGGTGAAAAAAACTGGAAACCCTATCTATCGGCAGGAGTGAGCAGTTTTAGTATCAACGATGCAACCGTAGACCAGACTGAACAGGTTCAGGTCGGATTTGGACTGTCCGGGGCATTGTCAGACAACCTGGAGCTAAGGGCAGGATATCAGCATTTCTTTGAATTTGGCGACACATCATATAATGATGATGGCGTTACAGTTGCCCTAAACTGGCATTTCAGGAAACCACGGACGGCCATAGTCGCCAGGGCTACACCTCAACCAGAATCTATACCAAAAAAGAAAGAAGTGGCCGGTACCTTTGAGCTACTGGTACAGTTCGACTTTGACAGATCTAATATAAAATCCGTATATAAACCCCAGTTCGATATGATCGCCAGGGAGCTTAAAGAAAGCCCTGATAAAAGCATGACGGTAGAAGGCTATACCGACTCTATTGGAACTGAGGGGTACAATCAGAGCCTGTCAGAACGCCGCGCCGAAGCAGTAGGAAAGAAGTTTATTCAGGATTATGGTATTGCTTCAGGTCGCATAAGCACCAAAGGCTATGGAGAATCCCACCCGGTTGCGGATAACAATACTGCTGAAGGTCGAGCGAAAAATCGGCGCGCTTTCGCAGTGATCTTAAAGCCCGGCAAAGCGACCGAGTAGTTTTTCTATCGGTTGTACCTGCCGATTACGGTGGGTATAACCGTAGGTTGGTGCCGAACTCAGCGATACCAAACGGGTCGCTGCCGCCATTTCAGGGTTCCAGTTTCCTGAAGCGATCTATATTCACTTTGTAATTTTATTCCTCATTCAAGTTTTAATTTTCCTAAATTTAACCTGTATCCCCACAAGTCAGAATAGTAATATTATAGGACACCTCTAACAGGGCTCTTTACTTAAGGAACCTATGAATCAGGATTCAATTAATCACTTCAATAAACAGCTCCTTCAGCTACCCGGCGAGCTTCAGCAAGAGGTCGCCATCATCTTTGAAGAAATTGTCGATCAATTACCTGACGCATCAGCTAACACCATAGACTGGCTCGGTGCCTTACCAGCGGTACTCTGCAGTAGCCCGTTTGTTGTCAGCCTTATCCGCAGAGACCCGGCATATTTAACTGAACTGATAGATAGCGGCAGCCTGTTTATGCCACTGGATACAGACAACCTGTTGTCTACCGTCGAGGACTCTCTTGCAGCCACCGAGGATGAGCTGGAAATGATGCGCTGCCTGCGCTACGCACGCAATCAGGCAATGCTGCATATTGCCTTTCGCGACCTTGCCGGCTGGACTGCACTCAACGATGTGATGTCCAGCCTGACGAACTCTGCAACAGCCCTTCTTTCAGCAGCACTAGCACGGACATACGATCTGACTGCAGCTCGGTATGGTACACCCATCGGCTCTGAATCCGGCGAAGCTCAACAGCTGATTATTCTCGGCATGGGCAAACTGGGTGGTGGTGAGCTTAATTTTTCTTCCGATGTCGATCTGATTTTCTGTTTCCCGGAAAAAGGCCAGAGTTCTGCCAACAGGTCAATTTCAAACCAGGAATTTTTTACCCGGCAGGCAAAGTTATTCATAAAGCTACTGACAACACAGACTGCCGATGGTTTTGTCTATCGTGTCGACACACGTTTACGGCCTAACGGTGACAGCGGCCCCTTATGTCTGTCATTTAATGCCATGGATAATTACTACCAATTGCACGGCAGAGACTGGGAGCGATATGCCTATATCAAGGCCAGAGTGGTTGCCGGTGACCGGGAAAAAGGTCTGCAGCTTTTAGACAGCCTTCGCCCCTTCATCTACCGCAAGTATCTGGACTTTTCTGCAATTGAATCAATCCGTGATATGAAAGAAATGATAGAACGCGAACTGCAGCGCAAAAAGGTGGTGCACCGCAACATAAAGCTCGGCCCCGGCGGCATCCGTGAAGTTGAGTTTATCGCTCAGGCCCATCAGCTAATTCGCGGGGGCAGAGACCCGCATCTGCAGCAGCAAAGTCTGCTGCCAGTTCTCGACCATCTTCACGCCTCTGCTCTGATCTCAACTGAAGAATTTAACACTCTAACTAATGGCTATGCATTTTTACGACGCTGTGAAAATCGTCTGCAGATGTATGCCGACCAACAAACCCATAACCTGCCCAAAAAATCACCGCAGCGGCTTATCCTTGCCCTCACTATGGGCTATACCGACTGGTCGACCTTTCACCGTCACTTGCAGAATCACATGCAGGCTATCCATAAAATTTTTCATGCGCTTTTCATCTCTACAGCAGACCCGGAAGCTAGCCCGCCAACACGTAGCCTGGCCCACTTGTGGGGTAACGAACTTAATGAGGAAACAGCCTGTCAAATATTAATAGACAATCATTATAAAAAACCTGACGCACTGTTTTCCCGCCTGCGGGCATTTCGTTGCAGCGCCCTCTATAGCAGCCTCAGTACATCGGCAAGACGTCGACTCGATCGTCTACTACCCGTTTTACTCTATGAGGTGGGCCATGTCGCTACGGATTCCGATGAAACCATTTTTCGTTGCTTCGACCTGCTTACTTCAATCGTCAGGCGTCCTGTCTATCTGTCCTTATTACTGGATAATGAGGCGGTACGACACCAGCTAATCCGTCTTACTGCTGCCAGCCCCTATGCTTCAGTATTAATTCAGCGTTATCCAATCCTGCTTGATGATCTGCTTACCGGTTATTCGCTTGGCGATTTTACCTGTGTGGCATTATCTGCCGATCTTAGGAAGCGATTACAGGCTACTGCACAGGGCGACCTGGAGCAGCAGATGGGCCTACTCAGGGAATTTAACCACAGCAAGCTCCTTGCTGTGGCCTTACTGGACATATCTGCCAGGCTTACTGCAAGTGAGACGGGTAGAGCCTTGTCTGCGATTGCTGAGGCCTGCACTAGAGAAAGCCTGAGACTGAGCATACGGGGCATCATTGCTAATCACGGCACGCTGGAGAATGGTAACCCGGCTAAAGTTCCTTTCTGCATCATCGCCTATGGCAAATTGGGCAGCCGGGAACTTGGCTTTGGTTCAGATCTGGATCTGGTCTTTGTTTCTGCCAATATTGCCGATTCAGTAAAAACATCGGGACCAAGAAAGGTTTTTGCCGCACAGTTTTTCGCACGAATCGGCCAACGCCTGGTTCATATAATGTCGACTCTCACACCGGCAGGCCGAATGTACGAAATAGACATGCGCCTACGGCCAAGTGGGAATTCCGGGCCGTTGGTCACAAGCATCGGCCGACTACAACACTATCAGAGAGAGGAAGCCTGGACCTGGGAGCACCAGGCCCTGGTCAGGGCGCGTGTCATTGCCGGTGATCCGGCGCTTGCAGAAACTTTTAACACCCTGCGAAAGGAGATTCTTTGTCGCTGGCGAGATGAAGAAAAACTACGAACTGATATTGTCAGCATGCGTGAAAAGATGCGTCAGGCAAAAAATACGCTTGATAGCGATAAATTTGACCTTAAACAGGGCCATGGAGGTATTGTTGACATCGAATTTATGGTGCAATATATGGTTCTGCGCTGGGCCCGTGAGTATCCACAGCTGGTTATGCACACGGAAACAATGGTGCTGCTTGATGTGCTTAAGAATCTTGAACTGCTGGCGCCGGAAACTCACCGGGTTTTGACCGGTGCTTTTTCAAGCTGGCTGGAGAAAAGCTATCAGTTGAAGTTAAATGAACAACAGGCAATGATACCTGCTGTGGCAGCAAATACTCTGTCTCGGCAGGTAACAGAAATCTGGAACACACTGCTTTCTGGAAAGCAATAAACAATCCTACAGGAGATACAATAATGTCGATGGCTGACCGTGACGGTTTCATCTGGTATGACGGTCAACTGGTTCCCTGGCGTGAAGCCACTACCCACGTTTTGACCCACACCCTGCATTACGGACTGGGTGTTTTCGAAGGCGTTCGCGCCTACGATGCAGAGGGGGGCGCGGCTATATTCCGCCTGCAGGATCACACTAACCGACTGTTCCGGTCCGCGCATATCCTGAAAATGGACATTCCTTTCAGCAAGCAGGAACTAAATGACGCCCAGTGCACGGTAGTACGTGAGGCTGGCCTTAAGAATGCCTACCTGAGGCCAATGTGTTTCTATGGCGCAGAAGGCATGGGGCTCCGCGCAGACAACCTTAAAACCCACACCATCGTCGCGGCCTGGGACTGGGGATCCTATTTTGGTGAGGAAGTGATGGAGAAGGGTATACGCATACACACATCGTCCTTTACCCGCCACCATGTCAACATCACTATGTGCAAGGCAAAGTCGAATGGAAATTACATCAATTCGATACTTGCGCTGCAAGAGGCTCGCGCTAATGGTTATGATGAAGCCCTGCTGCTTGACACAGAAGGATTTGTTGCTGAAGGCAGCGGTGAAAATATCTTCATCATTCGGGACAATATCATCTATACCCCGGAGCTGACTTCCGCGCTGGAGGGTATTACTCGCGATACCATAATTCATTTCATTAATGAGCTGGACCACAAGTTGATCGAAAAACGCATCACCCGCGACGAAGTCTATATCGCCGATGAGGCATTTTTTACCGGCTCTGCAGCGGAGGTTACTCCAATCCGAGAGCTTGATAACCGGCAGATCGGTGAAGGCAGCAGGGGCCCCATAACGACAAAACTTCAGGCCATGTACTTTGATCAGATACATGGCCGTCGAGATGGCCACGATGAATGGCTAACCCGGATCTACGATTAGGGGCCTTAAGCAGGAGAAAAACTATGCAGAACTTTACTAGTGAACAGGCGAATACCGCAGCAAAAGAACCTTCCGCACGAGTTCATCCCATCACCAGGAATGACCTGCCTTTGTCCTGTCCGCTACCCAGCGCCAGCCAGTGGAATGCACACCCCCGTGTTTTTCTGAGGCTGGACGAGGAGGGTACGGCCACCTGCCCTTATTGCAGCACAGTCTATATCCTGCAGGACGACTAATTTCATTAGGACTCGTCTGCGTGAGTACCCCATATCGGATTCTTGTCATCGGGCCGTCCTGGATTGGCGACATGATGATGGCACAATCTCTTTTCATGCTGCTAAAACAGAATAATCCTGATTGCTGCATTGATGTCCTGGCTCCTGGCTGGTCACTGCCCCTGCTTGTGCATATGCCTGAAGTATCTGAGGCAATAAGGTCTCCGTTTCAGCACGGTGAAGCAGGTCTCCGCCAACGCTATCTACTGGGGAAATCACTGCGCGGCCGCCACTATGACCAGGCTGTCATTTTACCGAATTCAATGAAGTCTGCGCTGGTTCCATACTGGGCACGTATTCCGCTTCGTACGGGCTTTGTCGGAGAGATGCGCTATGGCCTGGTCAACGACGCTCGTAAACTAAACACCGATACCTTACCCAAAACAGTCATGCGATTTACATCGTTGGGGCTTCCTGCCAGACAAACGCTGCCAGAGAATATACCCTTACCGCATTTAGCAACCAATGAACTCGATATTTCTGCCAGCCTCGACACACTAAACCTGGCCGATACTCATACTCCTGTTCTTGCATTGTGCCCCGGTGCCGAATTTGGCCCGGCAAAACAGTGGCCCGCCCGCCACCTGGCAACACTTGCAAATGACCGTCTTGATCAGGGCTGGCAGGTCTGGCTACTGGGTTCAGATAAAGATGTGGATATCTGCGCCAGCATCACTTCCTCGACTAAAGGCCGCTGTAAAAATCTGGCCGGTAAAACAGAACTGGGTCAGGTGATTGATTTAATGTCTCGGGCAACGGCTATCGTCTCCAATGATTCCGGGCTTATGCATATTGCCGCCGCACTGGATAAACCCCTGGTAGCCATCTATGGTTCATCAGATCCGGACTTTACGCCGCCCTTGTCCAACAAGGTGGAAATTCTAAGTCTGCGTCTTTCCTGCTCGCCCTGTTTCAAGCGGAAATGCCCTCTGGGCCACCTTGATTGTCTGAATAAACTGGAGCCGGAAAGAGTGAGTAACGCAATTGACTTATTACTGGAAAAAGAAAGCAATGACTGACTGGCCTTCTATTCCTCTTGAGGAAATTCGACTGCATGCTACGGTCACCCATCGTAAAGCACACGGTTCCAGGCCTGATGTGCTGCAGATAAATATTGGGGGTGACGAAGCCGTACTAAAAGATTATACACATAGCGACATCTGGTTCAGGCGTTTACTGGCACCCTTACTGGTCATTCGAGAGGTACGCGCCCTGAAAAAGCTCGATGCTGTTACAGGGGTACCACGCCTGTATCATGTCTATAATCGACATGCCTTTCTTATTGGATCTATTCGCTGTTCACCCGCCAGTCAAATACAAAAAGGGGTGCTGGGCGATGACTTTTTTGAACGCATGATTGCGGTGCTTGATGATATCCACGAAAAAGGGGTGGCCCATTGCGATCTTCGCAGCGCTGGAAATACCCTGGTCACTGACGATCATCAGCCCTGGCTGGTTGATTTTGTTGCCAGCATCCACCAGAGCAGTCACTGGAACTTTATCGGCCGCTGGGTTTTCGAGCAATTCGTCGAAGCCGATTATGGTGCGGTCTTAAAACTCAAAAAACGTCTTGCGCCGCAACTATTGACTAAAGATGAATTCAAACGACTTGAGCACCCTCGATCAATGGTTGAACGGGCAGGAAGAAAAATGGGAAAATCAGTACGGTTTGTTACAAGGAATCTTTTTCCGAGTAAGAAATAGTGTTTTCAATATTGGTTAATCATTTTTTTCCTATTGCTGTGTAAGTGCCTTTTTCTTTTTATTAGAGGTGCCCTTTAGTCTTTGTTGTGGGGTATTATCTATTTTCCAATACAAAATGAGCTGAATATTCTTCCAAGCAAATCTTCATTGCTAAATTCACCGGTGATTTCATTCAATGAGCTCTGTGCCAGTCGACAGTCTTCTGCGAACAACTCCAGTTCTACTGATGCTGATAAATGCTCGGCTGCATTTTGCAATGAAATATTTGCTTTTTGCAGGGCATCAATATGCCTGCGCCTGGCCGTATAAATACCTTCGTTCAGGGTATCTGACGATGTAATTTTTTTCAGGTGCCTGTAAAGCAAATCAAGGCCGGCTCCTGACTTTATTGATATTAAAATCTCGACCCATTGTTCTCGATATTTTATTTCTGGTTCTATGTTCTGTAGGTCAATTTTATTTCTTATAATTGTCACCGGTATATTATGTTCGACATACGACAACAGTTCATTCCTGGCTGCCGCTGAATACTCTGCTTCATCAATTATCAGCAATACTCTATCTGCATTTTCCAGTTCATTTTTTGCACGCCTGATGCCTTCAGTCTCTATCGAATCAGATGTCTGTCTTAGACCCGCTGTATCAGAGACATCTATCACAATCCCATCAAGGTCTATTCGGTCTCTGATGATGTCCCGTGTAGTGCCTGCCTGCTCGTTGACTATGGCGGTATCATTTTTTGTTAACACGTTCAGCAAACTTGATTTTCCTGCATTTGGCCGGCCTGCAAGCACCAGGTGAAAACCATCCCTTAGTAAACTACCGTTGTGTGCAGAATCCAGTAAATGTTTGATTTTTTTTCGCACAGATAAAAGTCTCTGTTCAAATTCCTTAACTGGAACCTCATCTGTCTCCTCATCCGGGAAATCCAGGTAGGCTTCTGCCAGCATTCGAAGATGTATAAGGCCTTCAAGAAGATGGTGGATCTCTTTAGAAAAATCACCCTGCAGGGAGCGCATGGCGCCGCGCACAGCAGAACGGGTCTGTCCCTCGATCAGGTCAGCAATGGCTTCTGCCTGGGTGAGGTCAATCTTACCGTTTAAAAATGCACGTTCTGAGAACTCGCCTGCCCTTGCCTGGCGACATCCAAGAGAAAGAATATGCTCAAGCAACATATCCATTACCACAACCCCGCCGTGTCCCTGCAGCTCAAGAATATCTTCGCCGGTGAAGGAGTCTGGTGAGGGAAAGAATATCAGCAGCACCTGATCAATCAGGCGCTGCTGCTGATCAAAAATTTTTACTAGTGTGGCCTTACGTGGTTCCAGTTGCACAGCAACCAGTTGCTGCTGAATATCACGGACGGCAGGACCTGATAGTCGGATAATACCCACACCCGCATTCCCACGCGGTGTAGCAATGGCGGCTATGGTGTCAGATTTACCTGTTATCAACGAGATGAGTCAAAATAGTGTTCTTAAGAACCGGTGGGTTCCTTATACACCCATTTTTTTATTAATTGTATATTGCTGGGCAATTGTCAACAGGTTGTTTACGGTCCAGTACAACACCAGGCCTGACGGGAAAAACAGGAAGAAGAAAGTAAAGACAATCGGCATCGCCATCATTATCTTCTTCTGCAGGGGGTCCATTGCAACAGCGCTGAGCATTTGTTGCCCCAGCATAGATGCACCCATCAGTATAGGCAGGACAAAATAGGGGTCTGGTGCCGATAGATCTCTGATCCAGAAGATCCACGGAGCCTGACGTAATTCAACACTTTCAAGCAATGCCCAGTACAGGGCAATAAAAACGGGAATCTGGATCAGTACCGGCAGGCATCCACCAAGAGGATTAATTTTTTCCTCCTTATATAGCTTCATCATGGCCTGGTTTAGTTTCTGTTTATCATCTCCATAACGTTCTTTTAGTGTTTTAATTCGTGGTGTCATTCTCCGCATATTAGCCATTGATTTATAACTGGCGGCAGAAAGTGGAAAAAATGCGAGTTTAATCAGCATAGTCAGAATAATAATTGCCCAGCCCCAGTTGCCTACCACTAAATGGATCTTGTCGAGTAACCAGTAAAGGGGTGATGAAATAGGCGTTAGCCAACCATAGTCTACCGTCAGGTCGAGTCCTGGCGCTGCTTTTTTTAACCTCCTTATTTCTTTCGGTCCTATATACATGCGGGTCGAAAGCTCGCCGGCCGCACCAGGCTGTATGCTTAACGGCTTCAGTGTCTTAAATCCAATAAAATATCGGTTGCCGGCTAAATAATTGGTAAACATTTCGTACTCCTGACCCTCTTCAAGCAACCAGGCTCCGACAAAGTAGTGCTGCAACATACCTGCCCAGCCATTTGTTGTTAGAAAGGACAGGTTCTCTTCCTGCATGTTTGAAAATTTGATCTTTCTGTACTTGTCCTGCTCGTTGTAGATTGCTCCACCCGTATAGCTTGGAACCATGCCCGCCGGATTAAATGATCTCCGGGTTGCCGGTTGTGTCCTCTCAAACTGGTTGTATTGATACCCGTTCCACACCGTCGAACTTGTATTTAATACCCTGAACTTTATATCAATTACGTAGCTGTCGCGGTGAAAGCTGTAGATTTTCTTGTAGGTAATGCCGTCAGCTGAATTCCAGACAAACTCTACATCAAGTGTGTCCTGGCCATCGGCCAGGCGATAAGAATTTTTCGACGCCGTAAACAGCGTTTTGTGGGTTGGAAATTCTCTTCCCTGCACAAGTAAACCACCCTGCGCTATATAAATATTTTTCCCTGTGTCTCTCATAAGCTGAAACAGCTCATCGGGATGATCTATATCTACCGTGTATTTTCTTAACCATACTTTATTGACCCCTGCCCCGTAGGTATTCAGCTCAACTTTAAGGAGGTCGGTTTCGATTGTTACGGCTTCGCCAGTACGCACGGGTTTTGACAATAATTCTGTTGTGGCGGATGACGGTGCCGGTGCCTCAGAACTCGTCTTTGGCGTAGCTGGAATGGCACCCTTTTCAAGGGTTTGTTCGGTCGCTGTATTCCCTTCTTTCTGTGCCGTTTGTTGTGGTGCGTTATATTCTACCCATGACTGCCAAAGCATTAACGAAAGGAGACCCAATACAACAAAAAGTATTAATTTTTGATTATCCATCTACATGGTCCTTGTGCTTACAGGGTACATAATCCAGGCCACCTTCATTCCACGGGTTGCAACGAAAAACCCGTTGTACTGACATCCAGCCGCCCCGAATGACGCCGTATTCTGCTATTGCAGTTGCAGCATATTCCGAACATGTGGGGTAAAAACGGCAGTGTTGCCCTAATAATGGGCTGATCCAGCGCTTATAAAACCTCAGTATGCTTACTGGAATGTTACTAATCCGAGCCATAATTAGGCGACACTCAGAGGACCCAAAATGATCCTGCTCTGCGTTGCGACTCTTGACAAGGGCCAGCCATTACCTGCGAGCCGCGTCTTG
>ENA-ORDP01000304-ORDP01000304.1-marine-sediment-metagenome-genome-assembly--contig:-NODE-304-length-33291-cov-9.890811_pt1 | contig 33291 bp, 41 predicted proteins | sample MGYA00248627_ERZ508539 | MGnify/ENA primary metagenome ERZ508539 (study PRJEB26208, sample SAMN05571518) | marine sediment metagenome | biome: deep sea; feature: Hydrothermal vent; material... | reverse complement strand
TATCATTAAGCTTGCCGAAGCACTGGATTCCTATATACCGCAGCCGAAACGTGATGTAGAGAAGGCTTTCCTGATGCCGATTGAAGATGTATTCTCAATCTCGGGTCGTGGCACGGTCGTCACGGGTCGTATAGAAAGCGGCATAGTTAAAGTGGGTGAAGAAATCGAAATTATTGGTATTAAAGATACTCAGAAGACCACGGTGACCGGTGTAGAAATGTTTCGCAAGCTGCTGGATCAGGGTGAAGCCGGTGATAATGTGGGAATTCTTCTTCGTGGCACTAAACGTGAAGAAGTCGAGCGTGGTCAGGTATTGGCACATCCGGGCAGCATTACCCCCCACACTCGGTTTGAGGCGGAGGTCTATATTCTGAGCAAGGATGAAGGGGGGCGTCATACGCCATTTTTCAATGGTTATCGTCCACAGTTTTACTTTCGTACGACGGATGTCACGGGTGCCGTTGATCTACCTGAAGGAGTTGAGATGGTCATGCCGGGTGACAATGTAAAATTTATTGTCAGTCTGATTGCCCCGATTGCAATGGATGAAGGTCTGCGTTTTGCAGTACGTGAAGGTGGCCGTACCGTCGGCGCCGGTGTAGTCTCTAAGATTATTGAGTGATCATGGAAAACCAGAAAATCAGAATCAAGCTAAAGGCCTTCGATCATCGAATGATCGATCGTTCCGCATCTGAAATTGTTGAGACGGCAAAACGTACCGGTGCCATAGTAAAGGGTCCGATACCTTTGCCTACCCGAATTGAGCGCTTCACGCTGCTGAGTTCACCTCATGTCAATAAGACGGCTCGGGATCAGTACGAAATCCGTACACACAAACGTATTATGGATATCGTAGACCCGACCGAAAAAACTGTCGACGCATTGATGAAGCTGGATCTTGCAGCAGGTGTTGATGTCGAAATCAAGCTCAGTTGAGTTTGAAGCAGGCAAATTGGAGTTAATGAAATGGCAATTGGACTAGTAGGGCGCAAAGTAGGCATGACCCGCATTTTCGATGATGGCGGTGAATCAACACCGGTTACTGTCGTCGAAGTGACGCCGAATCGTGTTGCCCAGGTCAAAAACATGCATACAGATGGCTACAGTGCTGTGCAGATGACAGTTGGCAATCGTCGTCCAGGCCGGGTCACCAGTGCTATGGCGGGACACTTTGCCAAAGCAGGTGTAGAGCCGGGTCGCAGCGTGACTGAATTTACAGCTACCGATGAGCAGATTGGCGAATTGGCCAGCGGTTCTGAAGTAGGTATAGCAATCTTTAGCGAAGTTAAGTTCGTTGATGTAACAGCTACCAGTAAGGGTAAGGGCTACGCCGGTGTAATGAAACGTCACGGTTTCCGTGGTGGTCGTGCGACACATGGTTGTTCTATTTCGCATCGTGCTGCAGGCTCTACCGGTCAGAACCAGTCACCTGGTAAGGTCTTCCGCGGTAAGAAAATGGCAGGACACATGGGCAGTGTTACAAAAACACAGCAAAACCTTGAAGTGGTACGGGTTGACGAAGAACGCAATATGATTCTTCTGAAAGGATCTGTCCCCGGTTCCAAAGGTGCAGACGTCATCATTTGTCCGGCTATAAAGAAATCATTATAAGCAGTAAAACCAGGATTTTGAGGAAATAACGGTGCAAGTTTCAGTATTGAAAAGCGACGGTGCAGATAGCGGTAAAAAGCTGGATCTGGCAGATGCCACATTTGACGCTGGCTATAATGAAGAGTTGGTTCATCAGGTGGTGACGGCCTATATGGCAGGGGCCCGTAGTGGTACCCGTGCACAGAAAAATCGTTCTGCGGTAGCCGGTGGTGGTACCAAGCCCTTTCGTCAGAAAGGTACTGGCCGTGCGCGTGCAGGAACCATACGCAGTCCTATATGGCGCGGTGGTGGAAAGATTTTTCCTGCTTGCAATACCAGTTTCGAACAGAAACTGAACAAAAAGATGTACAAGGCGGGCATGCGCTCTATCGTATCTGAGCTGCTACGCAGCGGCCGCATGACAATAGTTGATTCTATGGATGTTTCTGAGATCAAGACTAAAGCCGTCGCCGTACAGTTGCAGGCTATGGGTAAGACTGATGTATTGATCGTCAGTGAAACGCCCTCTGAAGCACTGATATTGAGTGCGCGCAACATCCGGAATGTTGAAGTCGTAGATCTGACTGGTTTGAACCCGTACAGCCTGCTGCAGCATTCAGATATCATTATGACTGCTGATGCAGCAAGTAAACTTGAGGAAGTGCTGGTATGAGTGATTCCGCACTGTATAACGTGATTCTGGCACCACATGTGTCCGAAAAGAGTACTCAGCTGGCAGAAGGTGCCAGACAGATTGTCTTTAAAGTATCTATTGATGCCTCCAAACCACAGATTCGTCGCGCAATAGAAAAGCTGTTTTCTGTTGAAGTGGAGTCAGTCAAGGTCGTGCGTCAGAAAGGGAAGAAGAAAAATTTTGGTCGCATTCCCGGTAAACGTAAGGACTGGAAAAAGGCCTATATCAGATTGAAAGAAGGCCAGGACATAGACTTTCTGGCGGATGCTGGATAAGCCCGGCTTAGGATAATATAGTAATGGCACTCATTAAATCAAAACCAACGTCACCTGGACGCCGTGGGCAGGTCAGAGTAAAAACTGAAGGCCTGCACAAGGGCAAACCATTTGCCGGACTGGTAGAAAAGAAAAATTCGATCAATGGTCGTAATAATGCTGGCCGTATCACCGTTAGACATCGTGGTGGCGGACATAAACGTCATTATCGTGTGATTGATTTCAAGCGTAACAAAGACGGCATACCCGCCAAAATTGAACGTATTGAGTATGACCCAAATAGAAGTTCGCATATTGCACTGGCGTTATATGCTGATGGTGAGCATCGCTACATAATTGCACCGAAAGGTCTTAAAGCCGGTGACAGCATACTATCCGGTGCCGAAGCACCGATAGCAGCCGGTAATGCACTTGCATTACGTAATATTCCGATAGGTACCAATATACATTGTGTTGAGCTGAAGCCCTTGAAAGGTGCTCAGATTGGCCGTGCCGCAGGCAGTGTCATTCAGTTTGTAGGACGTGATGGTGATTACGCACAGCTTCGACTGCGTTCAGGTGAGATGCGTAAGGTGCATCTTGATTGTCGCGCAACTATTGGTGAAGTCGGTAACTCAGAGCATTCATTGCGTAAGTTGGGCAAAGCTGGTGCAAAACGCTGGCGTGGTATTCGTCCAACGGTTCGTGGTGTAGCGATGAACCCGGTAGATCATCCGCACGGTGGTGGTGAAGGGCGTACCTCCGGTGGTCGCCATCCTGTATCACCCTGGGGTGTACCAACCAAGGGTTACCGCACACGTAACAATAAACGTACGGATAATATGATTATCCGTCGTCGTAAGAAGTAAGCAGGAGTTAGTTTATGCCGCGTTCAATTAAAAAAGGTCCATTCGTTGATCATCACCTGATGGCCAAGGCCGAAAAGGCGAACAGCGAAAATAACCGCAAACCGATCAAGACCTGGTCCAGGCGTTCAATGATCATGCCTGAGTTTGTTGGTCTGACAATTGCTGTACATAACGGTCGTCAACATGTGCCTGTCCTTGTTTCAGAAAACATGGTAGGTCATAAACTGGGTGAGTTTGCGGTAACGCGCACCTATCGCGGCCATATGGCAGACAAGAAAGTTAAACGATGAAAGCCAAACGAAAGACGGTGTCTTAGTAATGGAAACGCAAGCTGTATTGAAACATGTAAGAACCTCACCTCAGAAACTGCGCCTGATCGCTGATCAGATTCGTGGCCTGCAGGTTGAGCGTGCGCTGGAAATTCTTGAATACAGTACCAAATCAGGTGCTGGCACACTCAAGAAGGTCCTCAATTCTGCCATAGCCAATGCAGAGCATAATGATGGCGCCGATATTGATGAGTTGTTTGTCACGACTGCCTTTATTGACGGCGGACCGACATTGAAGCGTATACGTGCACGTGCCAAAGGCCGTGCCGCGAGAATTCTCAAACGAACCAGTCACATCACCATTAAGGTGGGCGAAAAGCAGGAGAGTAAGTAATGGGCCAGAAAGTCCAACCAATTGGTTTCAGGCTTGGCATAGTCAAGGACTGGACGGCGAAGTGGTACGGCAACAAGCGCCAGTACGCGGAATATCTGACGATGGATATGAAGGTTCGCGCATACCTTGAAAAACGTTTGTCCAATGCTGCAATCAGTAAGGTAATCATTGAACGTCCTTCACAGAATATGAATATCACCCTGCATACAGCACGTCCAGGTATTGTCATTGGTAAAAAAGGTGAAGATATCGATCGCCTGCGAAAGGAACTGGGCAAGATGACGGGTATGCCGGTGCAGATCGCTGTAGAAGAAATTCGCAAGCCTGAAATGGATGCAAAACTGGTGGCCGAAAATATTGCCCAGCAACTGGAAAAACGCGTTATGTTTAGACGCGCAATGAAGCGCTCAATGCAGAACACCATGCGCCTTGGTGCTGAAGGCGTCAAGATCATGATTGCAGGTCGTTTGAATGGCGCAGAGATTGCGCGTACTGAATGGGTCAGAGACGGCAGAGTTCCATTACACACACTGCGAGCAGATATTGATTATGGAACAGCTGAAGCGTTGACGACATACGGAATTATCGGCATCAAGGTGTGGATCTTTAAGGGTGAAGTCCGTGATACTGATGAAGGTGACAGCAATGTCAAGGCTGCAACTGGGGCTTGATGGAGATATAAACAATGCTGCAACCCAAGAGAACAAAATTTCGCAAGATGCACAAGGGTCGTAACCGTGGCCTGGCATCTCGTGGTAACAAGGTAAGTTTTGGTGAATTTGGACTGAAAACGACTGAACGTGGTCGGGTAACTGCAAGGCAGATTGAAGCAGCTCGACGTGCCATGACCCGACACATCAAGCGCGGTGGTCGAATCTGGATCCGAGTTTTTCCCGACAAGCCAATATCGAAAAAGCCGTTGGAAGTCAGAATGGGTAAGGGTAAAGGAAATCCGGAATACTGGGTTTCACTTGTTAAACCTGGCCATGTCCTGTACGAAATGGAAGGTGTAAGTGAAGAGATAGCACGTGAAGCATTTCGCCTGGCAGGTGCCAAGTTGCCAGTAAAAACTGTATTTGTTTCAAGGCAGGTGGGCTAAATGAAAGTAAAAGATATGAGAATACTTGACAGTAAAGGGCTGCAGTCAAAGCTCGACGAGTTACTCGAGCAGAAGTTTACATTGCGTATGCAGATTGCGACGGGTCAGCAGGGTAACCATGCTGCACTGCGCGATGCAAAGCGTACCATTGCACGTGTAAAAACGATTATGAATGAAAAAGTGAACGAGAAAGTAAGAGGCGAGGCATGAGCGAACAGGAAAAAGTTGCACGTTCAATCAGCGGTGTAGTCATCAGCAACAAGATGGATAAAACCGTTACGGTACTTGTAGAGCGCCTGGAAAAACATGCCCTGTACAAAAAATACATACGCAAATCTACCAGGCTGCATGCACACGATGAGTCAAACGAGTGTAATGAAGGGGATACGGTACAAATCGAAGAATGCCGCCCACTGTCTAAAAGCAAGAGCTGGCGTGTTATAGAGGTGGTTAGTCGGGCAGGTTAAGCTGACTAAACGAGTTTATGTCTGAAATATACGGAATGAAACGGAATATAATTACCAGGAGTTCAGGGCAATGATCCAGATGCAAAGTGTACTTGATGTCGCTGATAACAGCGGTGCAAGGAAAGTCATGTGCATCAAGGTGCTTGGCGGATCCAGGCGTCGTTACGCCGGCATTGGTGATGTCATAAAGATCAGCATCAAGGAAGCAATTCCAAATGGCCGTGTGAAAAAAGGCGATGTTTATAATGCTGTCATCGTTCGTACCAAAAAAGGCGTACGCAGACAGGACGGTTCATCGATCCGTTTTGATGGCAATGCGGCCGTTTTATTGAATACTCAGCTGCAGCCGGTTGGTACACGTATCTTTGGCCCGGTGACTCGTGAATTGCGCAACGCGCAGTTCATGAAGATTATTTCACTGGCACCCGAAGTTCTTTGAGGTTTACGGCAAATGAATAAGATCAAAAAGGGTGACGATGTCATCATTATCACAGGTAAGGACAAAGGCAAGCGTGGCAATGTGATGCGTGTGCTGGATAATGGCCGCATCATGGTAGATGGTATTAACATCGTAAAGAAGCATGTGCGCCCGAATCCACAGGCCGGTGAAACGGGTGGCATACTAGAACAGGAAGCAGCGCTGGATATTTCTAATGTCTCATTGTACGACGCTGCATCAGGCAAGGCCTCTCGCGTTGGTGTCAAGGTTCTTGAAGATGGAAAGAAAGTCAGAGTTTATAAAACATCTGGCGAAGTGATTGACGTATAATATAGCAGGATACCGACATGGTACGTTTGGAAAAATACTATAAAGAAACAATTGCTCCGGCATTAAAGGAAGAGCTTGCTCTTGATAATGTCATGCAGATTCCGAGGATCACCAAGATCACACTTAATATGGGTGTTGGTGAAGCGGTAGCAAACAAGAAAGTAATGGAATTTGCTGTCAAAGATATGGAACTGATCAGCGGCCAGAAACCGGTTGTGACATATGCACGTAAGTCTATCGCCGGATTCAAGATACGTGATGGCTGGCCGATAGGCTGTAAAGTTACTCTGCGCAGAGAGCGCATGTATGAGTTTCTGGACAGGCTGGTAAGTATCGCAATTCCCCGTGTTCGTGATTTTCGTGGCCTGCCTGCAAAGTCATTTGACGGACGCGGTAATTACACAATGGGTCTGAAAGAACAAATTGTATTTCCAGAAATTGACTATGAAAAAGTCGATACTCTTCGTGGACTGGATATTACGATTACTACCAGTGCGGCCAGTGATGAACAGGCACGCGCTTTGTTGAAGGGATTTAATTTCCCGATTAAGGTTAAAACATAGGTTAAAAGTTAATTATGGCAAAGAAATCAATGATTGCTCGCGAGAAACGTCGCACTGATGCTGCAAACAGACTGCATGCAAAACGTACAGCGTTAAAGGCGAAAATTATCGACCCGGAAGTTTCTGCAGAAGAAGCAATGGCTGCGATGTATGCCCTGCAGAAATTACCACGTGATTCAAGCAAATCACGCCAGCGTAATCGTTGCAGCATAACTGGCAGACCACATGGTTTCTATCGAAAATTCGGACTTTCACGCAATAAGCTGCGTGAAGTTGTAAACCGTGGCGAAGCCCCTGGTGTAGTCAGAGCCAGTTGGTGAGTAAGTGCTCTTTAACACGAGATATTTCAGAAACAAATGACACTGAGAAAATACTAACATGAGTATGAGTGACCCAATTGCCGATATGTTGACACGCATTCGCAATGCCCATCATGCAGAGATGACGACAGTTTCTATGCCTGCATCTGGAACAAAAAAGGCCATTGCAGAAGTGCTAAAGGCTGAAGGCTATATCAAGTCAATTTCTGAAGGGAAGGATGATAATGGTTTCACGTCGTTAAAGCTGACACTGAAATATTATCAGGGCAGTCCTGTCATAGAAATGATTAAACGCGTCAGTAAACCGGGCTGCCGCGTGTATACCGGGAAGGATGATATTCCGACTGTCAAGAAAGGTCTGGGTATCACCATCGTATCAACATCGAAAGGTATCATGACCGATCGCAGCGCCCGCAAAGCAGGTGTTGGTGGCGAAGTGATCTGCTACGTCGCATAAAAAATAATAGGTGCATCATGTCACGAGTAGCTAAAAATCCCGTTTCATTGCCAGATGGTACTGAAGTAACAATCAGCGACACAACGATTGTTGCAAAAGGTCCAAATGGTAAGTTGTCTATGAATAAACATCCTCTGGTAACAGTAAACCAGGAAGATGGTGTGTTGAAAGTAGCTGCAAATGATGATTCCACTACAGCAGTAGCCATGTCAGGAACTACACGTGCACTACTATCGAATCTGGTGGCTGGAGTCTGCAAGGATTTTGAAAAGAAATTAACCATCATTGGTGTTGGTTATCGAGCTCAGGTGCAGGGAAAAAATCTGAATCTGAACCTGGGTTTTTCACATCCTGTTGTGTATGCCATACCCGAAGGAATTACTATTGAAGCACCTAGCCAGACAGAACTCATTGTAAAGGGTGCTGATAAACAGAAGGTAGGTCAGGCAGCAGCAGAAATTCGTCACTGTCGTCCACCAGAGCCTTACAAAGGCAAAGGGGTCCGTTACAGCGATGAGCATGTCGCTCGTAAACAGGCCAAAAAGAAATAATTGGTAGGTCAAGATTATGAGTAAAAAATCAGCACGTATGCGTCGAGCCACAAAAACCCGCTCAAAGATTATTCGACTGGGTTCAGACAGATTGAGCGTTCACCGTACTTCACAGCATATCTACGCACAGGTAGTACAGGCGGAGACAGGCAAAATACTTGCCAGTGCCTCTACTGTTGAGACTGAAATGCGTAAAGAGCTTGGAAATGGTGGGAATATAGAAGCGGCATCAGCTGTCGGCAAGCGTATCGCTGAAAAAGCTGTTGAAGCAGGGATCAAGAGCGTATCATTTGATCGTTCTGGTTTCAGATACCACGGACGCGTAAAGGCCCTCGCCGACGCTGCTCGTGAAAACGGACTGGAATTTTAGGAGTCGATTATGGCTGCACGCCGTATGCAAAACGATAAGCGCGATAATTTCATAGAGAAGCTGGTAAGTGTTCGTCGCGTAGCAAAAGTAGTAAAAGGTGGTCGTATTTTCGGTTTCTCTGCACTGGTAGTTGTAGGTGATGGAAATGGAAAAGTAGGTATGGGACGCGGCAAAGCTCGCGAAGTGCCTGTTGCTGTCCAGAAAGCTCTGGAAGAGGCACGCAAGTCTATGGTTAATATTGCCCTGGATGACGGTACTTTGTTCTATAAAGTTGAATCCATACATAGTTCTTCCAAGGTCGTTATGCGTCCGGGCTCAGAAGGTACAGGCATTATTGCCGGTGGCAGTATGCGTGCGGTATTTGAAGCAGCTGGCGTAAGAAACGTGCTGGCTAAATGCATCGGATCAACTAACCCGGTAAATGTTGTAAGAGCTACCATGAAAGGACTGCAGAATATCAGCAGCCCGGCACAGGTTGCTGCCAAGCGTGGCCTGAAAGTTGAAGAACTGCGCGACTGATTGACGCGACGGATTGATTAGGGAGCATCATTATGGCTGACAAAAAAATGCTGAAAGTTAAGCTCGTCAAGAGCATGTACGGTCGTGGTAAGAAACACATGGCCTGTGTAAAAGGACTTGGTCTGCGCCGTATGCATCACAGTGTTGAGGTAGAAGATACCCCGGCTGTTCGCGGTATGATCAATAAAGTCAATTATCTGCTTGAATGGGAACAGGTATAATCATGTATTTGAATACAATCAAGCCGGCAGCCGGTTCAAATAAGGCGCCGAAACGTATAGGTCGCGGCATTGGTTCCGGATGGGGCAAAACATCTGCTCGCGGACATAAAGGCCAGAAGGCAAGATCCGGCGGCTATCATAAGGTTGGCTTTGAAGGTGGTCAGATGCCATTGCAACGTCGTCTACCAAAGCGTGGCTTTCGTTCTGCACTGCAACTGACCACAGCTGAAATCCGTACCCATGAGCTGGCCAAAGTTAGCGAAGATATTATTGATCTCGCCGCATTACGTAATGCAGGTTTGATACATAGCCGTATATTGCGTGCCAAAGTTATGCTTTCAGGTTCCATTGAAAAAGCGGTAACGCTAAAAGGTATTGCTGTAAGCAAAGGTGCAAAAGAAGCGATAGAGAAAGCCGGTGGTAAAGTAGAGTAATGGCAAAACGCGGTACATCAATAGGTGCCAAAAAAGGTGGGCTGACCGAGCTTAGACAGCGCATATTCTTTGTTATTGGTGCGCTGATAATATTTCGCATGGGTGCTCATATTCCAGTTCCTGGTATTAATGCCGAAGCACTGGCGACGTTGTTTGCTCAAACAAAGGGCTCAATTGTTGATGTGTTCAACATGTTTTCAGGTGGTGCCTTGAGCCGCCTGTCACTGTTTGCACTTGGCGTGATGCCTTACATCTCATCATCAATCATTATGCAGATGATGACGTCAGTTGTGCCGACGCTGGAACAGTTAAAGAAAGAAGGTGAAAGTGGTCGTCGTAAGATAACGCAATACACCCGATATGGCACAGTAGTACTGGCTTTATTCCAGGCCCTGGGTATTGCTGTAGCACTGGAAAGCCAGACGGCAGGTGGCATGAATGTAGTTATCGCTGCGGGACTGGGTTTCAAGATAACGACAGTTATTACACTGGTCGCCGGAACTATGTTTCTGGTATGGCTGGGTGAACAGATGACTGAAAGAGGGATAGGTAATGGTATCTCTTTAATAATATTTGCGGGAATTGTTGCAGGGCTGCCATCGGCGTTAGGTGGAACCCTGGAACTGGCACGGACAGGAACATTTTCACCCATTGGCGTGTTGGTACTGCTGATTGGCGCATTAGCAATTACTGGCTTTGTTGTCTTTATGGAGCGTGGCCAGAGAAGGATTACGGTTAATTACGCACAACGTCAGCGTGGCCGAAAAATGTATGCCGGGCAAAGCAGTCATTTGCCGTTGAAAGTAAATATGGCAGGTGTAATACCACCCATTTTTGCTTCAAGTATCATACTTTTCCCGGCCAGTCTTGGCAGCTGGTTCGGGCAGGCTGAAGGAATGCGTTGGTTAAAAGACCTGTCGACAACACTGTCACCGGGTCAACCTTTATACGTAATGCTTTATGCGGCGTTGATTGTATTTTTCTGCTTTTTCTATACGGCGATGATTTTTAACCCGAAGGAAACAGCAGAGAACCTGAAGAAATCAGGTGCATTTGTGCCCGGGATTCGTCCTGGCGACCAAACAGCAAATTATATTGATGGTGTTGTCTCCAGATTGACACTGGTCGGCGCCGCCTATATTACATTTGTCAGTCTGGTGCCTGAATTTCTGATTGTTAAATGGAATGTGCCATTTTACTTTGGCGGTACATCATTACTGATTATCGTCGTTGTATTAATGGATTTTATTTCACAGATTCAGTCTCATCTGATGTCACGTCAGTATGAAAGTCTGCTGAAAAAGACAAACCTGTCTGGCGGTGGATTAGGTTTTGGAAGTTGAGGTAAAGGAAAATGAAAGTACAGGCATCAGTCAAGAAGCTCTGCAGGGATTGTAAAATCGTTATTCGTAAAAGAGTTGTGCGTGTGATCTGTAAAAAAGATCCTCGTCATAAACAGCGACAGGGTTAAAACCATTTGTAAATAGGCCTGGCTAACGCTATCACCTTAACAGGTAATGGTGCCAGGGTGTTTGTATAGTAAACAATCGATTGATTTTGTGTGTAAAGAGCAGTATCCTTACGCGCTTTTCAATTTTGCACTAATTCTATAGCGGAGAGCCTTAGATGGCACGTATAGCAGGTATAAATCTACCGAATTACAAGCATGTTGTGATTGGATTGACTTCCATTTACGGCATAGGTAACGCACGTTCTCGCAAGATTTGTGAGTCTGCAGGTGTGAAGCCAGACACAAAATGCGGTGAATTAAGTGATGCTGATGCAGAACAGCTACGTATAGAGGTCGCAAAATTCGATGTGGAAGGCGATCTCCGCCGTGAGACGACTATGAATATCAAGCGTCTTATGGATATGGGTTCATACCGTGGCATCCGTCACCGTCGCGGACTGCCTGTCCGTGGTCAGCGTACCAAAACTAATGCACGCACACGTAAAGGCCCCACCAGGGCAATTCGTAAGTAAAAACATCGTTAAAACGCAGCACACAGAGTTAAATTATGGCTAATCCAGCATCAGGTTCAAAAAGCAGAAAGCGTGTAAAAAAGAATGTCTCAGAAGGCATCGCCCACATACATGCAACCTTTAACAACACAATAATCACTATTACAGACAGGCAGGGTAATGCCCTGTGCTGGAAAACTGCAGGTGGTTCAGGCTTTAGAGGCTCAAGAAAGAGTACTCCTTTTGCTGCACAGGTTGCAGCAGAGCATGCTGGAAAAGAAGCCAGGGACATGGGTGTCAGGCACCTTGAAGTCCGTGTCAAAGGTCCTGGACCTGGTCGTGACTCAGCTATACGAGCACTCAATTCTGTAGGATTCGAGATCAGTAATATTTCGGATGTTACGCCTATCCCACATAATGGTTGCCGCCCGTCAAAACGGCGCCGCGTCTAATCATCCGGAGATTTAACAGTGGCAAGATATATAGGATCAGTCTGTCGTTTGTGCCGTCGTGAAGGTGGCAAACTTTATCTGAAAGGCGAGCGCTGCTTTACAGACAAGTGTTCAGTTGAAAAGCGTGCATACCCACCCGGACAGCATGGACAGCGTCGTACACGAGTCTCGGATTATGGTCTTCAGTTAAGGGAAAAGCAGAAGTTGCGTCGCATCTATGGTGTGATGGAAAAGCAGTTTCTTGATTATTATAAAGAAGCCGATCGTATAAAAGGTTCAACAGGTGATAATCTTCTGAAGCTGCTGGAAGGTCGCCTTGATAACGTTGTTTATCGCATGGGCTTCGGTACTTCAAGGGCTGAGTCACGCCAACTGTTGCGGCATAACTGCATACTTGTAAATGGTAAACGTCTTAATATCCCTTCTTACCAGGTTCACCCGAGTGACGAAATTACTGTCACGGAATCAACTAAACAACAGATTCGTGTCACAGCAGCACTTGAAGCAGCAGAACAGCGCGGCGTTGCCGACTGGCTTGATGTTGATTTTAAGGCAATGAAAGGTGTTTATCGTGTTACCCCGGATCGCAGTGACCTGCCAGGTGAGATCGACGAGTCGCTTGTTATCGCACTGTATTCTAAGTAATTAAAGTCTCAGCCCACAGAAAGAGGGATCGGAATGTCAGATTCAGTAATAGATTTCCTGAAGCCACGTTTTGTTGATGTCACCAAAATTGATGACAATCACGCACGCGTAACTATCGAGCCGCTGGAACGCGGGTTTGGATTTACCCTGGGTACAGCCCTGCGTCGCATCCTGCTGTCATCCATCACCGGTTATGCAATCTCAGAAGTAAAAATCACCGGTGTTGATCATGAATATGACAATATCGAAGGTGTACAGGAAGATGTACTGGAGATTCTGATGAATCTTAAGAGCGTTGCTCTTTCTCTTGAAGGTAGAGAGAGTGCAAAACTCCATATAAAGAAAAAGGGCCCTGGTGAATTTACCGCAGGTGATCTTGCTGCAGAGCATGATGTAATGATTGCCAACCCTGATCTTGTCATCGCTCATATCAACAAAAAAGTTGAACTGGAGATGGAACTTGATGTTACCCAGGGCAGAGGTTATCACACAGCAGTTTCACGCAAAAAGGATGAAGAAACAAGCAGTATCGGTGTGATCATGCTTGATGCATCATACAGTCCGGTTCGTCAGGTATCATACGATGTAGATTCAGCCCGCGTAGAGCAGCGTACAGATCTCGACAAACTAATTTTCACACTTGAAACAGACGGTACGGTTGATCCGGAACAGTCGATTCGTATGGCAGCCACTATTCTCTATGACCAGATTTCAGTGTTTGTTGATCTAAAAGTCAAAGAGCCAGAGCCGGAAGAACCTGAAGAACCACCGATAGATCCGATTTTACTGCGTCCAGTCGATGATCTTGAGCTAACGGTTCGGTCTGCTAATTGCCTGAAGGCCGAAAATATATTTTACATCGGTGATCTGGTTCAGCGTGATGAAAGCGAGCTGCTGAAGACACCAAATTTAGGTAAGAAATCATTAACAGAGATAAAGGATGTTCTGGCACAGAATGGACTTTCTCTTGGCACCAAACTCGAAGTGTGGCCACCTGCATCACTGATTCAAAGCCGTGATGAAGAAGCGGCTATAGGGTTTATAGAGGTAAAATAAAATGCGACACCGTAAAAGTGGCAGAAAGCTGAATATGACCAGCGCTCATCGCAAGGCCATGTTCAAAAACATGACAGTATCTCTTCTTCGCCATGAAGAAATCCGCACAACCCTGCCGAAGGCTAAGGAACTGCGCCGTCACGCAGAGCCGTTGATTACTCTCGGTAAGACATCAACAGTCGCCAATCGCAGACTGGCATTTTCACGTCTGCGTGATCGTGAGATGGTAAGCAAGTTGTTCGACGATCTTGGCGTACATTTTAAAGACCGTCCAGGTGGCTATTTACGCATCCTGAAATGCGGTTATCGTCCGGGTGACAAAGCACCTATGGCTATTGTACAGATGGTCTCGCGTGAAAAAGTTGATGCAGAGGGGGATGACGCATCGGCGGATTGACAACAGTTTACAGTAATCCTTAAGGGCACCTCTATTAATTCATGAATAATCATCTTGACTCCAAAACCTGCCATCTCTGCGTTAAGAACCTTCGCAATAGCTAGCCATTACGTGCGTTTCTTGCCTTGATCTGACAGCTTTTGAATCCAATCTGAATTATCCAGAATTAATAGAGGTGCCCTTAAAAGGGCCATGCATTATGCATGGTCTTTTTTTTTCGAAATATATTCATTCAAAAAACTATCGAGATATTAACGTCTGGTTGACAGTAGATTAGTATATGAATATTCTAGTGAATGCTTTGCTATTTAAAAAATCCATCATTGCGAGTAAAGCGTGGCAATCTCTTTGTTAAGAATCAGTTGGTTAGAGATTTCTTCGTCACTACATTCTTCGCAATGACGACACACCAGAGGCTTTCTAAATAAATGTACTATTGATGGTTACAACTCACTGCTACCTATTTTCTGGGCTCAATACTTTTGATTGCTCTGTTTACTGATTTTGGTCACGATGGACTGTATGTAGGACAGTTACATGCAGTTATTAGTACTGCCTTACCTGAAATAAATATTGTCGACCTCTGCCACACTATACCGCCACACGATATTCGTGCAGCCGCTTATCTCCTTCCTGCCTATACGCGCTATTTATCTCCAGCCAGTGTCATAGTCTGCGTTGTCGATCCCGGTGTCGGCAGCGAACGACCGCACGCTGTCTGCAAAGCTGATGGTCGTTGGTACATAGGGCCGGATGACGGTCTTTTTGATGTACTGGAACAACATGTGCATAGCTTCAGGAAATATCATTTTCAGTGGCCCGGTGAGGTAAGTGATAGTTTTCATGCCCGTGATATCTACACTCCTGCTGCCTGTCTGCTTGCAGAATCAGGTGGTTCGGATGTTTTACAGGGTCAGCCTGTTGAAACGGATAAGCAGAGATTTTCTGCTGATCTTAATGAAGTCATCTATTTTGATTATTTTGGCAATGCGATAACCGGCCTACGCGGGACTACGATCAAAACTGAAGGAAAGATTACAATAAATAGCGTAACAATAAATCATGCCAGAGTCTTTTCAGATGTACCGGCAGGTGACTGTTTCTGGTATGAAAATGCCAATGGCCTGGTAGAAATTGCAACTAATCAGAGTGGAGCCAGGGATAGTCTTGGGCTTCAGTTGGGCGATTCGTTCAGTGTAGACTGAAGGGCACCTCTATTTATTCATGAATAAATAGAGGTGCCCTGAAGTATCAGGCTGCCGTTTTCGACTTCGCCCGTTCAAGTAAGGGTTTCAGATAAACACCGGTATAGGATGCACTGACCTCACATATCTGTTCAGGCGTGCCTGAAGCGATAATTGTTCCACCGCCCGCACCTCCTTCGGGACCGAGATCGACTATCCAGTCAGCGGTTTTGATGACATCGAGGTTATGCTCTATCACAATGATGGTATTCCCCTGGTCGCGCAGGCGATGCAGTACAGCCAGCAACTGCTCAATATCCTGAAAATGCAGGCCGGTTGTTGGTTCGTCAAGGATGTACAGTGTTTTACCTGTTCCACGTTTGGATAGTTCGCGAGACAATTTTATGCGCTGCGCTTCACCACCTGAAAGCGTCGTTGCGCTCTGGCCGAGGCAGATATAGCCCAGACCGACATCCATCAGGGTATCGAGTTTGCGCTTGACCACCGGGATGGCCTGAAAAAACTCTGCCGCTTCCTCGATACTCATTTGCAGGACTTCCTGAATGGTTTTTCCCTTAAAGGTGATGTCCAGGGTTTCTCTGTTGTAGCGCGCACCGTGGCAGCTGTCGCAGGGCACGTAGATGTCCGGCAGGAAGTGCATTTCAACTTTGATCAGGCCATCACCCTGACAGGCCTCGCAGCGTCCGCCTTTGACATTGAATGAGAAGCGGCCGGGTTTATAGCCTCTGGCGCGTGCTTCCGGGGTATTGGCGAACAGTTCCCGTATCGGCGTGAACAGGCCGGTGTAGGTGGCCGGGTTCGAGCGAGGCGTACGGCCAATCGGGCCTTGATCGATATCGATGACTTTATCAAAGTGGTCCAGACCCTCTATAACTTCATGCGGGGCGGGTTCAAGGCTGCTGCCGTGCAGATGAACCGCAACAGCAGGGTAGAGGGTATCATTGATCAGAGTGGATTTACCTGAACCGGAAACGCCAGTAACGCAGGTCAGCAGGCCGACCGGAATGGATACATCAATCTTACGCAGATTGTTGCCGCTGGCGCCTTTGATGATCAGCTGCTTCTTCTTACTCATCTTTGTTCGTGAATCGGGGACTGCAATAGACAGCTCGCCTGACAGGTATTTACCGGTCACCGATGCAGGATTGTTGAGGATATCCTCAGGCGTGCCCTCGGCGACGATGTGACCACCGTTTACGCCTGCGCCGGGGCCGAGGTCCAGCACATGGTCGGCACTGCGTATGGCCTCCTCATCGTGTTCTACGACGATTACCGTGTTGCCAAGGTCGCGCAACTGCTGCAGGGTGGCCAGCAGGCGGGTGTTATCGCGCTGGTGCAGGCCGATTGAGGGCTCGTCCAGCACGTACATCACACCTACCAGGGCTGAGCCAATCTGTGAGGCCAGGCGTATACGCTGGGCTTCGCCACCGGACAGGGTTTCAGCAGAGCGACTTAATGAAAGATAGCCGAGGCCGACATTGGCCAGAAAACCCAGTCGTTCCGAGATTTCCTGTGTGATACGGCTGGCGATTTCGGCACGCGACCCTTCAAGTTTTAACTTCGCGAAGTATTCTACCGCCTGATCGATGGGTAGTGCGGATATATCGTGTATTGCCCTGTCACCGATGAAAACGTGGCGTGCTTCTTCTCGCAGTCGGCTGCCGCCGCATTGCTCGCAGCTATGCACCGTCAGAAACCGTGCCAGTTCATCACGTACTGCATTTGATTCCGAGTCCCGGTAGCGGCGTTCCATATTTGGTATGACACCTTCAAAAGCATGGGTACGGTTTTTTCCATACATACTTTTGAATTTAAAAGTAATCTTTTCCTTACCGCTGCCATACAACAGCATTTTCTGTATCTTCTTCGGTAGTTTTTCAAATGGCGTATCAAAGCTGAATCCGTAATGTTTTGACAGGCTGGTTAGCAGATTGAAGTAGAAGCCATTTCGCCGATCCCAGCCAGCAATAGCACCGCCTGCCAAACTTAATGATTTGTCACGAATTATCCGTTTAGGATCGAATAACTGGCGCGCCCCCAGGCCGTCACAGCCTGGGCAGGCACCTGCCGGGTTGTTGAAGGAGAACAGTCGTGGTTCGAGTTCGGACAGGCTGTAACCGCATTTTGGGCAGGCGTAGCGGGCTGAAAAGACATGGCTAGTTTCCTTGCCACTTTTGGGTTGCGTCAGTACATGTACCAGGCCGTCACTCAGCTCCAGTGCGGTTTCAAAGGATTCGGCCAACCGCTGTTCAATTCCCTCACGGACTACCAGTCGATCAACCACTGCTTCGATAGTATGCTTGTTATTCTTTTTCAGCCCTGGAGCAAATTCAAGTTCCGTTACCAGGCCGTCGATACGTGCGCGAATGAAGCCCTGAGCACGCAGCTGCTCAATTATCTGGGCATGTTCCCCTTTGCGCTCCTGAATGACCGGTGCTAGTAGCAGCAAACGATCACCATCATCCATTGCCATCACCTGATCGACCATCTGGCTGACAGTCTGTGCCTTCAGTGGCAGATTATGGGTCGGGCAGCGCGGCTCGCCGATGCGCGCAAACAGCAGACGTAGATAGTCGTGGATCTCGGTTACCGTACCGACCGTTGAACGTGGGTTATGTGAGGTACTCTTCTGTTCAATGCTAATGGCCGGTGACAGACCTTCGATGTGATCCACGTCCGGTTTTTCCATCAATGACAGAAATTGCCGCGCATAGGCTGACAACGACTCAACATAGCGACGTTGGCCTTCGGCATAGATGGTGTCGAAGGCAAGCGACGACTTTCCGGAGCCGGAAAGGCCAGTGATGACAATGAATTTGTTACGCGGCAGATCCAGCGAAATATTCGCCAGATTATGCATGCGTGCGCCGCGGATGCTGATGTTTTTCATGGTTGGTAGATGATTTATGTGAAATTCAGTTGGTCTGAAATTGTCTGCATGAGGTGACATTGCTCCAGTTGACTATATGCTTCTTATTTTATCTGATTTCGTGATGAATATGCGTTGAGATCAGAGTAAAATCTATCCGTTTGAATAGCCTGATTCGGTTGCAGAATTTTGTGCGAATTAATTCGCACCTACAGGCCATAAAATAGCTTAAGCAAAGAAAATATTGTAGGTCCGAATTCATTCGGACACTAACAACAGAGTTTTTTGGCATTTAAACCGTGAATCACAGGCAGGCATGAAAAAAAGACGTAGTACGGGCACCCCGATGACATCGCTGGAACGACGCTCGGTCAGTGCGCTGGCGGGTGTCTTCGGCCTGCGCATGCTGGGACTGTTTCTTATCCTGCCCGTATTTGCACTCTATGCCGTGGATCTGGAGGGAAATACGGCCTTTCTTACCGGGGTGGCGATAGGGGCATACGGTCTGACACAGGCCATTTTCCAGATTCCCTTTGGTCTGATGTCAGATAAATTCGGTCGCAAACGGGTTATTGCTGCCGGACTGCTGATATTTGCCATTGGCAGTGTAGTGGCTGCCATGGCAGACAGTATCACCGGTGTCATTATCGGTCGTGCCCTGCAAGGTACCGGTGCCATTGCCGCAGCGGTTATCGCACTGGCTTCAGACCTGACACGTGAAGAACAGCGCACCAAGGCAATGGCTATCATCGGTATGACTATTGGCCTGTCTTTCTTTGTCGCGTTAATGCTGGGACCAGTACTGGACAGAAGCATCGGTGTACCCGGAATATTCTGGCTGACCGCAGCACTTGCTATCGTTGCCATCGTTGTTGTTTACAAATCCGTGCCCACACCGGTTGCCAGTCATGTTCCTGTGGGCGGCGAGACAGGTCTGAAAAAACAATTTTCAATCATCCTTAAAGATATTCATCTTCTACGTCTTGATTTAGGGATATTCTGTTTACACCTGGTGCTGACGGCTTTTTTTGTTGCCGTTCCCTTTACACTGGTTGAATCGCTTGATATTCAACGTGAATCACAATGGAGTGTTTACCTGCCAGTAGTATTGTTGTCCGTTATTGCGATGGTACCGCTGGTACTGATGACCACCCGCAAAAAACGTATCCCGAATATTTTTCTGACTGGAATCGTCCTGTTGCTGGTGGGTGAGTTGATATTTACTTTCGGCGCTCAGTCGACAACCTGGTTTCTTCCAGGAATGGTGATCTGGTTCACCGGCTTTAATACCCTGGAATCACTGATGCCTTCGTTAGTTTCACGTCTTGCCCCAGTGCAGAATAAGGGTGCGGCAATTGGTATTTATAACAGTTCAGAATTCTTTGGCGCCTTTCTCGGCGGCGTGCTGGGGGGTCTGGTGCTGGGACTCTACGGTACGCAGGGGGTGTATCTGATGTCTGCAGCGGTGATCGTCACCTGGTTATTGATCATGCTACCGGCAAAACCACCAAAACTGCTCGATACCCGCGTGCTGCGCTTCGTAGATCTTGAATCACAGGGCGATAGCCTGGCGGCCGAGTTATCGACTATAGACGGTGTGGCAGAAGTAATCATCATGGCTCCGCAGGGCGTGGTCTATCTCAAGGTCGATTCGGAGCTGTTGCTGCCGGAGGCACTGGATAAGTATGAGACAGTCGCTGATAATTGAGATATTATTATTCGACTGATTATTGGACACTGGTTTCATGGACAGAAGGCCACACACAACACTACGGAGACATAAGCAATGGCACGAGGAGTGAACAAAGTAATTCTGGTTGGTAATCTGGGCAAGGATCCGGAAGTTCGTTTTGCACCCAGTGGTAGCGCGATGGCTAATATTACCGTCGCCACCACCGAATCATGGAAGGACAAGCAAACCGGTGAGAAACAGGAAAAAACAGAATGGCACAGGGTTGTTTTCTTTAACAGGCTGGCTGAAATTGTCGGTGAATATCTGAAAAAGGGTAGCCAGGTCTATATCGAAGGTCGTCTGCAAACACGTAAATGGCAGGGCCAGGACGGTCAGGATCGCTATACCACTGAAATCGTGGCCAATGAGATGCAAATGCTGGGTAGCCGACCCGGAGGCGGTGGCGACACAGCCTGGAATGCACCGCAAGATTCAGCACCGGCGCAACAACAGGCGGCTGCGCCTCAGGCCAGTACAACGCCGAGTGATGATTTTGATGATGATGTTCCGTTTTAGGCGATGCCTGCGCGGCTGGTGTTTATTTAGCACCAACCCCGTTTTTTTATATTGCTAGATTCTAGCTTTTTGTTTCGCCCCTCATGGACGAGTTCCTTTTCTTTGCCTTGCTCAAAGACAAATCTGTCAGGAACAGATTTGAACAGCCGCAGGCTGACCCGAAGGGTGAAAGTCATGGATGACTTTCATAAAAGTAAAGAAAGGACCCCCGCATGCTTGCCCTTTGGGTTCCCTGAGCTTCTCGGCAAGCCTGAACGGGACGTTAAAGTCAAAATCAAGAGCACTTTGTAGGTGCGAATTTATTCGCACAATTTTGTCCGAATGAATTCGGACCTACAGGTATAGCTGCAGACAATTTTCAGCAACGTTCAAAATATTACACATAAAGACCAAAGACCCAGGTATCACTAATGACCAGAGCAAAAACTCACAACAAATTGTTTCGTCGGTTGCCAGTACTGGTGGCTGGCTTATTCCTGACCTCTTTATTATCCGCCTGCGGTCAGGGTGATGGCAAAGATGATCAACAGTCTAAAGTTGAAGCTGAAGCAGCACAGTTCGCCACACAGCCCGTGGGTAAGCTCCAGGTGAATGAAGCAGAAAACGCTCCAAAAAAATTATTAGCACTCTCCTCTTTTCAGCCTGCCGCAAAGAAAGCGAAGGTATTGTTTGAATTGCCGGTTTGGGAGAAAACACCCGCTGAAATCGATGCATCGGCTACTGCTGCGATGGCAGCAGGGGATAAACAGCTGGATGCCATTGCTGCGCTGTCGGTGGAGGCAAGTAATTTCACTAATACCATCGCTGCACTGGACGATGCATCCTACCCAGTTCTGAATGTCAGTGATCGTATTGATGTCATTCGAGAAACCTCCCAGGACAAGGCGATGCGGGATAAGGCCCTGGAAGCGAGCAAGAAGATACAGGCCTGGTATGTGGCGGCGGGTTTCAGGGAGGATGTCTATAAAACAGTGTCCGCCTATGCGGAAACTAAACCTGAGTTGCAAGGTGAAGATGCCTTGCTGTTAAAAGATACTCTGCGCGATTATCGTCGCAATGGCATGGCTCTGCCAAAAGAAAGACGCCAGCAATTAAAAGAGCTGAAAACTGAGCTGAATAATATGAGTCTGGAATTCGCTACCAATATTACTGAGGCAAAAGTGGCCGTTGAATTTACAGCGGATGAATTAGCGGGTATGCCGGAGGATTTTCTCAGTAACAAGGAATTGAAAACGGATAAAGGGACTTACAGGGTAAAAGCCAATGTTACCTGGCAGTACCTCGCCGTTATGCAGAATGCCAGTAATGAAGAGACGCGTAAAAAGCTGTTAACGGTGCGTTTAAATCGGGCGAAGGGAAAAAATATCCCCCTGTTCACCAAGATGTTGAAAACCCGGGCGCATATAGCCAAGCTGCTTGGTTATGACAACTGGGCCGATTATCGTATTGAAATAAAAATGGCGAAGACCGCGAAAACGGCCTTTGATTTTGAGCAGCGTCTGGTGGTGGGGTTGCAGCCCAAGTTTGATAAAGAAATCGCCTTGTTGCAGAAGCTTAAGGCGAATGAGACGGGTAACCTCGATACAAAAATAATGTTCTGGGACGTGAGTTATTACAAAAATATACTGAAGAAGACCAAATACCAGATAGATACCAGTAAGTTAAAAGTTTTTTTTGAAATGAACCGTGTTTTAAAGGGTATGTTCGGTATTTTTGAAGATATTTTTGGTCTTAAAATTGAAGCCGTTGAGCCGGGTTATAAATGGGTTGATGACCTGCGTCTGTATGCCGTTACTGATGCCGCTTCCGGTGATCCGCTAGGTCTGATCTACATGGATCTGTTCCCACGAGAAGATAAATATGGACATTTTGCCCAGTTTGGTGTGACCACAGGCAAGCTGCTCAAGGATGGTGTTTACCAACGACCCGTGGTGGCCTTGATTGTTAATTTTCCACCGGCAACAGAAGATAAACCTTCACTATTGAAGCACAACGATGTGGAGACACTATTTCATGAATTCGGTCACGCTCTACATTCCGTGCTAACCCAGGCAAAGTATGCTTCATTTTCAGGCACCTCAGTACCGCGGGATTTTGTTGAGGCCCCGTCACAGATGCTGGAAAACTGGGTATGGGACAAATCAGTACTTGATCGTTTCGCCGTTGATTACCGTGACCCCAGCAAGAAAATACCGGAAGACACACTGGACAGGATGGAACAGGCCCGACTTGCAACCATCGGCACCTGGTACAGGCGCCAGCTATCCTATGGCATGCTGGATCTGAAACTCCATATGAGTACGGATGAAAAGGATTTTGAGAATTTTGTTGAAATCAGTAACAGGATTATAACTGAAGTCTATCTGGCACCACCAAAAGGCACAGCCTTTGTTGCCTCTTTCGGTCATCTCGGCGGGGGTTATGATGCCGGTTACTATGGCTATGCCTGGGCAGAAGCCATCTCGGCAGATATGGCCTCAGTGTTCAAAAAAAGCCCGGGAGGTTTGATGGACAAAGCCGTCGGCAAACGATTACGTGATGAGATCTATGCCAAAGGTGGTTCACGGGAGATCGATAAGTCAATACGCGCCTTCCTCGGCCGTGAGCGTTCACTGGATCCCTTCTTTGAATATATTGGTCTGGGTGATACAAAGTAGTCTATGTGCACGAAAATAAAATCAGCGCAATGATTCCGAATTCCGGGGACAGTATACCTATTTGACTCTGATTAATATTGGAAAAGCTATATCCAGGCTTCAATTAAGTATACTGTTCCCGGAAGTTGTGCACCTATACCGATGATACAACAGAGCATGCACGCATGGAACTGATTAAAATCATTGAACAAGACGTCAGGCAAACCAGTCGTGAACTTGGCAAGACCGAGCTTGATCCCCGTGTGATGAAGGCGATCGCGACTGTGCCGCGCGACGAGTTTGTGCCACCGGAAGAAGAGTCCAGTGCCTATGAGAATCGCCCGCTGCCAATTGGCAACGGGCAAACTATTTCACAGCCATATATTGTTGCAATAATGACAGATATGTTGAATCTGAAGCCGGACAGCAAGGTGCTGGAATTAGGTACGGGTTCAGGCTACCAGGCAGCCATATTAAGTGAACTGGCGGGTGAGGTTTATACGATCGAAATCGTTGAACCGCTCGGGTTGCTGGCGAAGGAGCGCCTTCAGCGGCTGGGATATGATAACGTCACCACAAAGGTGGGTGATGGCTATTACGGCTGGGAGGAGCATGCCCCATTTGATGCCATTATAGTGACGGCGGCTGCAAGTCATATCCCACCACCGTTGATCAAGCAGTTGAAACCCGGTGGCCGCATGGTCGTACCGGTTGGAAGCCGTTTCATGACACAGCAACTGCTGGTGGTTGATAAGCGTACTGATCAAAAGGTGGTCAGCAGACAGGTCCTGCCGGTGGTGTTCGTACCGGTTACTGGCAAACATTAGAGGTTTCTAAGTTAACAGATACTAAAAACCTGTTCATAAAGCAGCGATTTTGATAATCCTTAATCCTATGTCTTGAAACTCGAAACTTCTTTTCAGCGAATCTCTTCAACACTGTATTTCTTTGACAGTATAGTCGGCGTTAACAGCGCATAACCCTGCTGCTGCCAATATACAAGCTCATTGATGGCAGATGGAACGACTTCAACAAAATCCTGAAAATCTTCCAGTGCATAGCCGTAGTCTTTTGCCGCCAGTCCACAGACCTTGAACTTGACCCCTAGCATAGAGAAATATTGCATTCTATCCACCGCCGTTTTATAACGCTGATAGTTTTTCTTTGCGAGCGTGACAATTTCCATGCCGCGTATGACGACTACCAGATCCATCATTTCGGGTGCCATGTTGTACGGCTCCTCCATCAGGGTATTCATGAATGTTCGCACCCAGTACAGGGCGGAGTTAATATCCTCCGGTTCATTAAAATAAAAATCGAATACCACTCGGGGCTCTTTATAGGGCGTCTCGGTGTAAGTCGCACCCTCGGCAAAAAGAGAAGTTGGGAATACAAGCAGTAAGACAGGAATAATCTTTTTTAGAATACCAGTCATGCTATGTCCTTCTGATGTCTTGAGTTTTGGAACTTGAAACTTCAAGTCTATTATACCCACAAAACCAGATAATTTAGATGGAACGGTTTTTCTAGCATGACAGGCATTAATACTTTATCGTTGTTATGGTGAGGTTTTTTTTATAAGAAAGCCAGTGGCCTGGAGACCATAATAGAAATGGATCGATTTTTCAGAATTCTTGAGTTAAATAAAATCTTCAACACTCGCCGGACACCGGTATCCCGCCGCGACCTTGAAGAATTACTGGAATCAAACCGGTCTACGATTAAGCGTACGATTGAGGAAATGCGCTTATATCTGGATGCACCAATCAAATATGATCGCAGGCAGAATGGTTATTATTACGATATAAAAGAAGGGGAGCATCCTTTCGAAATACCGGGCCTGTGGTTTAATTCCGACGAACTGTTCGCATTAATGGTTACACATCGGCTACTGAGCGAGATACAACCTGGTTTGCTGGATGCGACTATTTCACCATTCCGTAGACGAATTGAAGTATTACTAAAAGACAAAGAGGCAGGCAGAGGGGAGATTTCCCGCCGGGTGCGTATTTTGCAAACAGCTGCAAGGCCAACGAATGTTGATGATTTTCGCAAAGTAACCACAGCATTAGTTAATCGTACCCAACTCAGATTGTTCTATCACAGCCGTTCAGGTGATGAGACCACAGAACGTATAGTCTCCCCACAGCGCCTGGTTTACTATCGAGATAACTGGTATCTGGATGCATACTGTCATCTTAGAAACGAGTTGCGTACCTTCTCACTGGATCGTCTGAAGCCGATTCGTACTGATGAGCGGCCAGCAAAAGACATTGATGATCAGGAACTCGATAATCATTTTACAAAGACCTTTGGAATATTCGCTGGATCAGTTAAAAATGTAGCAACACTGCGTTTTACTTCCCAGGCCAGTAAATGGGTGGCCGACGAGTACTGGCACCCGGAACAGCAAGGTAAAATACTGAAAGATGGTGGTTACGAACTCAAAATTCCTTATGGCAACCCGACTGAGTTAGTCCGGGAAATACTTAAATATGGCGTGGAGGTGGAAGTAGTCGAGCCGAAATCACTTCGCGAGACGGTTGCTTCAACACTTCAGGCTGCACTAAAAATATACAGAAATAATTGAGATTCATGGAGTACGGACTCATGGAATGAGCCACCACCTCTGTTATAAATATAAGCTTTGCCAAAAGGCAGCCGGTAGGCTGCTCCGAATCGGCTGAAATTATATGAAGGATTTTGATGAATAAACGTATTTTTCTTAAAAGTCTTTTAGGTATGACTGGCCTGAGTGCTACGCAGAAAGTATTTGGCAAACTGATACCTCAGCAGATAGATTAATGTATGGAAAAATCAAAAATAAAATCAGCTGCCCGTAAAGCTCTGATTGCTGCTGACCATAATTATTATTCATGGCCGGAACAGCAACAGGAAAAATTTCGAGCAACTATGGATGATGCTGCACAAAGCAGGGTAGAGGCTGTCCTGCTAAAAGATTTACAAGGTATTCATTGCACGGCTGAAAACGCCAGTGAACTATGGAGTGAGCTCCCACTATCAAAGCTGGTTAACCTCAACTGGGCAAAACTATTAACCTCAGGGATAGGTGATGACTACATTTATCTCAACGAAAGCATGGCAGAGAATGTAAGCTTATTAGATTTCGATACATTTTTTGAATATGACTATGATGATTATCTGTTTCAGGAAAGAGCCAATAAAAAGGAAATCAAGGACTATAAAGCAAGAGACTACTTCGCGCTAAGGTTTTCACGTTGGGCCAGATTAATCATCAATGATCAATTTTATTACGCCACGCTGTACTCATTAGCCGGTTATTTAACCGATAAAATTGAAGATAAAAGTCATGAAACTATTGAACTGCTAATACCTCATGAGTATGTAGAAGGAAAAGAAAATGGGAAAAAGGTGAAAGGCGGTTTCCGCTGGGACATGCAAGTAGATGCGGGTGGTCTGGAAAAGCAGCTAGATGAACTAAAAAGCCGTTGGTATCGCTATACGCAGCAGCGTTGGTTGGAATTGAGCGAAGAGTTCATCCTGGACTCCCCCGCTGTATATGTAGAAGAGATAAACCGGAAAGGAGAGCTGAACAGGAATTTTATCTTTAATAATGGTGATACCCTGAAACAAATTCGTTGGAGACATTTTTTGGCTGATTGTGAACCACTATTAGCAGAGTTCAGCCATGTCACCGAAAGGGCAAAATTAGAACTGGCAAGAGCTGAAGCCTTTTTGCAGGGTGAGTATGAAGACATTATGAACAACTTTGATCCTAAAGTGGTGAAGCTGAAGAAAAAGATGAAGGTTGTGGTGGCGCCGGGGGCGTTTGATGGGTTGATAAGGGAGGATTCAGTAGATGAGCCGTAAAGCAGGATCGAAAGGGCGATAGAGAGGATGCATGTGATATGCATATATTGTAAATACAATTGACAATCCGTGCATGTGATCCCATACTCAAATCATGATACCGCGTAAATTAGCAGCCAAAATAACGGAACTCGCCAGCTATTACCCAGTTGTGGTGATTACCGGTCCACGACAGTCCGGTAAAACCACATTGTGCCGGGCAAGCTTTCCGGATAAAGCTTATGTCTCGTTGGAAGCTCTGGATAACAGAGACTATGCGCATAATGATCCCAGAGGATTTCTGGACGAATACGCCGAAGGGGCCATTATCGATGAAGTTCAGCATGTGCCGGAACTACTCAATTATATGCAAAACGAAGTGGATAACCGGCCAGAGCCAGGAAGATTCATACTCACCGGCTCACAACATTTTGGCCTGTCGCAATCGATAGCACAATCACTGGCAGGGCGTTGTGGCATACTTACCTTATTACCACCCAGTCGGGAAGAATTGCGCGCTTTTAAAAATGCACCCGATGAATTCTTCACCACCCTGTGGCAAGGTGCCTACCCCAGAATTTATGATAAGAGCATCCCCCCACAACAATGGCTGGCCGATTATGTGGCCACCTACATCCAGCGCGATGTTCGTCAGGTCATTAACGTTAGCGACTTGCAACATTTTTCTGGCTTTCTGAAACTCTGTGCTGGCCGAACCGCACAGGAAATAAACTTATCCTCACTCGGCAATGATGCTGGCATAAGTCATAACACAACCCGCGCATGGTTATCTATTCTCGAAACCAGTTACATTATTCAACAACTCCCCGCCTGGCACAGCAACGTAAGAAAACAGGTAATCAAGGCGCCAAAATTACATTTTCTTGATTCTGGACTGGTGTGTTATCTACTGGGTATTCGGGAACCAAAACAACTCCGTCATCACCCGCAAAGAGGCGCAATTTTTGAAAGCTGGGTGGCGGCAGAAGCCTGTAAAGCTCGCGTTCACAATGGAGAGCAACCTGACTTATATCATTACAGAGAAACACGTGGACTGGAAATCGATTTGATCATCGATCGTGGTGATCAACTTGATGCGATAGAAATAAAATCTTCTTCTACAGTCAGTTCCAGTTTTTTCAAAAACCTGAATACCTTTGCTAACCTGAAACAAAATAAAAACCGTGAACGTAGCATTATAAAACAACTTGTTTATGGAGGTGAAGAAACTCAGCAGCGTTCGGATGCGAGGTTATTGTCCTGGCGGGATGTTCAAATATTAGCGACACATGAGAAGGAGTCGTTGGTATGAATAGAATTTATTATGCTCACTCAGGCAATAAAGCAGATAAATCGGATTGGCAGCGACTTTCTGATCACTTAAAAAAAGTTGGCTGTATTGCCGCTGAGAATGCCCGCTATTTTGATGCTGCAATACTTGCGGAGAATGCAGGGCTTTTACACGATCTTGGTAAATACACAGAAAAATTCCAAAAACGTCTTGAAGGTGGGAAACGAGTTGATCATGCAACAGCAGGTGCAAAAGCAGCGATACAAAAATGGGGTCGCTTTGGGAGGTTGCTTGCTTACATTATCGCAGGACACCATGTGGGACTGGCCAATGGTATTGACATTGGAGTGAATAGATCAACGCTTGAAGACCGAGTGAAGAAAATAATTCCAGAACTGGACTATATATGGGAAGAAGAGGTAGAGCTTCCCGATGAATTGTCATTTCCTTCAATCAAGTCAGCAGAGAATTTTGAAGGCTTTCAATTTGCCTTTTTGACCAGGATGCTCTTCTCCTGCCTAGTCGATGCTGACTTTCTTGATACCGAAAAATTTTATCTTGAGCTTGAAGGGAAAAAACAGAAACGTGGTAATCATTTACCACTAAATAAACTACAACAAGTGCTTAATAATCATCTTGAAAACTTAAGAAAAAAGGCGGTCAATAGTTCATCCGGAACTGTAAACGATCTCAGACAGGAGGTTCTTGAATATTCAAAAAAACAAGCGCTGCTGTCTCCCGGTCTTTTTTCACTAACTGTACCAACAGGTGGCGGAAAGACATTGACCTCAATGGCATTTGCGCTGGATCACGCTATTGTGAACCAGCTACGCAGGGTGATTTATGTCATTCCCTTTACTAGTATTATTGAACAAAATGCCAAGGTCTTTCGTGATGTATTCAAAGAGCTTGGTGAGGATATCGTGCTCGAACATCACAGTGCGTTTGATGATGCAAAATTTGATGGCAAGGAGGAAACGAAAGACAAGCTCAGACTGGTAATGGAAAACTGGGATACTCCTGTGGTTGTAACAACTGCCGTACAGTTTTTTGAATCACTGTTTTCTGATAGAACATCAAAGTGTCGTAAACTGCATAACATTACCGGTAGCGTTATCATTCTTGATGAGGCGCAAATGTTACCCCTGAAACTGCTGCGCCCAACTATGGCGGCTATTGATGAATTGTCAAGAAATTACAAATGCACTGTTGTGTTATGTACAGCAACTCAACCCGCATTAAAAGATCCTGATTTTCACAATGGATTCCAAAATGTACGAGAAATAGCTCCCGATCCTGAGAAGCTCTACACAAGGTTGGAGCGTGTGACAGTTCAACATATTGGTGTTCAGACTGACGAACAGCTAGCTGAGCGGATACAAAATAACAAACAAATTCTTGTCATCGTCAATAATCGTAGACACGCTCATGCGCTTTTTGAACTGATAGATGATGGCGCAGGCCACTATCATCTGACAACATTAATGTGTGCCGCACACCGTAGAAAAGTGCTGGTTGAAATTCGTAAGCAATTAAAAGTTGGAAAGCCTTGCAAGGTTATTTCAACATCTTTAATTGAAGCGGGCGTTGATGTGGATTTTCCAATGGTGATGCGAGCAGAAACTGGACTCGATTCTGTAGCACAGGCGGCGGGGCGATGTAACCGTGAAGGGCTAAAGCTAAAAGAAGAGAGCGATGTTTTGATATTTACGTCGCCAGAATGGAAAGCACCGCCAGAGCTTGATCAATATGCTGCCAGTATGCGCCATGTCATGCGCAACCATGAAGGTGGTTTACTTACTCCCGAGGCAATCAAGGCCTATTTTGAGGATGTTTATTGGCGTAAGGGTAATAAGCTTGACGCAAAAAAACTATTGAAAATACATCGAGATCATTACGCTAAGCTCACATTTTCATTTCAAACCATTGCCAGTGAATACCGCATAATCGAGAGCCATATGCATCCCATTATTATTGTATATGACGATGAGGCGGAATGTTTGATAAAAAAACTGCGATATGCAGAATTTGTTGGCTCTATAGCGCGCAAATTACAACCATATCTTGTGCAGGTGCCAGAACAGGCATTTGTTGCACTCAAATCTGCCGGAGCTATTGCACGAATACAGCCAGAACGGTTTGGTGATCAATTTTGGGAATTGATTAATAGAAGCCTGTATAACAAAGAAGCTGGGATAAATTGGGATGATCCTTATTTCATAAATTCAGATAAGCTAGTAATTACATAGGAGGTGTATATGTCTTATGGTATCAAACTCCATATCTGGGGAGAAAATGCATGTTTCACCCGGCCGGAAATGAAAGTTGAACGAGTGTCCTATGATGTCATCACACCATCAGCCGCCCGTGGCATTCTTGAGGCTATCCACTGGAAACCAGCCATTCGCTGGGTGATTGATGAAATACAGGTTCTCGAGCCTATCCGCTTTGAATCCATACGACGTAATGAAGTGGCAAGTAAAATTTCTGCTCGCAATGTCACTAGTGCAATGAACAAAGGCTCAACAGAAAATTTGTATATGCTCGTTGATGAGGGAAAAGAGCGACAGCAGCGTGCTGCAACCATACTTCGAAATGTGGGATACATTATCGAAGCACACTTTGTTTTAACCAACGAGGCTGGCGAGGATGATAACGAAGGCAAGCATCTAGATATTTTCAATCGTCGCGCCAAGAGGGGGCAATGCTTCCATCATCCTTATCTCGGTACGCGGGAGTTTCCTGCTGAATTCACTCTGCTTGAAAATGGAGAATTGCCGGAATCAAAGCTCCCAGAAAACGATAGAGACAAGGATTTCGGCTGGATGTTGCATGATATAGATTTTGCGGATGAAAACACCCCGCATTTTTTTAGAGCGGTTATGGAAAATGGTGTTATCAAAGTGCCTCCATTCAATTCAAAGGAGGTCAGCGCATGATACTCACCGCATTGAATCAATATTATGATCGTCTTGCTGATAGCCCTGATCTGGATACCGGAAAATCGAAAGTTCCTGAGTTTGGGTTCAGTGACGAAAAAATTGGTTACGTGCTTGTTCTCTCTACCGAGGGGCGGTTGGTTGATATTGTCAATCATCAAGATACATCGGGCAAAAAGCCCCAACCGAAACAGATACCGGTTCCCCGTCCAGAAAAACGCACTTCAGGAGTTCAGCCCAATTTTCTTTGGGACAAACCAGCTTATGTACTGGGTATACAGACTAACCCGGATAAAAAAACTATTGATGATATCCCCTGGTTGGAGTCGTTAAATACATTCGAGGCATTCAAGCAGTACCATATTGATGCACTTGGAGAAAGCAACGATGAAGGCCTGTCTGCGTTGGTGAAATTCTTACAACAATGGAAACCCGAATATATTGACAAATCGCCATGCAGTCACGACATGCTCCACACAAATCTTGTTTTCCAATTGGACGGTGATCGCTGTTACCTGCATGAAAGGCCCGCAGCAAAAAAACGATGGGCACAATTGCTTGGAGAACCTTCTGAGTCAAAAGAAGGCAACTGCCTGGTTACCGGAAAAAAAGAGAGATGTGCTCGACTACATCCGTCAATCAAAGGGGTGTATGGAGGACAAAGTTCGGGCGGTTCCATCGTCTCCTTTAACGCAGAATCATACGAATCATATGGCAAGGCACAAGGCGAAAATGCACCCGTTTCAGAACTCGCTGCCTTTAAATATACAACCGCACTAAATTATCTGCTCAACAGAGATAACAGGCACTGCTTATCTGTGGGGGATGCCAGCACAGTGTTCTGGGCAGTGGCAAATGACAGTAAACAAGCGCAAAAAGCGGAGCAGCTTTTTGCGCAGACAGTTAACCCAAGCGACGACAGTGAAGCTGTTCAACTCAAGCCGTTGATCGAGCAAATAGCTAATGGTCGTCCACTACAGGAAGTTGCACCGGATATTGACCCAGAAACGCGCTTTTATATATTGGGCTTAGCACCGAATGCGTCACGCCTCTCTATACGCTATTGGCTTGATTCTAGTTTTGGCCAGTTAGAAAAACGAATGGCTGAACATTTCACCGACTTGTCACTCGATCCATTGCCCTGGCAAACGCCACCCTCAATTTGGCGCTTGTTAATTGAGCTTGTCCCATATCGATCTGGGCAAAAAGCAAATTCTAAGGAGATACCACCTCATCTGGCTGGCGAGTTGATGCGCTCAATCTTGACTGGAGATCGTTATCCCCATTCACTGTTAGCACAGCTGGTTTTACGCATTCGAACCGATGGGCACATCAGTTCACTACGCGTTGCCATGATCAAGGCCGTATTACATCGTGACTATCGAATACTATCTAAGGAGGAAATACCCATGGGTTTAGATGAAAGTAATAAAAATAATGCCTACCAGCTTGGCCGGCTCTTTGCGGTACTGGAACGCGTACAATCTAGCGCTATCAAAGGTGCCAATGCAACCATCACTGATCGATATTTTGGTTCTGCATCGACAGTACCTTACTCTGTTTTTCCACGATTGCTCACAGGAAGCAAAAACCATCTATCAAAAATACGCAAAAAAATGCCAGGACACGCGGTTAACCTTGATAAGGATATGACAGAAATTATAGGGAAATTGCCTCCGGGTTTTCCGAAACACTTCTCAATAGAGAATCAGGGGCGTTTTACTATTGGCTATTACCATCAACGTGAAAAATACTTCTCATCAAGTAGCTCAGATTCACAACAAACAAACACCGAAACCAGTTAACTTTAGGGAGAAACCACAATGACAATCCAGAACCGCTATGAATTTGTTTACCTTTTTGATGTCACCAACGGTAATCCGAATGGTGATCCTGATGCGGGCAATATGCCCCGTCTTG
>ENA-ORDP01000303-ORDP01000303.1-marine-sediment-metagenome-genome-assembly--contig:-NODE-303-length-33330-cov-12.239159_pt1 | contig 33330 bp, 32 predicted proteins | sample MGYA00248627_ERZ508539 | MGnify/ENA primary metagenome ERZ508539 (study PRJEB26208, sample SAMN05571518) | marine sediment metagenome | biome: deep sea; feature: Hydrothermal vent; material... | reverse complement strand
TTACGCCTGCGGAGCAACAGGCGATGTTTCAACTGGAGAAGATGGCCTTTTTCTATCTGCCCAGAATTTGTAATCATTGTTTGAATCCAGGTTGTGTTGCGGCTTGTCCTTCAGGTGCGATATATAAACGAGGGGAAGACGGTATTGTCCTGATTAACCAGAAAGTCTGCCGCGCCTGGCGCATGTGCGTCACTGCCTGCCCCTATAAAAAGGCGTATTACAACTGGCATACTGGGAAGTCCGAAAAATGCATACTTTGCTACCCGCGTATCGAGGCAGGCTACGCACCTGCCTGTATGCACTCCTGTGTCGGGCGTATCCGTTACCTGGGTGTCATGTTATATGATGCTGACCAGATTCATGAAATTGCGTCAGCGGACAAAGACAAACTGATCGATAAGCAGTTGGACATGCTGATGGATCCCTTTGACGAGGAAGTCATTGCATCGGCGAAAAAGAACGGTGTCGCAGACTCAACTATCAGGGCAGCCCAAAAATCACCTATTTACAAATTCGTGAAAAAGTGGGGAATGGCATTACCGCTGCATGCCGAGTTCCGGACCTTGCCGATGCTTTTCTACGTGCCCCCATTGCTACCTGTCATGGCATCGCTAGCGAATGTTGATAATTCTGAACAGGCAGAAAAGCTGGGTGATATTTCCAAATACTGGCCGGATAACTGGCTTTACGATACCAGTACCGAAGAACTCTGGGGGACTGTCGAACAGGCCCGTTTCCCCATACAGTACATGGCCAACCTGTTTAGTGCGGGCGATACGGAAATGATCAAATTGCGCATCAAGAAGTTAATGGCTGTAAGAATACATCGGAGATGGAAAACTGTTGGAGATATACCTGAAGAAAGAGCGAAGCAGGCTTTGAATGATGTAGGGCTTACACCTGAGCTTGCAGATGAGATCTATTATTTGACCTCACTTGCCAAATTTGATGATCGATTTGTAGTGCCAGCAGCACATCGGGAACAGGCCATCGAAATGGTGGAGAATACCGGCGACGTAAAGGGAAGTACTGGATTTGGTTTCAAGCAAGGTACTGCAAAGAGAGGGCTGTAAGGTGAAGTTATTATCACACTATCACTCAATGGCAGATTTGTTTGTCTATCCTGACCTTGAGTATCCACAAAAGGTCAGGAAAACAACCGACCTTCTAATCGGGACTTACCCGAAAGCGGTTGACGAACTTGAAAGGTTCCTGGATCTCCTTCCCGAAAAGGAATTGAGAACCATGCAGGAGTTGTTTACCCGCACATTTGATGTACAGTCGGCCACCACCCTGGATATAGGTTACGTCCTTTTTGGAGATGACTACAAAAGGGGTGAGCTGCTGGCCAATCTGAACCGGGAACACCTCGCGGTAAACAATGATTGCCGACACGAACTGGCCGACCATCTCCCGAATCTTTTACGGCTGATGGGAAAATTGAAAGATGATGAGCTGACTGACGAACTGGTGCAGGAAATCATTGCGCCTGCGCTTTCAATGATGATCTATGAATTCGCTCCGGAACGTGTTGAAAAGAAAAATGAGGCTTACAAGAAACACTTTAAGACCCTGATTGAAGCGCCTTCGAAACAACTGGAGGTTACTACGCTTTATCAATATGCACTAAAGGCATTGTATGAAGTACTCAAGCAGGATTTTTCATTTAACGAAAAGATTATGTCGAAACCGACGAGTGATTTTTTGCAATCCGTAATAAAAGAAAATGAGATAGAAGTAAAAGCTGAACAATCTGGTGCCTGTTTTTCAGACACCTGTAATACAAGTGAGAGATAATACGATGACTTCATTAAATGATTTCCTGTTTATTGCATTCCCATACATCGCTATAGTCGTTTTTTTCATCGGGACAATCTACCGCTACAAATCGACTGCATTTACAGTTTCGAGCTTGTCTTCGCAGTTTCTTGAGGGGAAAACGGTTTTCTGGGGGATCGTCCCTTTCCATTTTGGAATAATAATAATATTCCTCGGACATTTGCTTGTCTTTTTACTTCCGGAAGATGTGTTGCGATGGAACAGCAATCCTGAACGCCTCATCCTGCATGAAGGGATAGGTTTTACCTTTGGTATATCCGTATTGCTAGGGCTGTCGATCCTGGTTGTTAGACGATGGCTTAATCCAAGATTGCAAATGGTCACTAATCGTATGGATGTTGTCATCGAAGTGCTATTACTGGCTCAAATTGTCCTGGGTCTCTGGATCGCACTGGGTTATCGCTGGGGATCGTCGTGGTTTGCGGCTGATCTCTCGCCTTATTTATGGTCTATTTTCAAGTTTGATCCACAGATCGAGGCAGTCAGTGCCCTGCCTGTTGTGATCAAGCTTCATATTGTCGGTGCCTTCCTGATTTTTCTATTAATCCCCTTCACACGCCTGATGCATTTTCTGGTGGCACCCTTCCACTATATCGGGCGCCGGTACCAGGTTGTTATGTGGAATTGGGACAAGGACCGGGTTCGCAATCCCAAGACGGCATGGCAGGCTACACGGCCAAAAAATAACTAGGGTGATAGCTATCAGGGATTTACCGTGGAACGAGTTGCTACTGCCAAATCACATAAAGCCCTGTTTCTAAGCACCACTGCATTTACCATATGTTTTGCGGTCTGGATGCTCAATGGTGTCCTGGTCACTTTTCTTGTTTCGAACCAGGTTTATGACTGGGGGCCCGTGGAAATCGGCTGGTTGCTGGGTATCCCGGTTCTAACGGGTTCACTTTTCCGCCTGCCCGCGGGTATGTTGACGGATAAATTTGGCGGTAAACCAGTTTATTCAGCATTGCTCTTCATAGTCGCCGTACCGATGTATTTGCTGTCCTTTGCGGACGGCTTTGTGGAATTTGCCATTCTTGGTTTTGGTTTTGGCCTGGCAGGTGTAAGTTTTGCCATTGGTATTGCCTATACCTCCGTGTGGTACCCGAAAAAAAATCAGGGTACGGCCCTGGGCATCTTTGGTGCGGGTAATGCGGGGGCAGCACTGACCCTGGTCTTTGCGCCAACGCTGTTGAACACTCTTACTGATAATGGCACAAATATTGAAGGCTGGCGTCAGTTACCCATTTATTATGCCATCATACTGGTGATTATGGGTCTTCTGTTTCTTATCTTTGCCGAGAATAAAAAACCGCCTGCCCATGGAAAAAGCTTTACACAAATGCTGAGGCCATTAAAGGATCTGCGGGTGTGGCGTTATGGTCTGTATTATTTTCTGGTCTTCGGCAACTTTGTCGCCTTTTCCCAGTGGTTGGTGCCTTATTTTGTCAATGTCTACTATCTGCCGCTGGTCACGGCCGGCATACTGGCGGCCCTGTTCAGTTTTCCCTCTGGAGTCATTCGTGCAGCAGGTGGCTGGATGTCCGACAGGTGGGGCGGCCGGGCGGTGATGTATTGGGTGCTGGGCCTGTCCGTTGCTATCAGTTTTATGCTGATTATACCGAAAATGGACATCTATTCCCCCGGCAGAGGGGTTATGAACAAGATTTCAGGAACCGTGACTGCCGTATCCAAAAACCATGTTGTTGTTAATGATAAAAAATATCATCTCAAGGAAAATGACCAGTCATTTGAAGGACTGGATGATAACATCGTGGTCTTTCCTACCAAATCCACCTGGCAGGAACCCGTTGTAGAGGTAGGCCAAAAGGTCGAGCGCAGGGAACTCCTTGCCAAGGGTATTACCCGGATTTATTTCCAGGCCAATGTGTGGATCTTTGCCGGCCTTGTACTCATTTTGGGGAGTGTCTGGGGGGTGGGTAAGGCCGCTGTGTATCGGCTTATCCCCGATTATTATCCTGATGAGGTCGGCGTGGTTGGTGGCATGGTGGGTGTGCTTGGGGGCCTGGGGGGTTTTTTCAGCCCTATCATATTCGGATATTTATTAGAGTACACAGGCCTGTGGACCAGCGCCTGGATGTTTATATGGGTCCTTTCGGCTACCTGCCTGTTCTGGATGCACAATGTGATTGTGCGTACGGAGCATAAGGAACATCCAGAGGACGATAGCAAGATCTGATGGGTGAAAAATGCCTGCAGAATTACAAAATAACTATGAGCTGATTAAACTATGACTGATATTAAAAAGTGGGAAGTCGAGGATGATGATTTCTGGGAATCAACAGGAAAGAAGATAGCGACGCGAAATCTCTGGATCTCTATCCCCAGCCTGCTATGCGGATTCGCAGTTTGGCTGATGTGGGGCATCATTACCGTGCAGATGCTGAATCTGGGTTTTGAGTTTTCAAAAGCTGAACTGTTTACCCTCATGTCCATTGCCGGATTATCCGGTGCAACCTTGAGAATTCCAAGTACCTTTTTTATTCGTATTGCCGGTGGGAGGAATACGATTTTCTTTACCACAGCCTTGTTGATGATTCCTGCCATTGGAGCGGGCATTGCATTACAGGATAAAAACACCCCACTTTGGATATTTCAGGTACTGGCCCTGCTTTCCGGTTTTGGTGGCGGTAATTTCGCGTCCTCCATGTCAAATATCAGTTTTTTCTTCCCGAAACGTGTGCAGGGAACCTCTTTGGGGCTCAATGCGGGGCTGGGGAACTTTGGTGTTACCACCATGCAGATCCTGGTGCCGTTGGTGATGACAGTCGGAATATTTGGCGGTACATCAATGATCCTGGAAAATAGCAGCGGTACATTGATTGGAAAAATTCCTGCTGGTACTGAAACCTATATTCAGAATGCAGGGTTCGTATGGCTGTTATTGCTTATCCCGCTTGCCTTTGCGGGCTGGTTTGGCATGAATAATATCGTGACTGAAACTGTCACCCCTCATCCGGGTACCCCCCTACAGGCGTTTTCGAAAATTACCGGGTTGCTGGCAATCGCATTTGCAACTGCCATTGCAGGTCTGTATCTGCTTTTGCCTCCCCCGACAGGCTTAGGACTGCTAAGTAAGTGGATAGTCTTACCACTGGTTATTGCCGCGACAGTATTGCTGATGCTCTATCTCACCCGGGGTGGATTGCAGCAAAACCTGAAGCGACAATATAAGATCTTTGGGAACAAACATACATGGGCCATGACAGTGATCTACACCATGACCTTCGGCTCGTTCATCGGTTATTCAGCGGCCTTTCCGTTGGCTATCAAGGTAATCTTCGGGTACACCCACATAGCGGGTCCTGATGGCGTACTCGTACATAATGCTATAAATCCAAATGGGCCCAGTGCCCTGATGTATGCCTGGATGGGTCCATTTATCGGTGCCTTGATCCGGCCAGTGGGGGGCAAGATTGCAGATAAGGTAGGGGGTGCAAAGGTCACGCAGATCGTCTCCATCGTGATGATTATTTGTGCCCTGGGTGTGGCCTATTTTATGGCGGCGGCCTACAGGTCACCCACTCCAGAACAGTATTTCTGGCCGTTCTTTGGTTTATTTATTATCTTGTTTGCTGCTACGGGTGTAGGCAATGGTTCAACGTTCAGAACCACCGCCATGGTGTTCAACGCAGAGCAGGCGGGACCAGTGTTGGGCTGGACATCGGCCGTTGCTGCCTATGGTGCCTTTATTATACCCAAGGTATTTGGTGAGCAAATCAAGGCCACGACACCGGAATATGCCCTTTACGGGTTTGCGATTTTCTATGCAATCTGTCTCGTGTTGAACTGGTGGTTTTATTTGCGACCCAATGCTTACGTCAAGAACCCTTAGATTTTTAAATGTTCACGCAGCTTCGAATGCCGGAATCCAGTAAGTCATTGATAATAAAATCTGGATTCCGGATCTGCGCTATGCTTCGTCCAGAATGACGATTGATGTCAGGGGAATGTGTGAGTAGCAATATTCACAGCCTTATCCTGACCATAGACGACCCAGCGTGGTGTAGTTGTACCGGTGCCGGCTTTTTTTAACCCGGGATGTTTACTGGTGACTTCTTTCAGAACCCGCTCCTGATCCCGGTCGATTTCAACGAAAAACACCTGCTTGCTTTCACATAAGGCATCCTCAAATCTTCTGAAGTCTTTATGCGGTATTTGAATGCCCTGGTAGCCACCGAACCATGTACTGAAGCCAAACAGCACAAAGGCCAGAAATATAAACGGTGTCCATGTATAGGTGGCGGTGAGATTAGTCAATTCACCGATCGCCAGTATAACAATGGCGAGAGCAAAACCGGCAATTGTACCCAACATCGTTCCATGTACCACATCAAACCTTAATACAGATTCTATATTGTGTAGATGGTTGTGGTTTCCCACCCCGGCATCATCTCCACTCAGAACATGGATTTGCGATCGGACGATGCCTCTCTTTTCCAGTTGCTGTTCGATGTTATCCAGGTCATCCAGGCTATCACTAATGAAGTAATGTCTTTTCATGCTCATGACTCCTTAAGAATACACATTAAAATTAGATGTCGACAACCTAGTCAATGAGACTCAGTCGCATTATCATCTGCCTACTACGACATCTTATATGTCAAAAAGTTTATTAATATACTCAAGAAATTCTTATGACCTGTGCTGTTTTCCTGACAAGGGATGCCAGAAATAGAACTGCTATGATGTTTTCGCTAATATGAAGGTTGTAAGTCATACGTCGTAAGGATTTTGGCTAAAGACCTAAGACCTAAGATTCCTTTCGATATCCTTCCTGGCAATACTGTTAATCATTGCTGTGCATACCATAATTAGCAGGCCGGCGCCCGCATACAAGTAGATTCCATAATGAACTTCTACAGTCGCCAGCACACCCAGTTTGACGATTACCAGTAACAGGGCAACGATAAATACATCAAGCATGGACCATTTCCCATAATGTGAAATCCAGTTCATAAAGTATTGTAGTTGCTGGTAGCTGCTGGATTCAGCATGCCAAAATCTGAATAATAAAATAAGCTTAGCAATAGGTAATAGTATGCTGAAAGTAAACAGGATGATAAAAAGCAGGTACTGGCCATCTTTGTATAACTGTATTGTGCCCGCAAATAGAGAAAAGCTGTTTTCAATCCAGACAAACCTAGACAGCGTCATCATTGGGGCAAATATACCCACTAGCAAAAGTATTGCAGACAGTAGCAACAGGGACATGATGAAAATGTTCTCCTGAGGATGTCTGGTTGCGAGGGTTGATGACATATGAATAGCTAAAGTACTTTAGTATTACGGGGTACAATTTACGTAAATCATAAAACTTAAGGGTGCTTATATTAATTCTGGATGCCAGATTGTGATTCATGAATTAATAGAGGTCTTGAAACATGAAACTTCTTTCATTCCCCCGAAGGCCACGAAACAAACAGCAATATCGCCCCAAGTCCACCCAGTACCCAGCTGGACAATGGCGCAAGGCCAGCCATGACCGGTGTGTAGCCATCCAGTGCCGCGAGCAATGCCGCACTGATCAGCAGAGCACTGCCGACGATAGCGTAGAATAATCTTTTTTGACCGCGGTGTGTTGCTTCTCTTAATTGTTTCAGGTTTTCATCAGGGGGCTGTGAGAGTTGTAAGTTACCGCTGCCGGCCTGTTCCAGCACGTTGTGAATGAGCATAGGCATGCGTGGGCCCATTTTCCACCACAACGGCACCTGGCGGCGCATTTCCTTGATAAAGGCTCGCGGGCCGTATTCCTGCCGAGCCCATTGTTCCAGATAGGGTTTAGCGGTGTCCCAGAGGTTAAGCTGTGGATCCAGCTGACGGCCAAGTCCTTCGACATAGAGCAGGGTCTTCTCCAGAAGTACCAGCTGTGGCTGAATTTCCATCTGGAAGCGACGTGCCACTTTGAACAGTCTGACCAGTACACGGCCGAAGGAGATTTCACATAGAGGTTTGGCGAATATCGGCTCGCAGACCGAGCGGATGGCGGTTTCAAATTCATCTACACGTGTATCTACGGGCACCCAGCCTGCATCAATCTGTGCCTGGGCGACACGTCGGTAATCGCGTTGGAAGAAGGCGAGGAAATTTTCCGCCAGATAGTGTTTATCAACATCCGAGATAGTACCCATGATGCCAAAATCGACTGCACCATAGCGCCCGTCATCCAGGACAAATATATTACCCGGGTGCATGTCAGCATGGAAGAAACCATCGCGGAAAACCTGTGTATAGAAGATTTCAACTCCATTATTCGACAACTGTTTAAGATCAATTCCTTTTTCGACCAGAACATCGATTTTGGTTACCGTTGTGCCGTGTATCTTTTCCATCACCATGACATTTGTTCGGGTGTGGTCGAAATAGACTTCCGGCACATACAGCAGTGGAGAGTTATCGAAGTTGTGACGGAGCTGACTGGCGTTGGCTGCCTCACGCAGTAGATCCAGCTCATCGTGGATGGTCTTGTTATATTCGTCGATGACCTCTACAGGACGTAGGCGACGCACTTCGCTTGAATATTTTTCGCCCATGCGTGCCAGCATATAGAGCAGATCCAGATCTCTTTTAATGACTGGTTTCAGCCCGGGACGCAGAATCTTAACAATGACTTCTGTGCCGTCAAGTAACTTTGCATCATGTACCTGGGCAACAGAGGCAGATGCCAGTGGTATCGGATTAAAATCGACCAGATGGTGGTCTATGGGGTCTTCGTAGGCCTGTTCCAGTATCTGTAATGCCTGCTCACCGGGAAAGGGGGGCACCTGGTCCTGTAGCATGCTTAATTCACTGGAAATATCATCCGGGATCAGGTCGGGGCGTGTTGATAGCATCTGTCCGAGTTTGACAAAGACAGGACCCAGCTCTTCCAGTGCTTCCCGCAGTCGTTGCCCTCGTGGGCTATCATCTTTGCGGCGGGGGAATATATGAAGAAGAAACAGCCAGGGTTTTAACGGCGTGATACCTGTCAGATATTCATCAAGGTTATAGTGTGCCAGTACGTGGACGATTCGCAGCAGATGGGTGACTTGTCGTAACTGTCCGGGCATATCTGTATATGTACTATTTTTTTAGAAAATTATTGTAGGTTATTGTGTCTGATTTCTGAGTAGACGTTCAACGCGCATGGCCATACGATCGATATCTTCACGAATTTTGTCTACATCATCGATGAATTCATCAACGCGCCAGTCGGCAGGTAGCATTTTTGCTTCATAGCGCAGATATTCGCTGCTGTTCATTGCGGTTGTTTTGACGGCTTCATGTATTCTTTCATGCATTTCGTGTACAAAACGCGAGGTATGATACGCGGCGATATCACCGATATGCTGTGACAGCAGTTCCTCCCAGTCGATCCGCATATCATCAAGAATCTTTTTGAACTGCTGGCCGACATGCAGGTCTCCCTCAAGCTTGATATTTATTTTGCCGGGTGTGGCTGTGGTTTTGTTTGCCATGCCCATTTTTAGCAGTTCGGACGGGGTGCCTTTCATGTGCACATCGATCTCGCCATCCCATTCGTTGCGCAAGCGGATACCGGCAGGTGAGGGAAACATGTAGAGCGTGAAATCTGTCTCTTCAAAGTCGAGTGCAATGACTTTACCGTCCAGCTCGCCAAGACGTTCCAGCGTGGTGGGATCAGATTGTAAAAGCCGGAAGCCTATTTCGCTTACAAAAGGGGTGAAAAATGAAAGCGCACTCATTGCCTGTGGTCTATACCTTGTAGCCTTTATGCACGGCTACGATACCACCGCTGAGGTTGTGATAATGGGGGCGGTCAAAGCCGGCCTCTACCATCATAGCTTTAAGTGTTTCCTGGTCAGGGTGCTTGCGGATGGACTCAGCTAGATAGCGGTAACTGGCCTCGTCATTAGCGATTATTTTGCCTAATTGAGGCAGTATTTTGAATGAATAGAGATCATAGATTTTATCCAGTCCTGGTAGCACGGGTTTGGAAAACTCCAGTATTATCAGGCGGCCGCCCGGACGTAAACAACAGTACATAGCAGCCAGTGCTGCTTTCTGGTCAGTGACATTTCTAAGCCCGAAAGCGATCGTAATGCGGTCAACAGAATTATCTGCGAAGGGCAGTTTCTCAGCATCTGCCTGGACAAACTGAACATTGTTGATGATCCCTTTGTCTATCAGACGATCACGACCATTTTGCAGCATGGAGGCATTAATATCCGAAGCAATGACCATTCCATCAGGGCCTGCCTGTGGGGACATTTTCAAGCTGAGGTCACCGGTGCCGCATGCCAGATCCAGCACCCTGTGTCCTGGTCTGACGCCAGCTTGCGCAATGGCAAATTGTTTCCACAGCCGATGTACGCCCAGCGACATGGCATCATTCATGATGTCATATTTGCTGGCAACCGAATGAAAGACATCGGCAACCATGCCGGCTTTTTCAGAGACAGGGACGTTCTGGTATCCGAAATGAGTGGAATCCTTTTGTTTATGGTCGTTGCTCATGTTGTCAGGCTATCTACTTAGATTCAGTACAGGATGCAAATGCATTAAATTATCGTATCAGTTTCGCGCTTTTTACCGGCAGCTTCCATTTTATCAAGATAATCGGCCCACAATTCATCCTGATCCTTGCCGAGATGATGTAGCCATTCCCATGAGTAGATGCCGGTGTCGTGGTTGTCATCGAAGTGTAGACAAACAGCATAACTGCCAATCGGTTCTACATTGGTAATATTGACATCTTTCTTGCCAAATTGCAGGACTTCTTCACCGGCGCCATGTCCTCTTACATCGGCTGACGGCGAGTAGACGCGCAGATATTCACAGCTGAGTTCGTAGTTGCTACCGTCATCAAAAGAAATCTCCAGTACACGGGATTTCTGATGCAGCTTGATATTTGTTGGTTTGGGTGCGTTGCTCATAGCTTTTCTACCGGAATTACATAAGGGGTGCGAATTATAAGTGAAATCAGCCTCTCGGGGTTAAATTCCCTCACTTCTTGCTGTGCCAATCCTGTAGGTTCGAATTCATTCGGACAAAGAAGCCAAAAAAAGCTAAACCAGTGTCAGTGTAAACATCATTGTTCGAATGAATTCGAACCTACATTATATTGTCGGCTAGTCTGAGCGCATCCACCCAGCGGCGCGTTCCGCAAAATAGGTCAGAATGCCATCGGCCCCGGCCCTTTTAAAGGCCAGCAGGGATTCCATTACAACGGCTCGCTCATCCAGCCAGCCATTCTGTGATGCAGCCATCAACATGGCGTATTCGCCACTGACCTGATAGGCATAGGTAGGCATATCGAATCGCTGCTTAACACGGTGCACGATATCGAGATAAGGCATGCCAGGCTTTACCATCACCATGTCGGCACCTTCGGCAATATCCAGTCCCACTTCGCGTAGCGCTTCATCGCTATTGGCCGGGTCCATCTGGTAACTGTATTTATTGCCGCCGGCAAGATTGGCGGCGGAACCCACGGCATCACGAAATGGCCCGTAAAAGGATGAGGCGTACTTTGCCGAATAAGCGAGGATGGCGGTGTGGACATATCCATTTGCTTCCAGTGCCTGGCGGATGGCGCCGATGCGTCCATCCATCATGTCGGATGGGGCAACAATGTCAGCACCGGCTTCGGCATGTGACAGCGCCTGTTTGACCAGTACGGTCACGGTTTCATCATTAATAACATAGCCGGTCTCGTCAATCAGACCGTCCTGGCCATGGGAGGTAAAGGGGTCGAGGGCAACATCGGTAATGATGCCAAGCTCCGGAACGGCCTTCTTCAGCGCGCGTACAGCCCGCTGGGCCAGGCCGTCAGGGTTATAGGCCTGTTCGGCCAGATCAGATTTTTTATCTGTGCCAACAACGGGGAATAGTGCGACAGCAGGCACACCCAGTGATAGTAAGCGTTCACCAAGTGCACACAGCAAATCAATACTGAGTCGCTCTACACCCGGCATAGATGAAATGCTTTCTGTACTGTTTTCGCCCTCAATGACAAAAACAGGCTGGATCAGATCTGCGGCACTCAGGCGGTGTTCCCGCATCAGTGCACGACTGAATCTGTTTTTGCGCATACGGCGCATGCGAGTTGCCGGGAAATGACTATCCATTGTTCTGTTACCTTTGTTAAGGGCTCCTCTATATTTACAAGAGAAACTCGTCATTGCGAGCGAAGCGCGGCAATCTCATCAAATAAAAATAAGCCTTTAGAGATTGCTTCGTCACTATGTTCCTCGCAACGACGTACTAATTTATAGAGATGACCTTTATTTCTGGATCAATCTGCGTCGGTTCGGCGTGTGCTGCTTCTTCTCTTTTCGTATATCAGGCGTATTCTGCTGCAGAGTTCGCCGATACTGTCCATTTCATCAACCAGAATAAGTTTATTCTGAGTGCGATAATATCTGATAAGCGCCCTGTTTTCCCTATTTTGTGACTTTTTTGTTGATTCCATCATTAACGCGCTGTTTACAGGCTGGCCAATTCGGGCCAGGGCCATGTCCAGCGATTGTGCCTGGATAACGTTTTGAGGGTAGCTACTGAGGATGAAACCCTCAATGGCTTCAGAACTACCCAGTTGTTTGCCTATATCCACGATAAGGTCGTTGATGGTCTGGTCGTCGGAAGGTAGCCCGGTATATGGATTATGCAATACTTTCAGTTTTATGAGAGGCAGCCCCAGGGCCTGTGACAAACGCCCTGAAAAATCCGTAGAAATAGATTCGTTTATGATGATTCTCACAAAATACTTATCCCGTATAAATAACTTCTATGCATTTCACCTATACATAAATACAGTAACGATTGCGGATATAGTTGCGAGAATGCTGTATTCGAGGCAAAATTACCGATTTATGTCTAATAATATACCCGATTTTACCGAATTAGAGCTACATGTGGTGGCTACGGCGCTGAAGGAGCGCTATAGCGAAGATATTGATTTGCAACTTGCCGATGCTGAAATGCAGATCGACAGGGACAGCGACAAAAAAGCTGAGTGCCCGGTTGTTTTCTGGCACCAGAATGGGGCCAGCTTTGTTGTCTACAAGATGGGAGATAAACGCTACGCGGCGCGCTATTTTTTTACCCCCCGGGAGCAATTCCGGCCGGCTGAAGAAGAATATGATGAGGTAGGCGATTGCGTACTTGCCCTGCTTGTGGTGCAGGCTGACCATGAAGCGCAGCGTGCTGGGAGTTTGTAGCGTACACAATAGAACAACTGAAAAATTTCATATAACAAATCCACCGTCCATGCTGATGATACAAATGGGTAGTGGTGATCAACGAGGAACGATTAGAATGGCAAAGAACGCATTTTATGCACAATCAGGTGGCGTGACTGCCGTTATTAACGCATCGGCCTGTGGTGTTATCGAAACTGCCCGCAAGCACAGCGACAAAATCGGCACCGTCTATGCAGGCCGCAATGGCATTATCGGTGCATTGGCAGAAGACCTGATTGATACGTCGCTGGAATCCGATGCCGATATCGCCGCATTACGCCATACTCCATCTGGTGGTTTTGGCTCATGCCGTTTCAAGCTGAGAGGCCTGGAAGAGAGCAAGGCTGAATACGAACGTTTGATCGAAGTATTCAAGGCCCATGATATCGGATACTTCTTTTATAACGGCGGGGGTGATTCAGCCGATACCTGTTACAAAATTTCTCAGCTATCTGAAAAAATGGGTTACCCGATTCAGGCCATCCATGTCCCCAAAACAGTGGATAATGATCTGCCGATTACCGATACCTGCCCGGGCTTTGGTTCAGTAGCCAAATATATCGCTGTCTCTACTCTTGAAGCTTCTTATGATGTTCGTTCTATGGCCAAGACATCAACCAAGATTTTTGTCCTTGAAGTCATGGGGCGGCACGCTGGCTGGATTGCTGCAGCTGGTGGTCTGGTTGAGGATCAGGGTATCCCTGTTGTCATCCTGTTCCCGGAAATAGAGTTCGATAAGGAAAAATTCATGGCCAGGGTCAAGGACAGGGTTGAAGAACATGGTTTCTGTTCTATTGTTGTTTCTGAAGGTGCGCATTGGCCAGATGGCAAGTTCCTTGCCGAGCAGGGTACGCGCGATGCATTTGGTCATGCCCAGTTAGGCGGCGCGGCACCGGTCGTGGCGAATATGATTAAAGACGAACTGGGATTAAAGTTCCACTGGGCGGTAGCGGATTATCTACAGCGTGCAGCACGCCACCTGGCATCGAAAACAGATGTTGAACAGGCCTATGCGGTCGGTAAAGCGGGTGTTGAGTTCGCCATCAGCGGTGATAATGCTATCATGCCCACCATTGAACGACTCTCGAATGATCCGTTTGAATGGAGGATTGGGAAAGCGCCGTTATCTGAGGTAGCCAACGTAGAGAAAATGATGCCGATAGACTTTATTTCTGATGACGGCTTCGGTATTACTAATGCCTGCAAGGAATATCTACTGCCGTTGATTCAGGGTGAAGATTACCCGCCATATAAAAACGGCCTGCCGGACTATGTGACACTGAAAAATATTACTGTCGATAAGAAATTAGCTGCATTTGAAGTGTGAATTTAGTGCCTGGGAAAACGACCCGGGCTTTTTTTACTCTAAATAATCGCCGAAATGACACTAGACAAAGCAAAAGAGCTACTGCAGGTGCAGGTTGATTTTGGTGGTTTCTATAATGGCAATGCTGCCAAAATAATTTTATCTGAGGTGAATCGTGAACACGGGCAACAGGCAGTTGACTGTCTGATTCAAGATCTGCAGCTGGACAAAATTTTCGGTTTTGTTCCAGGCACTCGTTTTACCGGTGGTCTTGCTGTACCGGATAAGCACTCACCAGACAGAAATTAGGCATTATCCGCTTTTTTTATGCTACGGGTAAAACAATTGAATACAAGTCAGTTGAAAGACCCTGTATCTTGTGGGCACATCTGCAACCCATAATAAATAGAAGAGTTATTTATTATTGATTATTATCAATTAATTATCCCGTTAGTACGGTATAAATAGACGTTCCGATCTGACTAAGGAGTAAACAATGTCTACTACGCAATTGTTATTTATCATCTGGGCAGCCTTGTTGGCTGTTGTATACGGTATTATCACCACACGCTGGATCAAGGGCCTGCCCTCTGGAAATGAGCGTGTGCAGGAGATTGCTGCAGCGATTTCCGAGGGAGCTCGCGCCTATCTTACACGTCAGTACAAAACGATTGCTTTTGCCGGAACGATTGTCTTCCTGGCAGTAGGTTATTTCCTGGCCTGGAGCACTGCTTTCGGCTTCCTGGTTGGTGCTGTTTTGTCAGGTGCTGCCGGGTTCATCGGTATGAATGTCTCTGTCATGGCAAATTCCCGTACAGCCACCGCCGCAGAAAAAGGAATCAATGCGGCATTTCAGGTGGCATTCCGTGGCGGCGCTATTACCGGTATGCTGGTAGTGGGACTGGGGCTTATCGCTGTGGCAGGCTATTATAGCTTCCTGCTAGCTATAGGACTATCAGAAACCGATACCCTGCATAGCCTGGTGGGTGTTGCCTTCGGCGGCTCACTGATTTCTATTTTTGCTCGTCTCGGTGGTGGTATTTTTACCAAGGGTGCTGATGTCGGTGCCGATATCGTCGGCAAGGTTGAAGCCGGCATTCCCGAAGACGACCCACGCAACCCCGCAGTCATCGCTGACAACGTCGGCGATAATGTCGGTGATTGTGCAGGGATGGCGGCAGATTTGTTCGAAACCTATGCGGTAACAATTATCGCTACCATGTTTCTTGGTGGTCTATTGCTCCCCGAAGCGGGGACTGCTGCTGTTGTATATCCATTAATGCTGGGTGCGGTTTCTATCATTGCTTCGATTATTGGTACGTTTTTTGTCAAAGTGACCAATAAAGGGCGAATCATGATGGGACTGTATAAGGGATTAATCGTCTCGGCAATCCTTGCATTCATTTCGTTTTATTTTGTTACGCAGTCAATATTGGGTGAAAGCATCACCATTGACGGTGTTGCTGTGTCCACAATGAACCTGTTTTATGCTGCTGGCGTCGGTTTGCTATTAACAGCCGCAATGGTTGTGATTACCGAGTACTATACTGCGACAGAGTTCGGTCCGGTGCGCGCTATCGCGAAGGCTTCAACTACCGGTGACGGCACCAATGTGATTGCCGGCCTTGGCGTATCAATGAAATCCACTGCGCTGCCTGTGCTGTCTGTTGTCAGCGCTATCTGGGCTACCTATGAGTTGGCCGGTCTTTACGGTATTGCCATTGGTGCAACCGCTATGTTGTCGATGACAGGTATCATCGTGGCGCTGGATGCCTATGGCCCAATTACTGATAACGCCGGTGGTATCGCTGAAATGGCAGAATTACCGGAAGAAATTCGCAATATCACCGATCCGCTGGATGCAGTGGGTAATACCACTAAAGCGGTTACCAAGGGCTACGCCATTGGTTCAGCTGGTCTGGCGGCACTCGTGTTGTTCGCTGATTATACCTATGCGGCAGGTGAAGATATCACCTTTGATCTGTCTAACCACATGGTCATCATCGGCCTGTTTATCGGCGGTATGGTGCCATATTTGTTTGCCGCCATGGGCATGGAAGCCGTTGGACGTGCGGCGGGCGGCATTGTTAATGAGGTGCGCCGTCAGTTCAAAACCATGCCTGGCATTATGGATTATACTCAGAAACCGGATTATTCACGTGCAGTGGATATGCTGACAAAAGCGGCTATCAAGGAAATGATTATTCCTTCTTTGTTGCCTTTGTTGATTCCAGTACTGGTCGGCGTGTTGCTCGGCAAACAGGCTTTGGGCGGTATGTTGATTGGTAGTATCGTCACCGGGCTTTTCCTGGCAATTTCCATGACCACCGGTGGTGGTGCCTGGGATAACGCCAAGAAATATATCGAAGACGGTCACTATGGCGGCAAGGGTTCAAATGCTCATAAAGCAGCTGTGACCGGTGATACTGTGGGTGATCCTTACAAGGATACTGCGGGGCCAGCCATTAACCCGATGATCAAAATCATCAACATCGTTGCATTGTTGATTGTACCAATTCTCTGATCTTTATGGTTACATGCTAAAAAGGCCGGACAAGTCCGGCCTTTTTTTTGTTTTCTGGCAGTCGGCAACAGTATAATCCCTTCTTTTACCCATGAGCTAAAAGAAATGAATCTTGCGAGCTCTATGTCTCAGCGAGGGGAATAGTGTTAGCTTCTTTGATGTGCTTACCGATGCACGAGGTGAATACACCTACAAATATTCATGAAGAGCCTGTTTTTCTAATGTCGATCTGGACTTTTATTATAGCTGTCTTTCTGCTTACTACTGCAAATGTGTTAGCAGATGATTCGAGGCCCGAGATACAGGCAGAGGATCAAGTTCGTATAGAAAAGCCTGCACTCTCAGCAAAGATGCAGGCACTGCTTGACGGAATAAGTACACCTTACGCAGCCCTGGAAAAGTCCCGGGAATATCAGCAGAACGGACAGTTTGGACTGGCAAAAATTGTATTACAGCACGGAATAGAGCTAGCAAAATCATCAGACAGTGAGTTTAAAGAGCTAACAAATGAGCTGGAATATGCTATGCCCATGTTGCAGGCCAGGGAGTTACTGGTAATGGGTAAACCGGAAAAGGCAGAGAAGATTCTCCAGGGGCTTGCTGAACAGTTCAGTTCAGATCAACGGCGTAGTAATGAAATCACTGCATTAAAAGGTGCTCTTTCACAGTCAAGAGTACTGGCTTCAGCACGAAGCAACAATGAGCAGGATGTGACGCGAGATGTTCGAAGCCGGTTGAGTGAGTATTATAGGCAGCACGGCGTATTTCCAAATTATTCTGAACTGAACAAACTACTGCCGCCAGATGATGCGGTACTACAGAATTATGAAATTATCTATTTTAAAGCCGTACCAAACGCCTATCGGCTAGTATTGCGAAATCTGCACAATCCAGAAAACCTGTTGAAGATTGAAGCGACCGGATTGATTAAATAGTTTCAAGTTTCAAGTTTCAAGTTTCAAGACAAAAGACAAAAGACAAAAGACAAAAGACAAAAGACAAAAGACAAAAGACAAAAGACTGATTATTATAATAAATATACTCTGTAGAGGCGCAGAGATGGAAGAGAAAATCTACTTCATGTTAGATTAAATACCTGTTATTGAGACTAGTGGACAAAATGGAAAATCTCATAATTCCTTAACATGAGTGGGTATTTGTCAAACCATTCTCGATTATTACACTTTTTTTCCTTTCCCCTGCCTTTAATACTTCATAATGCTCGGATCTTCCTCGACCGGCATCTGTATTGGAGGTCTGTCAGATTTTGATGCTGGCGTTGCGCGGTTGAATGACCAACCGGTAAGCTCTCTTATTTGTTCTTCCATGGTTTTTGATAAAGGCACCATCTGGCCGGCTACGTGCAGGATATCTTTCTGGTTAAAGTCACGTTTCTCCTTATAGGCTTCGATGCTTGCTGAGCTGATCAGGGATTCGATTTCCGCACCGCTCCATTTTTCCGTAATGGAGGATAGTATGTCTATTTTAAAATCTTCTGGATTGCCGTCATTGGCCCTGATGTGTATAGACAGTATTTCCTGGCGTTCATCGTCGTTTGGCAGATTGAGGAAGAACACCTGATCGAAACGTCCTTTGCGCAGCATTTCTGCCGGCAGCATCCTGATGCGGTTGGCAGTAGCAGCGACGAAGACATCGTGCGGTTTTTCCTGCATCCAGGTGAGGAAGCTGGAGAAGATGTTGATGTTGCCGCCGGAGGAGCCTTCATCATAACCGAAGCTGTTTTCCACTTCATCAATCCACAGCACGATAGGCGCAATTTTTTCTGCCAGACTAATGGCCTGTTCAAATGCATATTCCGGTGTGCCGTAGACACCGGACATGACAAGGTTCATGTCCAGGCGTACCAGTGGAACATTCCATGCGCTGGCGATGACTTTTGATGCCATGCTTTTACCGCAGCCACTGACACCCATAAATAGTATGCCTGATGGTGGCTGGATTCCAGAGGCAATGGCCTCGCGACTGAACAGTTCTTTGCGTGTGGTGACCCAGTTCTTCAGGTTATCGAGTCCGCCCACTTCGTCGAGACTGGTGATGGCAGGGATGAAACGCAGGCAACTTTCCTTTTTAAGGATCAGCCCTTTTTCTCGATGAGTTTCGATGATCACTTCTTCTGGTTTTAGCTTTCTTACCCGCAACAGGGTCAATAACAGATGACCGATCTCTTCCAGACCCAGTCCTTTCATCGCATTGGCTGTTTGATTCACCCATTCCTCACTTATCTTATCGCTTAGCTTATACTTTACCAGCGCTTCTTTCAGATAGGTGATGATTTCTTCTTCTGTAGGTTGTTCAAACTCAACCAGCAGGAGTTCTTTCTTTAATGAATCCGGCAATTGCAGTGTTGGGTAGGAAATGAAAACAAAGATGTCTCTATTTTTATTTTTCTGGTAGAGATCACGCAGTGCTCGTTCAAGCAGCAGGTTGTCATTAAGAAAAGCGGGTAGATCTTTCAGTAAATAGAAGGATGATTTGTCAGAGTTACTGATGTACTCAACAGCTTCAACAGGCTCATGTATATCAGAGATCTGCTCAGTACCGCTAAAGAAGCCCTTACCGGCAGTCCAGGTGATAACTGCTCTGCTATCGAAGTAATGTTTCGCGGATACGGTAGCCAGGGTTTTTTCAATGCGTTCTTCTTCCCAGCCGAGAATGTAGATCAGTGGATAGCGAGAGATTATGCCGCGGTTGATTTGCTGGCTTGCTGATTCATACATTAATGCATTCCTTAACTTTATATTGCTACACAAACGATTATCATACCGTATTTTTACGTTTCACGTCTGTCCACCACATCAATGGGCCGTAGCCAATCTTACCGGGACGTCTGATCCGTTCTGAATACGCAGCAAGTGGCATCATTATGCTGTGATAAGGCACCGCAGCATTGATCTGCCGTAGACTCTATATTGAAGCCAGGCTGATTGAAAATATCCCTTGCTGATGCTGATGTGTGCAAGCAACTGCTGGCTGATTATAATCTTGAGATTGGTGTAGGACTCGGTGATTTGGCCGGCAAGGTCTGGCGTATCGGGTTCTGTTCTGCCTCGGTGTACTGGATGCTGTGCTGGGTGGAATGACAGTGAATATCAACAAGAGTGTTGCAGTTGCGGCGGCAATGGTGTTTTATGGTCAGTGATTCTTTGACATAGATCATATACGGGAGTAAATGTATAGGGCATAGTCGAAAGATATCAGATTTACGACTGTGTTTTGAATATGACAAAACTTGTAGATGGCTTCGGGCGACGTATTGAGTATCTGAGACTCTCGGTTACGGATCGTTGTGATTTGCGTTGCAGTTATTGCATGCCGGCAGATCACAGGGATTTCTCCGAACCTGACCACTGGTTAACTTTTGATGAGACTGAGCAGATTGTCCGTGTGTTCGCCGGTATGGGGCTGCGCCATCTGCGCATTACCGGTGGTGAGCCGCTAGTTCGGCGCAATGTAATGGATCTCATCCATCGCCTGCATGATATCCCCGGTATTGACGATCTCTCACTTAGCACTAATGCCATACGGCTTGGCAAGATGGCCGATGAACTCAAACAGGCTGGTATTTCACGCATTAACGTCAGTCTGGATACCCTTAACGCAGACACTTTCCGTCAGATCACTAAAGGCAAGCTTGAAAAAGTGCTGGCGGGTCTGCAGGCAGCTAAAAAGGCGGGTCTTTCACCTATCAAGCTTAATATGGTGGTGATGGACGGTGTGAATGTCAATGAGGTCGATCAACTGGTCGAATTCTGCGGAAAGAATGATTTTATCCTGAGGATGATTGAAACCATGCCACAGGGTGATACAGGCCGAAGTGCCAGCAGGTCTTATGTCAGCCTGAAGAAAATCGAAAAGGACCTGCTTAAGAAGTATGACATGATCCCTGCCGTAACCCGTGGCGGTGGGCCGGCACGTTATCTGCAGATGCGCAACAGTAAAACCACCGTTGGCTTTATCACCCCAATGTCGCAGCACTTTTGCGAAACCTGTAACCGTGTCCGTCTATCTGTAGAAGGTACGCTTTATCTCTGTCTGGGGCAGGACGACAAAGTCGAATTACGTCCACTAGTACGTGCAGGCATCAGTGACGATGACCTGCAGCAGGTGCTAATAAAAGCGATTGCCAGCAAGCCAGAACGTCATGATTTTAATGAACAACCCAGCAAGACCGTTCGTTTCATGTCTATGACTGGTGGTTAACAACGATTATATCTGATCCTTTTCAAGAAGATCAAAAGATTTACCACAGAGGGCACGGAGGACACAGAGGTTTATAAGTTATCCTGGCAGTTGTTCGATACGTGGAGTGTGGAAATGATGGTGGTGTTTCATTCTTTCTATTATTTTATATTGTTTTTCTCTGTGCCCTCCGTGCCCTCTGTGGTGAAATTTTTTTAATCTCTTTCTCGTAATACAAAATTAACAAGGTGAAACCATGAGCTGTTGTTGTTCAACGTCTTCTTCGAATCTTATGCCTCTTGATGAGGCCCTAAGTCTGCTAATTAATAGTGCTACACCTGTCGCAGATGAAGAAACTGTGATGCTTGATGAGGCTATGGGCAGGGTGTTGTCGCAGTCAGTCACATCAAATATTAATGTCCCTGCCTGGGATAACAGTGCTATGGATGGTTATGCGCTGTGTAGTGAAGATATCGCAAGCCTTGATCTGATACCTGTCTCGCAGCGTATTCCTGCAGGTACTACCGGTCAGCCGCTGCAGCCCGGTACGGCAGCAAGAATATTTACCGGTGCACCGGTACCTGCGGGCGCGGATACTGTAATCATGCAGGAGATGATCTCGCGTGAAGGTGAAATGATTCGTATTAATGGTGATGTGAATGCAGGTGCAAATATACGACGTACCGGTGAAGATATTCGTCAGGGGAATGAAATCATAGAATGTGGCTGTATGTTACAGACACAGCATATTGGACTTGCCGCTTCAACAGGTACAGACAGGCTGGTAGTAAAGCGAAAACTAAGGGTGGCTATCTTTACTACCGGCGATGAACTGACGATGCCGGGGCAGCCACTTGATGATGGAAAGATATATAACTCCAATCGTTATTTGTTTAGAGGCTTATTGGAAAAACTCGGCTGTGAGGTGGTTGACCTGGGTAACGTTATCGATGAGTATCAGTCAACCTGTGATGCCATTAATACTGCGGTAGACAAGGCAGATTTGATTCTATCCAGTGGGGGGGTTTCAGTCGGTGAAGAAGACTATGTAAAGAAAGCACTTGAAGAAATGGGTAGCCTGGATCTGTGGAAGATTGCTGTGAGACCGGGTAAGCCACTGGCATTCGGCAAGGTTAGGGGTGTTCCATTCATAGGTGTCCCGGGCAATCCGGTTAGCTTATTTGTCACTTTTAGTATCTTTGCCAGGCCATTTATTTTGCGGAGCATGGGTATAATTGATGTGATGCCAGTGGAATATATGGCAGTTGCAGGCTTTGACTGGAAACGACCGGATAAGCGAACTGAATATATGCGTGCGCGTATCGAAACAAACGATGCTGGGCAGAGGGTTGTAAATGTCTATCCAAGTCGTTCATCAGGTATATTAAGCTCGGTTACCTGGGCGGATGGCATGGTCGTTATTAATCCTGATCAGCAACTTGTTAAAGGAGACGGGGTGAGGTTTATTCCATTTAGTTCTTTGTATTAACTATTTGTTTCAAGTTTCAGATAAAACGATTTGTATGAAACTTAAGACTTGAAACTGCTCTTTTATAAATCTATGTCTTGACATTTATTACTACAAGGTTATATTTGCTGAGATTGTTTTTTATTATATGGCTATGTAAGTTTCTATTTCAAAGGTGGATGGCATAAGTGATATGCATACTACATTTTTTAGTAGTCTTTGCATAAACGTACTTGCCCTGATTGTTTTAACTACAGTGTTTTCAAATTTATAACCGGGAGCGTTGATATGGCAGCAGCGAAAAAGAAAAAGGCAAGTAAGAAAAAGGCTACGAAGAAGAGAGTAGCTAGCAAGGCGACTAAAAAGAAAGCAGTAAAAAAACGTGCAGCAACTAAAAAGCGTGCGACAAAAAAGGTAACTAAAAAGAAGGCAGTTAAGAAGAAGGCAGCCAGGAAGGCCACCAAAAAGAAAGCAACTAAGAAGAAGACAGCCAGGAAGGCCACCAAAAAGAAAGCAACTAAGAAGAAGGCAGCCAGGAAGGCCACCAAAAAGAAAGCGGTGAAGAGAAAAGCCAGGAAGAAGAAATAGCACCGTAATAGCGCTGTTTCCTGTCAACAAAGATTACGGGTACCCTTTGGGTGCCCGTTTTTCTTTCCGGCTAAGCAATGTACGGGTTAGTAAAGTGAGAAAAGAGTCATATAAGACACTGGTTCAGGCATGCCTGGATTCAAAGGATAATAAAGTTAACGAGATCATGGCATGGGATCTAGTCGAGCTGCTGGATAGTAAGGCACCCTTGCTACTTGATGTTAGAGAGCCGAATGAATTTAATATAGTACACATCAAAGATTCACTTAACGTGCCGAGAGGTATTCTGGAATCTGCCTGTGATTATGATTATGAAGAGACAGAACCTGATCTCGTCACTGCTCGTGATCGGGATATTGTAGTGATCTGCCGATCTGGTTACCGCAGTGTTCTCGCTTGCTCGGTCATGCAGTTGATGGGATACCGTTCGGTTGTTTCGCTTAAGACAGGAATAAAAGGCTGGAATGACTATGATCAAACTCTATTTGATGGCAACAATAATGAGCTAGATGGTGATGATGCGTGGGAAATGCTCAATCGCCTGGTCAGAAAAGATCAGAAATCTCCCACTTGATGAATCCGTAATTGGCCAAACCGCAGAGACACAAGGGACGCCCAATGATAAAGGGTATCTCTATTCGAAAATAATCATTTTGAGTTAATAAAATATCCAGGGCGGTTCAACCATAAAAAAAGCTGATGAAAATGATTTCCCTATTAGTATTTTTTGTGCAAAACGTGAATACGTCACATATTTTTTGATTTTTATTTTGTAGTATCCTCTGGTGCCGTTAGAAAAGTGGATAGAGACGATATGGATATCAGATCGTGCCATGTGGATCGATAGATACACTGCATGAATCAAGGATGATGCTGAGAAGCTATTCTGGTACAGGGTCCTGTACCTTCATTGGTACAGGGCTTTTTCATTTTTGTGCTGGCGCATGGCTGAGGGTTCACCACTTTCCTGATATACTTTTTACTCGTTCACTCGAATTAAAAGAATAAAAGGGAGCTACCCTCAAATCTCACATGCATCCGAGATGGCCTGCAACTCCCCACGTCTGTGGATTTCAATATTACGCCGTGTAACGGTGAGTATACCCCTGTCATGCAGGTCACGAATGATGCGTGAGAAGGTTTCGGGTTTCAGCGATAAGCGTGACGCCATAACTCCCTTGGGTATATCCAGATCAAAGCTATCCTGTCCAGTACCAGCTAGTTCAAGCAGATATGAGGCCACCCGGCGGGTACCATTCTGTAGACTGAGGACATCAATCTCCCTGATCAGGCCATGAAGTCGCAGACTCATATCGCCCAATAGCAGAAAGCAACTGTCAATGGATTCTCTCAGCATAGAAACAAAGTCTTTCGAGTTCAGGGAGATGATTTCTGTATCACTTAGAGCGCTTGCACAGACGGGGTAATGGGGACGTTCAAGAAACATAAGTGCTTCGCCGAAGGTTTGTCCTGCCGTGAAAATCTCAATGACTTTTTCATTTCCGTCGGGCGACAGGCGGAAAAGTTTAATCTGTCCCGCCAGAACCAGGTAAAAACGTTTCGCTTCATCATCTTGTTCAAACAGGTGTGCTCCTTCTTTCAGGTACATGTGTTCTGCAAGTTTAGCAACGCGTTCCAGCTGTTCGTGAGTAAGGCGCTCAAAGAGTAGATTCTCTTTTAATTGTTTTATCATGCTGATGGATCATAACGATAAAAGGGGAAAGGAGAAAGGGGAAAGTTATAGTAACGTTGTCCCAGCGCGAAGGTTTTAGATGAAGGATGAAAGATTAAGGAAATTCTGAATAATTTCATTTTTGAACCTGGTTCTCCCCTTTCCTCTTTAATCTTTGATCTGATTTTAAAAAAAGGGCCAGGTTAGAAAACCCGGCCCTGTGTTGGTGGGCCCACAGGGACTCGAACCCCGGACCAAGAGATTATGAGTCTCCTGCTCTAACCAACTGAGCTATAGGCCCCTGTGTGATCACTGATTTGGCTCAAGGAAGCTGCGTAGGTGCTCTGAGCGTGAAGGGTGACGGAGCTTGCGCAGTGCCTTGGCTTCAATCTGACGAATGCGTTCCCGGGTTACATCAAACTGTTTGCCCACTTCTTCCAGTGTATGGTCTGTATTCATACCAATGCCGAAACGCATTCGTAGTACCTTGGCTTCACGTTGTGTCAGGGTATCTAGAATATCAGTAGTGGCAAACTTCAGACCGGAACCTGTCGCCGAATCCATCGGTGCTTCGATGTTTTTGTCTTCAATAAAATCGCCGAGATGCGAATCTTCATCGTCGCCGATGGGAGTCTCCATGGAGATCGGCTCTTTGGCAATTTTCAATACCTTGCGTATTTTTTCTTCCGGCATTTCCATGCGCTCAGCTAACTCTTCCGGTGTCGCTTCGCGGCCAAGTTCCTGCATGATCTGACGCGATATTCGGTTCAGCTTGTTGATGGTCTCAATCATGTGTACAGGGATACGAATGGTACGTGCCTGGTCCGCGATGGATCGCGTAATGGCCTGTCTAATCCACCAGGTTGCATAGGTGGAAAATTTATAACCGCGTCGGTATTCAAACTTGTCTACGGCTTTCATCAGGCCGATGTTACCTTCCTGAATGAGGTCAAGAAACTGTAGCCCACGGTTGGTATATTTTTTTGCAATAGAAATAACCAGACGCAGATTGGCTTCCACCATTTCTTTCTTGGCACGACGCGCCTTCGCTTCACCAATAGATACCAGGCGATTAATTTCTTTTAGATCGTGAATCGGCAGGCCGGCCACTTCCTCAATAGCAGTCAGTCTGGCCGCCAGGCTGGCAATACGGTCTCGCTTACCGGTCAGAGCTAAGCCATCTCCCTTACCGGATGCAATGATTTCATCCAGCCATTCGATTTCAGTTTCATGGCCCGGAAATACCTCAATAAAATTTTTCCGGGTGATGCGGCCCTGTTTGACTACAATACGCAGTATTTCACGCTCGCAGGTACGAATTTCACCTACCATGGTTTTTACGCCAGAGATGAACATCTGGGTTTGTTTAGGGGTGAAACGAATCTCCAGAAATTCTTCAGACAGTTTCATCTGAATCTTTTTGACTGCAGGGTCTGCTGAGCCTTTCCGGTCGATTGCTTTTATCAGGCGGTTATACAGGCGCTTCAGGCTCTTGAACCGTCTAACTGCCTCTTCAGGATCAGGCCCTGTAGGTTCGTCGTCTTCATCCGAGTCTTTTTTCTCCGCACCGATTGCTACCTGTGCAGGAGTAGGGATAACATCCGGCTCGTTGGGGTCGATGTAGCCCAGCAGCAGATCAGTCAGCCGCATTTCCTCATTTTCGATCAGCGAAACTTTTTCCAGCAGGGATTCAATAATAAATGGGCTGGTGGCAGAAGCACCCATGCTTTGGCGAATACCTTCCTCAATGCGCTTGGCCAGCTTAATTTCGTCTGCACGAGTAAGCAGATCAACTGTGCCCATTTCACGCATGTACATGCGCACCGGGTCAGTCGTGCGGCCAAATTCACTTTCCACTGCGGAGGTGAGTACCGCTTCAGCTTCTTCTACAACTGCCTCATCCGTTGTTTCAGCCTTCATGATAAGGCTGTCAGCATCAGGCGGCTGATCGTAGACGTCAATGCCCATGTCATTGATCATCTGTACGACATTTTCTATTTGATCAGTGTCGTGTACGTCTTCCGGCAGATGATCATTGATCTCGCTATAGGTTAGAAAACCCTGCTCGCGACCTTTTAGAATCAGCTTTTTAAGTTGTAATCGTTTTGTTTCAAGATCCATACAGATGAGACTCGTGACAGAAAAGTTGGCAGTAGATAAATATAATCATGGTCAGGTAAAGATGGAGCCAAATACCCGCATATCAATAACCCTGCTTTTTTTTAATGATGGAAATGGTACTGCGCATATTCCATCTATGTTGCAATAGGACACCTCTATTATTAATTCATGAATAATCATTTTGAATCCAAAATCTGCCATCCCTATGTTAAGAATTTTCGCAACAGCTAGTTCACGTGTGATCCTTACCTTGAGATGGCAGGTTTTGAATCACAGGCTTACATATCCAGAATTAATAGAGATGTCCCCTAATGTTTGAGTACAAGCCGTTCCTGCTGCAGGCTACGCAGTCGCATTTTGTCTTTTTCACTTAGTTTAGTTGAGCGCGAGGTTATTTTCTTTGTTTCCTGATCGATGGCCATTAAATGCAGACGGTTAATCGCATCAAGAAACTCTGTTTTTACCGCTTCATCTCCAAGTTCGATACCTGAGCTGGCTAGCTCGCAAAGGCGGTCGTAATAAACTGTTTGACGAAAACGTTCGATTATAGCACCACTTGTCAAGTTAGGGCGACCTTTGATTATATCAATGATTTCACTCAGAACATCCATACCAGCCAGTTCCAGCAACCGAAGATACTCCAGATTGTTGACTTCACGCCCAAGTTCCGGCTGATTTAGCAACAGGGTGAGGGTTTTGCCTATTAAATTGTGTTTTTTGTTGTTAGGCGAAGCGACTTTTTGGCGCCCAGGTAGCTGTTTCGGCTGATCCAGCATCAAGTCAGTCAGGCCCTGTTTGTCCATGGCGGTAATCTCTGCCAGCTTTTGCATCAACAGGGCTTTGAGTGTTCCACGCGGGAGTCTGTTTAATAGTGGTCGGGTCAGTGCTGCCAGCTTTGCCTTGCCGTCCATGCGACTTAGATCAATATCTTCTGCAAGATGGTTCAGCAAGTATTCGGGCAGGGGCAGAGATTTCTCGCGTAATTGCTCATAGAAACCGTCATGTCCAAGTTTTCTGACATAGCTGTCCGGGTCTTCACCATCCGGCAGGAAAAGGAACCCGGCCTGTTTACCGTCACGCATCGACGGCAGGGAGTTTTCCAGTGCTCGCCAGGCTGCCTGGCGTCCTGCGGGGTCGCCATCAAAACAGAAAATGATTTCATCGCATCGACGGAACAGCAGTTCAATGTGACCGGGTGTGGTAGACGTTCCCAGTGCAGCGACCACATTCTCTATACCGGTCTGTGCCAGCGCGATGACATCCATATAACCTTCGACCACCAGTGACTGATTTTGTTTGCTGATGGCGCTGAGTGCCTGATACAGGCCGTATAGTTCCTTGCCCTTGTGAAAGACAGGAGTCTCCGGAGAGTTGAGGTATTTGGGTTCGCCGTCACCGAGTATCCGGCCGCCGAAGGCAATCACACGCCCGCGCTGATCATGGATAGGAAAGATGATGCGGTCGCGAAATTTGTCGAAAACACGTCCCTGGTCGTTGGAGGAAATAAGTCCCGCAGTCTCGAGGTCTTTTCTGGAGATGTTTTTTGCCGTCAGAGAATTAAGCAGGTCATCCCAGCTTTCTCTGGCAAAGCCCAGTTCGTAGCGGGCGGCAATTTCACCCGAAAGGCCGCGTTCGATCAGATAGTTTTTTGCTGATTCAGTTTCGCGTAAACGCAGCTGGAAATGTTTGTTAGCTAAATCCAGTATGCCATACAGGTCGGCCTGTTTGCGTCGCTCGGCAGAATTATCCTCACTGGTTGTTTCAGGGATGATCATGCTGTAGCGTCCGGCCAGCTCCTCGATGGTTTCGCGGAAGCCCAGATTGTCGTAATCCATCAGAAAGCCAATGGCTGTGCCGTGTGCACCACAGCCGAAACAATGATAGAACTGCTTGCCAGGGCTGACTGTAAATGAGGGGGTTTTTTCGTCATGAAACGGGCAGCAGCCCTTGTATTCACGACCAGCCTTTTTTAATGGCACACGGCTATCGATGATTTCGACAATGTCTGCACGAGCCAGCAGCTCGTCAATAAATTCCGATGGTATGCGTCTGCCCATCAGGCTCCTGGGGGCATTACCCTAGCTGGTCTTTGATGTTTTTACTGACTGCAGCCATGTCGGCCCTGCCCTGCAAGAGTGGTTTTAACATTCCCATGACCCTGCCCATATCTTTCATGCTACTGGCACCGGTTTGTTCGATCACGGATTTAACGTGCTGATTAATTTCTTCTGCTGACATTTGTTCCGGCAGGTATTCGATCAGGACATCAAGTTCGTTTTGTTCCCTGTCGGCAAGATCCTGGCGGCTACCTTCTATGAACTGAGAAATCGAATCACGTGCCTGCTTGACCTGCTTCTCGATGACTGCAAGCACCTGTGCTTCATCAAGCTCGGTGCGTTCATCTACTTCGCGGCGCTGGATGGCGGCACGCAACATGCGCAGTGTGTCTTTACGCACAACATCCTTGTCGCGCATTGCCTGTATGGCGTCACTGGCTATGCGTTCCTTGGTGGAAGCCATAGAGGGGGGGGAATTGGCTGAACCAGTAGACTAAAAGTTGCGGGTAAGACGCTGACGATCGCGAGAAATGCGCTTCATTTCACGTTTTTTCGCAGCAGCCATCTTGCGTTTACGGACGGTGGTAGGCTTTTCGTAGGATTCGCGACGGCGGACTTCGGTAAAAACACCGGCTTTTTCACAAGAACGACGAAATTTACGGAGAACGATATCGAAGGGTTCGCCTTCACGGATGCGTACACTTGGCATGCAATGGTTCCTTTAAGTACATCAATAATTTTGAGAGCAGCGCATTATAACCACCTTTTTTATTTTTGTATATATGGAAATATGGTTTCAAGTTTCAAGTTTCAAGTTTCAAGAGGAAAGGCGCTGCGGTGTTTGGGGTTTATTGTGGGAGGCGCGCCCCCCACAGAATCTTCTATATGACGTTGGATGCCTGAAACCTGAAGCCTGAAACCTGAAACTTGAAACTTCTTTATAATGTAGAATCTACTATTACGATTTTCCCGTCGGAGCAAAAAATGCAAAACGTCTATCTCGTCAGCGTCCTTTCATCGGACAAAACAGGTCTGGTCTCTGCTATCAGTGGCTGTTTGTTCGATCTTGGCATTAATCTTGGCAGCACCAACTTTAGTGTGCTTGGCAGCGGGGCAAAGTTTACTGCGGTTTGCGAATCCGACCCTGAGATCACAAAGGAATCACTTGAAGAAACCCTGGGATCATTGCCTGAGCTTGCTAATGCTGAAATACAGGTGGTCGATTTTGAATTTTCTGCAAAACCCGCAGCAAATACTGAAATTACTCACCGTATTACTATACAGGGTGGAGATCACCCCGGGCTGGTTGCACGGTTGACGGAGGTATTCATTGAGTTTGATGCCAATATTGTTCATTTGAATGCGGACTGTTTAAACAATGACGGCCAGAACCAGTATCTTATCCAGATTGCCGCCTGGATACCGGCCGGTCGGGAACATGCCTGTCTGGCGTCAATCGGTAATACCGCCAGCTCTTTGCAGATGCAATGCAGCTATATGCGCTTGCCCGGTGAATTTGGTCAATAACGGCAGTATACAAAAACACTCATTAAATCAGACTGATGCAGATGCTGGTACTGGGAATAGAAACCTCCTGTGACGAGACAGCGGTCGCATTGTATGACAGTGTGCAGGGGCTATTGGCTGATCGACTCTATTCACAGATAGCCATGCACGCTGAGTACGGTGGCGTTGTACCTGAATTGGCCGCACGTGATCATATCCGCAAGCTGGTACCCTTGATCCGGGAGTTGCTGGAGGAATCGGGGCATAGCCTGAAGGATATTGATGGTATTGCATATACCAGAGGACCGGGACTTGCCGGTGCTCTGCTGGTCGGCGCCTCTATGGGTCAGGCACTGGCATTAGGGTTGGCTGTGCCTGTTGTGGGCGTACATCATATGGAAGGGCATTTACTGGCACCGATGCTGGAAGAGAGCCGACCCCAGTTCCCGTTTCTGGCGCTGCTGGTCTCAGGTGGACATACCCTGCTGGCAGATGTGACAGGGCCTGGAGAATACAATATTCTTGGTGAATCACTGGATGATGCAGTCGGTGAAGCCTTTGATAAAATCGCTAAATTGCTTGGTCTGGCTTACCCTGGTGGGCCATCGGTGGCAAAAGAAGCTGAGCAAGGTCAGGTGGGTCGCTTCAAATTTCCACGACCCATGACAGATCGCCCTGGTCTTGATTTTAGTTTCAGTGGCCTAAAAACATTTACCCTGACCACAGCGCGTGCACATGAAGATGATGATCAACAATTAACAGAGCAGACACGTGCCGATATTGCTCGGGCTTTTCAGGATGCCGCTACCGATACACTGCTAATAAAGTCCCGACGGGCAATTGAACTAACCGGCTATGATCAACTGGTGGTCGCCGGTGGTGTCGGTGCCAATCAATTGCTTCGTCATAAGCTCAATGAAATGGCTGAACAGGAAAACATCAGTGTGTACTTCCCGCGTCCGGAATTTTGTACTGATAATGGCGCAATGATTGCGTATGCAGGCTGTCTTCGTTTGCTGGCAGGCGAGTCTGAGGGTATGGCAGTAGCCGTCAGGCCAAGATGGAAAATATCTGAATTGAAGAAACCCGGGGAAGCAAAAGGTCGAAAGTGAAAAGTTAAAAGGCTCAGGCAGTTTTGTTCAACTTTCAACTGAACGCCTTTGCAGTTTAGAATATTTTTTTAAGGACAAACAAGATGATGGATATTATTTACCTGCATGGCCTGGTTGCTAATGCGCAGATTGGTGTTTGGGACTGGGAAAAGCAGATCACCCAGCAATTGATGATCGATCTGGATATGGGTGCCGATATCCGTATTGCCGCTGCCAGTGACCGGCTTCAGGATACCCTGAACTACAGGGAAGTGGCAAAGCGGGTCGTCAGTTTTATAGAAGATAATCATTTTGATCTGGTCGAAGCACTGGCAGAAAGAATTGCCGATATTCTGCTAGATGAATTTGAGATCCCCTGGTGTCGCATCAAGTTGAACAAAAAGGGAGCAATCAATGGTGGACGGGATGTCGGTGTAATCATTGAGCGGGGCAGGGCCGTGTGACACAGATTTATGTCAGTGTTGGCAGTAACCAGCAGGCTCGGCAATATGTGCCTATGGCACTTGATGCAATCAAATCGGAATTTTCACCCGTCACCATGTCGCCTGTATATGAATCGGTTGCCGTCGGTTTTGACGGGGGAAACTTTCTTAACCTGGTAGTCGGCTTTGAAACCGGTTTATCCCTCTGCGAACTTGCCGGTAAACTTGGCCAGATAGAGCAATCCTGCGGGCGCAGGTACAGTGAAGAACGGTTCACATCACGCACCATGGATCTGGATCTATTAATCTATGGTGATTTGCTTCGCCACGATGATGAATATGATATTCCGCGTGATGAAATTATCCGTTATGCCTTTGTTTTGAAACCTCTGTCGCAGCTGGTACCGGACTATGTTCATCCAGAGCTGGGGATGAGTTTTTCTCGACTGTGGAAGGAGGGGGATTTTTCCGGACAGGATTTGTGGGAGGTTGAGCTGTAGTTTCCTTTTCCACCAGGAATGGGCAACGACCTCCTGTGTGCCAACATGGAAAAATTGACAATCCTCCTGCTCATCAATACTTTTTATACGTAAATGATAAAGTTGGAAAGCAGATAGTGTATCAAGTAAAATAGAAGTATATAGGCAAAGAATATGGAATATGAACACAAACGGGGCGAGGTAGATCCTGTCCCTGATAACCTGATGAAGTTTCTCAATGAAGACCAGATTATAGCATACCATGGCGTGGAACGGTTTGGTTGGTATATTAAGTTCATCAGACGGCCTTTGTTTCAACGGTCTATATGTGTGCTGTCAAACCCTGAGGGCACCACGCTCGCTGTGCTGGAGGAAGATGGAAGCATCAATGAAAATCCTGAGATTCAGTTGAGGGGTGAAAGGCAGAGGAAAAGTTAAAGGGGAAAGGGAAAGGAAAATCAAAGGCTGGTCTGGAGTATTCTGATACTTTTTTTGGATACTTATATCAGTGATTTAGCTATGCGGGAACGACAAATTTTATTAGGTTTTCCTTTCCCCTTTAACCTTTCCTCCTTTTGTTAAATTTGAACCAGTCTGCCACCATCAACAGCAATTACCTGCCCCGTCACATAACCCGCTTTAGCAAGAAAAGCCACCGTTTCTGCTATATCATCCGGTCCACCAATGCGTTCAAGACTGATACTATCAAGGATTTCTGACTTTCGTTTGTCTGATAAATCACTGTCGGGCCAGATAATGGCGCCGGGTGATACCCCGTTTACCCTGACTTCGGGTCCCATCTCTTTCGATAGTGATT